>ENA-OPVT01001092-OPVT01001092.1-human-gut-metagenome-genome-assembly--contig:-NODE-1092-length-18063-cov-2.318803_pt1 | contig 18063 bp, 18 predicted proteins | sample MGYA00241499_ERZ501990 | MGnify/ENA primary metagenome ERZ501990 (study PRJEB25962, sample SAMEA2042104) | human gut metagenome | biome: human gut; feature: human-associated habitat; material: faeces...
AGTATCTTCTCTTCGACAAAACCGCCGAAACGGCTCCACATCGTGACCATCACCGTGCAGAGAATCAGTATCAATGTCAATACATCCCACGAGCGCTCCATGACCACTGTCCCGAGCACCTTATCGTAGGAAGCCAGGTGCTGTTTCCCGTCTTCCGAAGTAGCTGAGTTCCTGGTGATTACGCCACAACGTATGAATTCGCCCACGCGGGGCAATATCAGATTTGTGAAAAGTCCTATATTGACCGCATTGAACACGGTTTTGGAAGAAGTGGAAGAATCGATAGGAGCGAGAAGCCCCTTCCATCTCAATGCCCTGAACCAGAAGGAAGCCACACCTGCAAGCATTGCGGCGACTACCCACCACCAATGGCAGCATTTCAGAGCCGACATGAATTCGTCCCATTTGACTCCCCTGAAAGACAGATACAGGAGAACCACGGCGAGAGCGGCAGATACCGCGTATTTGACAGCTTTCTTGTTCACGACATCAATTCTCTTAAGGTGCGGCTACATACCGGACCTCCACCTTGGAGCCTTTCTGCAGCGTCGGGCACGTTCCCTCTACCAGGACAATATATTCAAGTTTGTTGTTAAATCTGCAGTCCAGCAAACCCAGACTCGGACAATTGCTGAAATCCAAAGACGTCACATCGGTCTCGGATACGACTGCTTTCTTAAGCTTGGCCGCATTCGAGAAATCAAGTGAAGCCACCGGACAGCCCACGATATTGATAAAATCCATAAGCGAGCAGTGCTGGATATTGACATTCTCGAGATTGCAATACCAGACAGACAACCTCCTGAGAGAAGGCATCTTCGAAACATCCAATGTCGTCATGTCATCCGGCAGCGACAGGTCCAGAACTTCATATTCCGTACTGCTGCCCAAATTCAGGCTGTTCATCCCGTAATAATTCGTGACAAGACTGCGCATATGCGGGTAATCGCTCAAGTCAATATCATTGATGCTGGTACTGTAACAGTTCAGCTCTTCGAGTCCGCATTCCTTGTTCAGAGTCAGGCTCTTAAGTTTCGAATTGTATTTGCAGTCGAGTTTTTTCAGATATCTGCAGGAGGACAGGTCCAGGGAGGTAAAACTGTTGCTGGACAGATTCAGTTCCGTAATTTTCGGGGCTTCGGGCAGAATCAGTTCGTCGATATAAGACCCGCTCGCATCAAGAGACTCCAGTTTGGTACAGACTGAAACATCCAGAGTGCCGTTTAACTTGCAGTTGGTCACTTTCAGTTTCCTGAGGTTGCGGAACAGTTCTATTCCGGTTATTGATTCTATCCTGTCATTCGAATACGGAAAGTCCAGAGAATCCACGAGGTCCGCCTCATGCTGGGAAAAATGCCCGTCCCCGTCTTTATCCAGTTCTTCGATGCAATACTTCCTGAACACCGGATCCGGAATGCGGTCCTCAATGATGTCAGGACCTGTCCTGAATGTACTGTCAGCGGAAAAATACCTTCTTCCCTTCTTTTCAATGAAGATGTTGTAACTGTAGTCCACGTCATACTTCAGGTTCGGCAGATATACCCTGAACGAATCCCCCGTATTGGATTCACATTTCACTTCCGACTTCTCCTCAGTTCCTGTCCAATATACCACTCCGCAGTTCTCCTTTTCCGGTATTTCGGAAGAGACACGGCACAGAAGGCTCACTTCATTGCCGGCGACACTGATTTCCACGTGCTCGATCGCAGGTATGGCAAACTGGTCAGCGGTCGGATATTCCACACATGCGGAAACTGCCGTCGCGACTGCCAATACCATGAGGAACTTAAGTAACTTGTTCATTTTCAATCCAATATAGAAAACAATACTGCTCCGCGATTCTGCTGACAGAACGGAAGCAGTACCTTTAATCCACCAAGTTACAACTTTTTACGGAAACCGGTATAATTATATCGACAGCATTGCCAAAACATTGATAAGCTCCCTGTCGATAGGCTTGTCCTTTTTCACTGCCCTGTCGATAGGGACATAGACTATCTGGTCATTGCTGATGCCTATCATGACATTGCGCTGTCCCTCTTTCAGGGCCTCGATGCTGGCGCAGCCCAGACGGCTTGCGAGGATACGGTCGAGAGCTGACGGGGTTCCGCCTCTCTGCAGATGGCCGAGGATGGTCACACGCACGTCATACTGAGGATACTCCTTGCGGACACGGTCTGCATAGTACATTGCGCCGCCGTCTTTAGGACTCTCTGAGACAATCACGATACTGCTGTTCTTGCTCTTACGGAATCCACGGCTGATGAACTGCTCGAGCTGATCGACGTCTGTCTGGTCTTCCGGGATGATAGCCGCTTCCGCACCGGAAGCGATCGCACTGTTCTGTGCCAGGAAACCGGCGTCACGCCCCATCACCTCAACGAAGAAAATACGGTCGTGGGAAGTGGCGGTGTCACGGATTTTGTCCACACATTCCACGATGGTGTTCAATGCGGTATCGTAACCGATGGTCGAATCGGTGCCGTAAAGATCATTGTCAATGGTGCCCGGCAGTCCGATTACCGGCAGGTCATATTCTTTTGCCAGGTCCTGCGCTCCTGTCAATGAGCCGTTTCCGCCAATGACTATAAGCGCGTCAATGCCGTGGCTCACAAGGTTGTCATAGGCAGCCTTCCTGCCCTCTACTGTCATGAAGTCCTTGCTTCTTGCTGTTTTCAGGAAAGTACCGCCACGCTGGATGGTGTTGCTGACACTCTCGGTGGTCAGTTCCTTGATTTCTCCGTGAATAAGGCCTTCGAAGCCCCTGTAGATACCCATCACCTTCATTCCGTTGAAGATGGCGCTACGTGTCACCGCACGGATACAGGCATTCATTCCTGGAGCATCTCCTCCCGATGTCAGGACTCCTATAGTTTTGATTTCCTTTGACATATCAGATGTTTATGTTTTGTTTTCTTTGAAGCTTTTGAATTTTCCGGGCCGTTATGCCACAAAATTCAAGCCTGATTTAGTAATTTTGCGAGATTGAAACCGAAAATTTTGCAATAAAACGATTCCACGACAACTATGAAGATTGGAAATATCGACTTGGGCGAGAAGCCTGTCCTGCTGGCTCCGATGGAAGACGTGACAGACGCGTCTTTCCGCATCGTGTGCAAGAAATTCGGCGCGGATATGGTTTATACTGAATTCATTCCGTCCGACGGGCTGATACGGGACGCCACCAAGGCCATAGCGAAGATGAAGACCTCCGACGACGAGGCCCCTATAGCAATCCAGATCTACGGCAATGATCCGGACGCGATGGTGGAGGCTGCCAAAATGGCCGACAATGCGGACCAGATCGCCGGAGGACACGGCTGCGATATCATTGACATAAATTTCGGCTGTCCGGTCAACAAGATTGCGGGCCGCGGCGCCGGTTCGGGAATGATGCGCGAGCCGGACAAGATGGTGATGATAACGGAGCGGATCGTGAAAGCCGTAAGCAAACCGGTGACTGTCAAGACCAGGCTCGGATGGGATGAGAGTTCCAAGATCATTGTACCGCTCGCGGAGAGGCTGCAGGATGCGGGAATCGCGGCATTGACCATCCACGGCCGCACCAGATGCCAGATGTACAAGGGCGAGGCTGACTGGACACTTATAGGACAGGTGAAGGAGAACCCCCGGATGCACATCCCGATTATCGGGAACGGGGACATTAATTCGCCTCAGAAAGCCGGTGAAGCATTCGGGAAATACGGAGTTGACGGCATCATGGTGGGCCGCGCGTCTTTCGGGCATCCGTGGATATTCAGAGAAATCAAGCATTACCTGACCACCGGCGAAATTCTGCCGTCGATGAGTGTCAATGACAGGGTCGCTCTCGCCAAATGGCATCTTTCGCTTTCGACCGGGCTGAAGGGCCCCGTTACAGGAGTTCTGGAGATGAGGAGACACCTGTCCTGCTACTTCAAAGGCCTGCCTGACTTCAAGGAAACGCGTGTAAGACTGGTCACGGCACCGACCGCAGATGAAGTCATGGCGCTGCTGGACTATGTATCAGAACGATGGGGAGCCTGTCCGCTTGAAGAAAGTTCAAGCGTATATGGTTTATAAGATGGGTTTTCCATATTTTTTATTTACCTTTGTACGCTATGCTTGAGAGGATATTATTAGCACCATATTACCTCACCTTGAAAATAAGGCATGCCCTGTATGACAGCGGGGTATTCAAGGTGCATACTTGCGAGGCTCCGACCATCTGCGTAGGCAACATTGCCGCAGGAGGAACCGGCAAGACTCCTCATACTGAGATGATTCTCAGGACATTGCTCGCAAGCGAGAAATGGGGTGACAAGCATATCGCGGTACTCTCAAGAGGACATAAGCGCAAGAGCAGCGGTTTCCAGCAGATTATGGTGGACGACTCCGCTTCATTCGCAGGTGACGAGCCTCTTCAGATAAAGAGAAAATTCCCGAAAGTAACTGTGGCTGTGGACCGTACGAGAGTGGAAGGCTGCGACCTGCTGCTCCACCCGGACAAGATCAAGACATCCCGGAAATACCGCAAATGTGTACACAAGAATGTCCAGACCCCTGAGCTGATCGTTCTCGACGACGCATTCCAGTACCGTTCCCTCCAGGCTGCATTCAATATCGTCCTCGTCGATTACAACCGTCCGCCGAGCAAGGACTGCCTGCTGCCGTTCGGCAGACTGCGCGACCTTCCCGAAAGACTTTTCCATGCCAATGTGATCATCGTGACCAAGTGTCCGAAATTCATGGAGAACTGGGATAAGATAGAGTGGGTGAAATCGCTTCAGATTTCAGATTTCGACCTGGAGACATGCCAGGGTACGGACAAGACCGGGAAAAAGATGACGGTTCTGTTCACGACCATCAGCTACTGTCCGCTGGAGCCGGTATTTGAGGACTACGATAGACGATACATCTACTCGCACAATCTGATTCTGGTTTCAGGAATCGCTTCCGACACGCCACTGAGAAGATACCTCAGCGACAACTATGAGATAGTCAAGCATTTCAAGTTCAATGACCATCACAAATACACCGGGATGGATATCAGACGACTACTTCTGGCTACCAAGAAATGGCCTACAGCTCTCGTAGCCACGACCGAAAAGGACAGCCAGAGACTGCGCGACTACAAGAAAATGCCTGAAGCCCTGAGAAAACGGCTGTTCCACACCCCTATCGAGGTCAGCTTCGTAACCGAGCACGAGAAAGAAATATTCGAAACCACGCTTCTCAATGCCCTCGGCGAGCATAAAGCATAACTCCGTTACTCTTCACCGTCCGACAGGATCTTGTTCTGCTCCTGCACAGACTCTTCATGTATGGCATTGAATATCGCCGACACGAACTCCGCCGACAAGCCGTAAGATTCAGCCCTTTCCTTCATCTGTGACAGGACAGCATCCCACCTCGATGTCTGTAGAATGGCTATATTGTGCTCCTTCTTATATTTCCCGATACTCCGGCTTAGATTCATCCTCGAGGCGAGAAGGCTCAGCAGATTTTCGTCAATGACATCTATCTGCTCCCTCAACTGGTCGATATTTTCCTTGTATTCAGGACTGTCCGAATCAGCCTTCCGTACCACCAGACCGGAAATCAGCTTTCCGAAATCCTCCGGCGTGACCTGCTGACCTGCATCACTCTTGGCACTGGCCGGATCACAGTGCGACTCTATCATAAGTCCGTCCAGGCCCAGGTCCAAAGCCCTCTGGGACAGTTCATGCAGATATTCGCGGCTTCCTCCTATGTGGCTCGGGTCTGCAAAAAACGGCAATTCAGGATAACGTGTACGCAGTTCGACGGCTATCTGCCAGAGCGGCTCGTTTCTGTATCTGGACTTTTCCCCTGTAGAAAAACCTCTATGCACCACGCCGAGCTTCTTCACTCCGGCCTGATTCAGGCGCTCGAGAGCTCCTATCCACAGGTCAATGTCGGGGCTCACGGGATTTTTCACAAGGACAGGAATATCCGTGCCTTTCAAAGCATCAGCGATTTCCTGCACAAGAAATGGATTTGCAGTGGTGCGGGCCCCTATCCACACCATATCCACACCGGACTTGATACAGTCGGAGACGTGCTTTTCACCTGCCACCTCGGTAACCACTTTCATCCCGAGCTCTTTCTGCACCCTCCGGAGCCACTGCAGAGCGGGAGCGCCTGCGCCTTCGAAAGTGTTCGGATGTGTACGAGGCTTCCAGACACCTGCCCGGAACACATTTACGCCCAATGCCCTGAGGCCTTCAGCCGTCTGCATCACCTGCGATTCAGATTCCGCACTGCACGGCCCGGCAATCAGCATCGGCGCTTTGCCTTCCGGAAATATGTTCCACTCCCCTACCGGTATGAGTTCAAGTCCTGTCCCCATCAAGTTCCGTATAATTAAAAAAGGCTGCCCGGTTTGTCAGGCAGCCTCAGATTTCATTGACTAGACAGTCATTATGTCTTTTTCCTTAGCCGCTATGAGAGCGTCTATCTCCTTGACATTCTTGTCAGTAACTTTCTGTACTTCCTCCTCGCCCTCTTTCTGGCCGTCCTCAGGAAGTCCTTCGTTCTTGACTGCTTTCTTCAGAAGTTCCACTGCGTCACGACGTGCGTTGCGCACAACCACCTTGCAGTTCTCTCCTGCTGACCTCGCTTTCTTGATAAGTTCCTTTCTGCGCTCCTCAGTAAGCGGCGGGATGTTGCAGCGGATCTGCTCGCCGTTGTTCTGCGGGGTGAGACCGACATTGGCATCCATGATAGCCTTCTCGATCTTCGCGATCATGGTTTTCTCCCACGGCTGGATGAGGATCGTCTTGGCATCCGGAGCAGTCACGGAAGCCACCTGCGGCACCGGAGTCGGAGTTCCATAGTAATCCACGAGGACATTGTTCAATATAGAAGGATTGGCCTTGCCTACGCGATATGTCTTGAGGTCTTCCTCCAAGAAAGCCACAGACTCTTTCATTTTCTTGTCAGCTCCTGTGACAATCTCATTAACTCTTGGTAACATAATATCTTAGTTTTTATGGTTATACGTGTACGAGAGTACCCACTTTCTCGCCCTTCAGCAATCTGGTCAGATTGCCTTTGCAGTTCATGTCGAATACGATTATCGGCATATTGCCTTCACTGCAGAGGGCAAATGCGGTCTGGTCCATCACCTTCAGGTGGTCCGTGATGGCCTTCTCGAATGTCAGTTCCTCATACTTCACGGCAGACGGGTCCTTTTCCGGGTCAGCCGTATATACGCCATCCACTCTGGTACCTTTCAGAAGCGCATCAGCTCCGATTTCCAAAGCCCGGAGAGCCGCTCCGGAGTCCGTGGTGAAGAACGGATTACCTGTTCCGCCCGCGATAAGGGCAACTCCGCCTTCTTCCATCACTTTCACTGCGTCATCTCTCATGTAATACTTGGCAACCGGCTCCATTGGAGTGGCAGTGAAGACCTGTGCATTCACGCCCTGTTCCTTTATGAACATTGACAATGCAAGTGAATTTATCACTGTGGCAAGCATTCCCATCTTGTCGCCGTCCACTCTGTCGAAACCCTTGCCCACACCCTGAAGGCCGCGGAAGATGTTTCCACCACCATTGACAATGGCGATTTGAAGTCCTGCCTTGGCCGCTGAAGCGATTTCTTCAGCCGCTGCCTGTAAACTTGCGGTGTCGAGTCCTTTGCCGGCATTGCCGCCCAGACTTTCTCCGCTTAACTTGAGAAGTACCCTTTTATACATTGTTTTCGATGATTTTCCGGAAACAAAATTATCGAAATATTATGAAACTTGCAAGAAACACCATATCTTTGCAATCGCAATCAGGAGATTGGCAGGGTCCCACTTGATGGACCACCATCTCGAAGTAATGGTTTTAACTTTATTTTAACTAATGGCGAACGCATTCCACTACTCCATCGGGAGAAAGTTCATCCAGGCTGTCAGCGGTGCATTTCTTGTTGTATTCCTGCTGCTCCACGGAACTATCAATTTCTTTTCTGTAATAGATTCATTCACAGGCGGTTGGGACAAGATTGACGGACTGTTCCAGCTTGGTTGCGACTTCATGGCGCTTCCTATCGTGACCATCATGGTCCCTGTGCTGGCTCTCGGCATCATCGTACACATCGTTTACGGATGCTACCTCACCTGGTACAACATCAAGGCTCGCGGCGGCTACAAGCGTTATGAAGTAGAGTCCAGAGCAAAGGCAGACTCATGGTCAGCCAAGAACATGTTCGTACTCGGTATCATCATCCTCGGCATCATCTTCTTCCACCTTACACACTTCTGGGCCAAGATGCAGCTTATGGAGTTCACCGGAGGCGAGGCTGAGAATCCTTACATGCTTCTCGAGCAGACATTCAGCAGCGTATGGGTTCTTCTGATCTACATCATCTGGTTCGTTGCAATATGGTTCCACCTCTGCCACGGTTTTTGGAGCATGTTCCAGACCATCGGTTGGGACAACAAGACCTGGTTCAACAGAATCAAGGTTATCGGAATCATCGTTGCTTCACTTATCTTCGTAGTATTCACTACAGTTGCCGTGAACGCATTCCTCCATGCTAATGGATTTATCGGATAATCACTGACACAACATAATTAAAGAAGGATGGTCTTTTCAGGCCATCCTTTTTTAGTATTATGTCTATAAGAATCTACGGATGGCCCGGATAGCCCAGAGTACAATCCTGTCGAAAGGTACAGGTCCGGAAATGCTTTTCAGGCCGTAAGCCAAAAGATTTACCGTAGAATATGCCTCCTTGGTGTCTTCCCAGCGGGAGAGCACCTCAGCCCCTTTGGCATTCAGCTTGGCATTCAGCTCCTTGCGGGCAGCGTCCAGCCCTGCCATATCCTTTATGTCAGTGTACCTCATCTTCGCCTCCTTCTTCTTCGAAGAACAGCCGGACAAACATCCGCACCAGTCCATTCAGGAACAATTTGTCACGCAACAGGAACAGCACGATGAGCAGCACCAGGAAAATCGCCGACACTATAAACGCACCGGCCGCATAACTGCCTATCAGGTCACCCAGAAGCAGCACACCTCCAAATGCCGCGGACATCAGCACGATACTGCACAATGTCAGCAGCAATATAGCCACAAGAAGCCTGTTCAGAGCTATGGAAAGGCCTTTCGCTGTGCGTACCTTGACTTCATCGACCTTCAGGTCAATGTACTGGGCAGCACTTTCCGCAAGCCTTTCAGCAGGTTCTGTAAAACTGTTTTTCATCAGGCATCGTATTGTTCATCGATTTCTTCCTTCTCCAAGGCCCTCTCGAGACGGTCGAGCTGGTCGAGCACCTTAGCCCTCACCTCGTCCTTCATTTCATTGCCCTCCTCCGTGAGGACAGCCTTCAGATCTTCAAGGTCCCTGCGCACCTTACCGGCCTTGTCCTTGGCATAAGCATAAGCTTCATTGGCCTTCGCCTTCGCCGTATCATAGCCTTCTATCGCTGCATCCTTGATTTTCTTGCGGGTAACTTCGCCCTTTTCCGGAGCGAACAGGACTCCAAGCACGGCACCGATGGCGGCACCTGCAACAAATGTAATGAGAGAATCACTTTTCATCTTGTTCTTCAGGCATGGCTTTAACCGCGGAAACGACTCCCGACAAGTCACCACACCACTCGTAAAGATAATGATTCCACCGAAAAAAACCAACAGCGGAGCAGAGATGTCACCAAGAATGACTAAATCGGTAATGTCTTGGTTCTAAGCCACAAAGCAACTTCTTCAGGCAAAAGCGGCGAAAGATTCTGCCATACACGCTCGTTGTAGGCATTGAGCCAGTCGCGCTCGTCGCTCGTCAGCAAATCCGCAATAATGGCGGAAGTGTCAATGTGGCAAAGCGTCAGAGGCTCGAAACAGAGCCAGGAGGCAAATTCATTGACCCCGGCATCTTTGCAGAGCAGCAGACTCTCATGCCTTATGCCGTGAAGCCCCTCGCGATACAGACCTGGCTCATCAGAAGTGATCATCCCGGGCACAAGCGGCTGCGGATTCAGATTCTGGCGGATATCCTGAGGCCCTTCATGCACATTGAGGAAGAAACCCACTCCATGGCCGGTGCCGTGGCCGAAATTCCGCCTTGCCTGCCAGAGCGGAGAACGGGCGGCATAGTCTATCTGGCAGCCTGCAGTACCTGCGGGGAAAACCGACATCGCCAAGCCGATATGACCTTTCAGCACCAATGTATAGTCCTCCATTTCCAGCCCGTCACAAGGCCCGAGCGGAACAGTTCTGGTAATATCAGTCGTGCCGAACAGGTATTGTCCGCCGGAATCGCACAGATAAAGTCCGTGAGGCTCGAGCATCCTGCCGCCACCTTCCGGAGTAACGTAATGCGGCAATGCAGCAGACGGCCCGTAAGCAGAAATCGTCTGGAAACTGTCGCCTCTATATCCCTGAATCTCAGCACGTAACGACCCGAGATAGCGGGCCGCGTCCCACTCTGACAGCTCGATGCCGTCCTTCATGCAGCAGTCCAGCCACCAGAGGAACTTCTCCATTGCCACACCGTCCTCAACGTGCGCCTCACGCATTCCCTCTATCTCCGTTCCGTTCTTTACCGCCTTGTACAGCGGCACAGGAGACGCGCCCTCCACCATCGAGAAATTGTCCCCCACATCCTTCAGCACCTTGTAGAGATGATAGTTCAATGTAGCGGTATCAGCATAAAGACGCGCTCCCGAGCATGCATATTCAGACAAACTGATACATATATCATCATAGTACTTTATCTCCACTCCGTCCTTCATCAGTTCATCGAAACTGTCATAAGTCTCGTCATCCACAGTCTTGGACTTGCGCACGAACCACTCAGCATTATCCTGAGTGACAAGAAGATACGACAACACCACCGGATTGTACTCCACATCGGACCCGCGCACATTCAGCAGCCAGGCAATCTCGTCCAGCGCCGTCACCAGTATGGCGTCACAGTTTTTTCCGTCAATGAAACTCCTCAGTCTCCCCAGTTTGGACAGCCTCGACTCGCCTGTCAGGTCTTCTCCCAATGTGATAACCGGTGTCGCAGGAACCGCAGGCCTGTCCATCCACAAATCGTCGAGCATGTCAGGAAGATCCAGAATCCGGACCTGCCTGCAGCCGAACGCGTTTTCAAGCTCATTTATGAACGAGACAGGCTGGGAAAGTCCATCGACAGCGAGGGCCACGCTTCCCCATCTGTCCGCAAATGCGTAATCAGCAAGCCATTGCGGAATCCTGACCTCCCCAGGAATTCTTGTCTTATGGAGCGCAACCCCTGTTCCGGCAAGCTGTTGTTCCGCCTGTATGAAATATCTCGTGTCAGTCCAGAGCCCGGCATGGTCCTGAGTTATCACCACATCTCCGGCCTCGCCCGTAAATCCGCACACCCACTCCACCTGTTTCCAGCGCGAAGCAGGATATTCGCTCGCGTGCGGGTCAGAGCCGCTAATAATCACAGCATCAATGCCTTTGCTGCTCATAAGCCTACGGACAGCTTCTATCCGTCTTACATAAACATTGGACTCGAGTATCATAACAATTCACGAATTATTTCATCTGAAACAAAAAACCTGTCTTCAGGAATCCTCACATTTCCATAGACTGTCCGGCACAGCACACCTTCCTCCAGGAATCTGGACATAATCGCCTGCGGAAGCAACGAAGGAGAAACGCCTTCATCTGTACGGAGTCCGAGCATTATCTCCTCAACCCTGACATCCTCATCATCAAGCACTTCGCTCTCGGAGACATAATCATCTTCAGTCTCGGTATTCCACTTCCTGACATTGACCCGTCCCCTTTCATCCGCGACGGCGGAGTGGGCTCCTGGGCCAAGACCGACATACGGCACCCTACGCCAATACGAAGAATTGTGCCTGGATTCGAAGCCCGGATATGCGAAATTGGACACCTCATAGTGATGGTAGCCGTTCTCCTCCAATATGGAGCACAGCATCTCATACTGAGATCGGCATTCCTCTTCCGAAGCCTCAGTGTAGCGCCCTGCCTCGACTTCCCCGGCCAGTGCGCTGCCTTCCTCCACGGAAAGCTGATATGCCGAAATATGCGAGGGACTCAGCCCCATCGCCTTGTGCACAGTCGCCTCCCAAGTCTGCCGCGACAAGCCTCCGATGCCGAAAATCAGGTCAATGCTGATGTTCCTGAAGCCGTGGCCGCGCAGCATCCAATATGCAAGTTCAGCATGGGCGGAATCATGTCTGCGGTTCATCCATTTCAGGACTGCATCATCGAAAGACTGTATCCCCATACTGATTCTGGTGACGCCGAGCCGCTCAAGGGACTGCAGATACTCCTCGCCTTTCTCCACGATATCCTCAGGATTGACCTCAAGCGTAAACTCCAGATAATCATGGCTTTCAGAACCGAAAACCGTCTTGTTAAGGCAGGAGACGATGCGTTCCAAAACGTCAAAAGGCAGCACCGATGGGGTACCGCCTCCTATATATAATGTGTCCCGATATTCAGGATGTGCCTCCGAAGGCAATGTCGCACGGATTTCGTCCGCACGTGCCTCTATCTCCGAACAGACCAGTCCGGCATACTTGGAGAACCTCCTGCTTTCGACATCAAGTCCCAGGTTCCTTTCCCGGCAGACCGGAACAGCCTCGGAATAGAAACCACAGTAAGTGCAGAAACTTCTGCAGAATGGGACGTGAATGTAAATCAATGATTATCTGAGCATCAGTTCAGACTTTCCGAGGAAAGACTGTTCAGTGTAAGCCTCTACAGTATATACACCTTTGCGATATTCCGGGATATCGTTCAGATATATGCTCAGGTCCACTTCGCTTCCTTCATAATCCACTCTTCTGGAAGCCGAGGCAACCATTGTCTCGCCATTGAAAGTAAACGACGAACGGTTGGAATTCGTAAGGATGATTCCGTCAGGATCCTTCACGCGGATAAACACACGTACAGGTCCTTTAGGCGCCAGGTCGTTCTCCACCAGTGAAAGCGATGTCAGCAGTCTGACGGTCCTGCTGCTGCGGTCCGTAACCTTGTCCGAAGAATTGTATGCGGCTATATGCAGTCCGCGTGCCTTGATGACAGAGCCTGCAGCCACCTGGCCGGTAAGGTTCTCCACCTGCTGTGAAAGCTGTACGCTCTCCGCCTTGCTTGCCGCTGCCTCGCGCCTTGCTGCCGCAGCTTCCGCCGTAAGCTTGTGGTTCAATGTATTGAGAGAATCGATCTGCACGATGTAGTTGCGCATGATGCTGCGCAATGTGCCGAGTTCCTTCTCATACTGACGCATCTTCGCACGGTTTGTCGCATTGGTTTTCTTGATCCTTTCGAGAAGATCTGCGACCTCGGCCCTGGACGTATCCAGCTGCGAATTGATACTGTCATAGTCAGATGACAATGTTGCATAATCGTTCTGGAGGCTCTCCATCTGCTCAGTCAGGTCTCTCTTCTCATCCTCAAGTTCGCTGATCAATGAAGACTTCTGGCTCCATACGTATCCCAAAACTGCAACCAAAGCGACTGCAACCACGACCAGAATCCACATTGTACGCTTCAGTTTCTTTTCCCTTGCCAATTGGCTTTCGCGTTCGCGACGCTCCATGATATTATCCGTTTCCATAAATCTTACGTTTATTCTGTTTCACAAAAATAATCATTATTTTGTAACTTTGTATCTCTTACAAATATCGTACAATGAGAAGACTTTTTACAGCATTGGCCGCATTGACATTGACAATAACAGCTTTCGGCCAGGCCCAGATAACGACAAGAAAAGAGAAACTGAGCGATTTCACGACCAGGACAATGAAAGTGGTCCTTTCCGGAAACCACTTTATCGACCCGGTCATCCGTGAGGCCGTGAACAACACATGGAGTCTCTCGGCCTTTGAATTCTGCTCTCTCGAAGACTTCAACTCGCTCAAGAACAATGAGGAATACTACTTCATGCTGCCGGTAAAGGTCAAGTACCGCCCGGAATCCAAGCCAGGCATCATGATGCTCACCATCGTAAAAGGCCGCGCCACGGCGAAGACCGTAAATGACATGGTCAATGTCGTAAGCATCCCTGTCGCTGCAGCCGACATACCTTCCGGAAGGGAAGCCGCGATGATTCCGGGACTCGTGGACATCATGCAGGGCTACATTGCCAAATCCCTTAACGGAAACTTCGCAGGACTCAGGACATACGTCAGCCCGCTGGGCAAATCGTCCGGCAGAAGAGTCGTCATCGCCAGGGAAGACCTGTCTGAGACGGTCGATTCCACCTTCTGCAGGAAAATGGCCAGGAAGGGACTGGACATCGTGGACGGCGAAGTGGCAGACAGCCTTTTCCTGTCAGGTGACAGCAGAACGCTCGTCAGCTATGTCGTAGCGCCAGCCGAGCCGGAAAAAGGTTCAGTATGCTGGAGAATTCTCATTGACGCGAGAACTCACGAACTTTTCTATTACAGGAAACGCACACTCAAGAAGGAGGACGAGGCCGGCTTCCACAAGGGAGACCTGAAGATAATCGCTAAAACGAGGTAAGATGATAAGCGGAAGAGCTGATTGCGGGATACGCTACGCCGTGAAAAGAAGCGGTTCGGCCGTAGCCTACTGTTCGTTGGGCATTGCTTGCGGAACGAGATATGAACAGGGATTCCACAGCGGGATAGCTCACTTTACGGAGCACACACTGTTCAAGGGGACCGAGCACAAAAGTTCCTCAGTGATAAACGGTTACCTCGACAGACTCGGCGGAGAACTGAATGCCTACACCACCAAGGAGGAGATAGTTCTGCATGCCACCATACTGAAGGAAGACCTGTCCAAAGCAAGTTCGCTTCTCATGGAAATTGCCACGGAGGCGACCTTTCCGGACAATGAAGTGAACACCGAACGCGGCGTGGTCATTGACGAAATAAAGTCCTACAAGGACAGCCCGTCCGAGGATGTCTATGACCGGTTCGAAGAGAAGCTTTTCAGGGGACATTCATTGTCAATGCCGATTTTGGGGACTCCCCAGAGCGTCAGAGCCACATCCGCCGATGAACTCAGACGGTTCTACAAGGAAAAGTTCGTTCCCGGGTCAATGGTATTTACGATTGTGGCCGACATTGACGAGAAACGCATGGAAGCGGATCTGCTCAGGACTTTCGACAAGTTCTTCAGCGGAAGCGGCATGGTTTCCGGCGAGCCGACAAGGCCAGAGTCCGTAACTCTGGACAATGTTTTCGATGAGGTCATCAACAAGCGTAACCACGAGGCCAATGCGGTGATCGGCGGCTATGCCCCGTCTCTGTATGAGGAGAAGGAAAGAATCGCCACATCATTGATGAGCAACATCTTAGGCGGTCCGGCGATGAATTCCATCCTCAACGATATCCTGCGTGAAAAGCACGGCTGGGTTTATGGCGTGGAAAGTTCATACACCCAGTATTCTGATACCGGAATAATGGCGATTTCGCTCGGCTGCGAGAGAGAGAATACGGAAAAATGCATTGACGCGGTCAGGAGAGAAATCTCGAAGCTTCAGGACAATGCCCTGACTGACAGAAAATTGCGCGCAGCCAAAAAACAGTTCCTCGGCCAGATTGCCATAAGTTCCGACAACGGGGAGTCTCAATGTCTGAGTATGGGAAAGAGTCTGCTCGCCTACGGCAAGGTGGCATCTGCTGAAGAGATCAAAAGGGAAATCGAGGCTGTTTCGGCAGACCTGATCAGGGATATGGCCTGCCGGATTTTCGCACCTGACAGAACAAGTTGTCTGATATTGTTATAGATTATGGAAAGTGCTCAGGACAAATACATTGAAGAGCATTGCTCAATAAGTAACGAGGCTCTGGACTGGCTGGAGAGGCAGACCAATATCCGCACCAACTATCCCCGGATGCTTACAGGAAAGGTGCAGGGAGAGTTCCTGTACATGATGACCCGTATGATTTCTCCGCGCAATGTCCTGGAAATCGGTACTTTTACGGGGTACTCGGCGATATGCATGGCTCTCGCTCTGGAAGGGGAAGGCCATATCGACACATTGGAGATCAATGACGAACTGGAAGACCTGATATTGGAGGGATTCGAGAGGGCCGGGGTTAGCGGTCGCGTTTCCCTGCACATCGGGGATGCTGTGGAGTTTCTGCGCGGACAGGACGGGAAAAAGCTCTACGACCTCACTTTCATTGACGCGAACAAGAGGGAATATCCTGATTACTACGAACTTGCATTGACATTGACCCGCCCCGGCGGCTTTATCCTGGCCGACGACGTTCTGTGGGACGGCAAGGTCTATGCGGAGCAGGTTCCGACGGACAAGCAGACGAGCGGAATAGTCCGGTTCAATGATTTGGCAGCTTCGGACCCGCGTGTGGAGACGGTGATTCTCCCTGTACGGCACGGGCTGAGCATAATACGTAAGAAATAATGGCGACTTTAGCTATCATATGCAACGGCGATTTTCCCAAGAAGGAGTTTCCGCTTTACCTTATCCGGACTGCGGACTATATCGTCTGCTGTGACGGGGCGGCGGTCACGTTTATCCGGAGGTCAGACAAGATTTTCGGCCATTCAAGGCTGCCGGATGCGATAATCGGGGATCTGGATTCGCTGCCTGAGACTTTCAAAAAGAAATACGCTGACCTGATCGTACATAATCCGGAACAGAGCTACAATGACCTGAACAAGGCTTTCTGCTATGCGCTGACGCATTTCAGGGACATTGACACAGTCCATATCCTGGGAGCAGGCGGAAAGAGGGAGGACCATACGATAGGAAATCTGTCCTACCTGATGGAGTACGCAAAGGAGCTGGGAGGCCTGAAAGAGAAGCAGATGCTCTCCGGTATCGACATTCCTGAGGGCCTGCAGATAGACATGGTTTCCGACTGGACTACATCGTTCGCAATAACTGAGACGACATCGTTTTTCGTCGGCGAAGGCAGGGAAATATCAATATTGTCCCCGGACAACTCGCTCAATATCAAGTCAGAAGGGCTGAAATGGCAGACTTCGGGTGTGATTTTTGACAACTGGTGGAAGGCTACGCTGAACATTGCGAAGACGGACGAGGTCAAGCTGACGCTCAATCACCCGGCTCCTGTTCTTATAATATTGGACTAAAAACATTACGACTATATGCTTAAGAAAATCCGCGTCGTAACAGCAGGTATCGTGTTCATTCTGTGCACGTTGCTGTTCTTGGATTTCACCGGACTCGCTGCCGGATGGTTCGGCTTCCTGGCGAAAATCCAGTTCCTGCCGGCGGTTCTCGCTCTCAATGCCGGGATTGTCATCGCATTGATTCTATTGACATTGGTATTCGGAAGGCTCTACTGCTCGATCATATGCCCGTTGGGGATTTTTCAGGATGTCGTCGCAAGGTCTTTCAGTATCTGGCGTAAAAGCCACAAGAAGTTCTACAGCTGGTCGCCTGAGAAGAAGTGGCTCAGGTACAGCGTGTTGGCGGTTTTCATTGTCCTTCTCGTGGCCGGGTTCACTTCGGTTGCCGTGCTGGTTGCGCCATACAGTTCGTTCGGCCGCATCGTGCAGAATCTTCTTTCGCCGATCTGGCTTTGGGGCAACAATCTCTGCGCATGGATAGCCGAGAAGGCAGGCGGGTACGCGTTCGAGCATAAGGACGTGTGGCTCAAGAGTTTGCCGACTTTCGTGATAGCATCCGTGACTTTCGTGGTCATATTCATTCTTGCCGCACGGAACGGCAGAACATACTGCAATACCATCTGCCCGGTCGGTACGGTTTTGAGTTTCTTCTCCCGGTTCGCGATTTTCCGCCCGGTGATCGATACCGGCAAATGCAGGAATTGTCACCTCTGCGAGAAGAACTGCAAGGCATCCTGCATTGACCTGGACAATCACAGAATCGACTACAGCAGGTGCGTGGACTGTTTCGACTGCATCGGCACCTGTCATCATGGCGCGATAAAATACAAGCCTTTCTGGAAGGCCGGAAAGGTGACCGAAACTGAAACCATGAAGGCCGGACAGACTGTGAAGAAGGCTGAGGTCAATGACAAGGCTGCGGCCGGAGATAACGGAAGACGTACATTTATCAGCACTACGGCATTGACCCTTGGGGCATTGACAATGAAGGCTCAGGAGAAGAAGGTGGACGGCGGTCTGGCGGTT
>ENA-OPVT01001107-OPVT01001107.1-human-gut-metagenome-genome-assembly--contig:-NODE-1107-length-17934-cov-2.350355_pt1 | contig 17934 bp, 17 predicted proteins | sample MGYA00241499_ERZ501990 | MGnify/ENA primary metagenome ERZ501990 (study PRJEB25962, sample SAMEA2042104) | human gut metagenome | biome: human gut; feature: human-associated habitat; material: faeces...
TTTCCGGCAGATCGGTCTCTGCTCCGGTTTCTTTTTCCATCTCGCGTGTAGGTTCTTCCATGGTTTCCTCTTTCTTTCTATTTTCTTCGCTCACTGATCATTCCACCTTTCTACTCACCTGTGTCCGGCTTTTTGAAGACGGCGTCCAGTTGAACTTTTAATGTTTTCAGGTTATCTACCACATTTTCGTAATCCATCCGCTTTGGTCCCACGATACCGATTGTTCCGCGCATACCGTTTCCCATATCGTATGTGGTGGTGACCACGCTGCAGTCCCGTAATGGTTCCATCGAAGATTCATTTCCGATGTATACCTGAATACCGGTATTTTCCTCTCCGTCCTGCTCCTCGGCAGCTCCTTTGATCATATCGACCAGTTTCTGCCGTTCCTCGAATGTGGAGATCAGCTGGCTGGCTTTGCTGCTGTCGGAAAGCTCAGGGTACTTGAAAATGTTGGTTGCGCCGCTGGTGTACACCGGCACATCTTCTTCACTGACTGCGATGGCTTCCGCTACGGTATCGACCACTTTGCTGATGATGCCGGAGTGGATGCCTGCCTGCTCTTTCATCTTCTTGATCATGCCAAGATTGATTTCTTCAATGGTCAGGCCATTGAGCTGTGTGTTCAGAAGCAGGTTCAGCTTTAATATCTGTTCATCGTTGATGGTCTCGTCGAGGTCGATCATCTGGTTTTTCACCAGGTTGCCTTCTACGACGATGACGGCCAGGAGCTGCTCTTCATTGACTTTTGAGAGCTGGATGAATTTCACTTTATTTCTGTGATATTCCGGTCCTGTAATCAACGTTGCATAGTTGGTAGATGAAGCGAGGACTTTGACAACCTGCTGCAGAACTTTTTCCATTCGGTCTGTTTTTTCAATGACCATGTTTTTGATGTCTGCAACTTCCTGTTCTTTTTCCCGCATCAGCTCATCTACATAGAGGCGGTAGCCTTTATCGGAAGGAATGCGTCCTGCGGAAGTGTGGGGCTGTAAGATGTAACCCATCTCTTCCAGATCGGACATTTCATTCCGGATTGTGGCGGAGCTTAAATTCAAATCCGTGTATTTGGAAATCGTTCTTGAGCCGACCGGCTCGCCCGTTTCCAGATACGTCTGGATGATCGCTTTTAATATTTTTCTTTTTCTTTCATCCAATTCTGTATCCACTAAGATAAGCTCCTTCCTGTTGTATAGTCCTGTTAGCACTCGTTTCAGTGGAGTGCTAACATCTATGCTCTTAAGATAGCACGCTGCCTTTTGTTTGTCAACACCTTTTCCCGGTTTTTCTATGAAGAAATTGTGAAAAAAGTATAAACCGTTTTCTTTCTGAAAAGGAATCTGACTTTTCTTTTTTATTGCATTCTACTGTTTCAAAGGCGCTATAGCCGTATGGTAGGATTCTGCCATTTTGATACGACCATTTAGTAGCATTTTTCTCAGAGGTGATGAATCATGAAATATCAGAGACTGGAGGATCTGCGCACGGACCACGATCTGACGATCCGCCAGGTTGCCGACTATCTCGGCTGCAACCGCGATGTGTATACCCGATATGAAAAAGGCGTCCGGCAGCTGCCGATCTCCATTGCCATCCGTCTGGCGGAGCTGTATCAGGTCAGTCTGGATTATCTGGTCGGCATCAGCGATGAGAAGCGGCCGTATGGATCCTGACTTTCCGGTGTCTCCGCCGCAGCAAAAGCAGGAGGACAGTTTTTCTTTTCCCTGTCCTCCCTGTTTTGCTTTTTCGTTTACAGATTCTGCAGATATTCCATCATCCGCGTTTCGCTGAGTTTCCATCCGTCCGGCTCCCCGCAGAGATACAGCGTAAAATGCCCGCACGGGACTCCGTTTTCCAGGTGGATGCCGGTATACAGTTCTACAATGAGGAGTTCTTCTGCTTTTTCTTCATATATATTAGTGATCTGATAGATGCGCTCTCCCTTTTCGTCCACCGGCCATTCTTTCTTCAGCACATCCCTCAGACGGCTCTCCTGCCCCTGCGCTTCGCATTCTTCCTCCCGGCTGATCATTTTTTCAAACGCTTCCGGCGTCTCCATCCGTTCCACTATATTCTGGACAAAATCTTCTATTTCTATTCTTTCTGCTTTTCCCATTCGTTCCCCCATTTCTGCCGTACATATTTTTCTGTTTTCTGCACAGGCTGTCTTCACCCGCCGTTTCTCTCTCCCGCCCCATTCTTCAATTTGCGACCATATGATCTGATTTAACTTTGTCCATCCAACCGTTTGGTAGTATGGGTTTGAATCTGAAAGGATGGTACAACGTATGAAATACCAGAGAATTGAAGATATGCGGATCGATCAGGATCTCACCATCAAAGAGATTTCTGCCCTGCTCGAATGCAACCGCGACGTCTATTCCCGCTACGAAAAAGGAATCCGCGACATCCCGATCGACTATGTGATCCGGCTTGCACGGTTCTATGACTGCTCGGTCGACTATCTGCTGAGTGTCTCCAGTAAAAAGAGAAAATTCGGCGATTAATTTTTTTATTGTTGTCTTTTTTATTTTTGTGTTTTGCGTTTTGATACGACCGTTTGGTCGTATTTTATATTATAATGGTATTCTTATTTTGCGTCAATTCTGAACAAGAAGGAAGCAAAATCGGACGCAAAAAAAGCGTGCCGGAATGTTGATCTAACATGATTTTATGATTGGTTATTGTATTTTGTATTACCGTTTCCATAAGTAGTCCTCCTACTTATTTATTCGCTCTTTTTTTGCTCTTTTCTTCTTTTTTATTTCTGATTTTTTATTCTTCCATGTCATCCAGGCTCTTCTTCAGTGTGATCATTTTGTCACGCAGCTCGGCGGCCATTTCGAAGTTGAGTTCGGCGGCAGCGGCTTTCATCTGTTTCTGTACCTGGCCGATCAGTTTTTCCAGTTCTTCGCGGCTCATGGACTCCGGGTCTTTTTCCATCTTTTCTTCTGTCTTTGCCACTTCTTTCGAAATGCTGATGAGATCGCGGACGGCTTTTTTGATGGTGGTCGGAGTGATGCCGTGTTCTTTGTTGTAGGCTTCCTGCAGGGCACGGCGGCGCTTCGTCTCGTCGATCGCGAGGCGCATGGAATCGGTCATCACATCGGCGTACATGATAACATGGCCCTCGCTGTTTCGCGCGGCACGGCCGATGGTCTGGATCAGGGAGGTTTCGGAACGCAGAAAACCTTCTTTATCGGCATCCAGGATCGCCACGAGTGTGATTTCCGGGATGTCGAGACCCTCACGCAGAAGGTTGATGCCGACGAGCACATCGAAGACATCGAGACGCATATCACGGATGATCTCGGTCCGTTCCAGGGTGTCGATATCGGAGTGCAGGTAGCGCACGCGGATGCCGGCCTCTTTCATATAGTCGGTCAGATCCTCTGCCATACGCTTCGTCAGCGTCGTCACGAGAACTTTGTTGTGTTTTTCAGTTTCTTTCTTTACTTCCGAAATTAGATCGTCGATCTGTCCCTCCACCGGGCGTACCTCGACATCCGGGTCGAGAAGGCCGGTCGGGCGGATGATCTGTTCGGCGCGCAGCAGCTCGTGGTCTGCCTCGTAGTCGCCCGGCGTGGCAGATACGAAGAGGATCTGATCGATCCGGTCCTCGAACTCGCCGAAGTTCAACGGGCGGTTGTCTTTTGCGGACGGCAAACGGAATCCATAGTCCACCAGCGTCGATTTCCGCGACTGGTCGCCGGCATACATGCTGCGGATCTGCGGAACAGTCTTATGCGACTCATCCACAATGATGAGGAAATCATCTCCGAAATAGTCCATCAGTGTGTAGGGCGGCTCGCCTGGCTTTAATCCGGAGAGGTAACGCGAATAGTTTTCGATGCCGGAACAGATGCCGGTTTCTTTGAGCATCTCAATATCGAAATTGGTCCGCTCCTCGATGCGCTGGGCCTCGATCAGTTTTCCCTCGTGCTTGAAGAACTTCACCTGCTCTTCCATATCCTTTTCAATCTCGCCTGTTGCTTTCAGGATCGTGTCCATCGGCACAACGTAGTGGGAGGCAGGAAAGATTGCGATGTGGTTCAGTTCACATAAGATTTCACCCGTCAGCGTATCGATCTGCACCAGACGGTCAATCTCATCCCCGAAGAACTCGACGCGCACCGCCTTGTCCGTCTCCTCCGCCGGAAAAATCTCCAATACATCACCGCGCACGCGGAACGTACCGCGGTGGAAATCCATATCATTCCGGTCATACTGAATATCAATCAACTGCCGGATCACATCGTCCCGGTCCTTTTCCATTCCCGGGCGGAGCGAAATAATCATCTCCATGTAGTCCTTCGGGCTTCCGATTCCATAGATACACGAAACACTGGAAACCACAATGACATCGTTCCGCTCACTCAGTGCAGAAGTCGCGGAAAGCCGCAGCTTATCAATCTCATCGTTCCGCGCAGAGTCCTTCGCAATATACGTATCCGAAGACGGCACGTAAGCCTCCGGCTGGTAGTAGTCGTAGTAGGAGACAAAATATTCTACTGCATTCTCAGGGAAGAATTCCTTAAACTCACCGTACAGCTGTGCTGCAAGTGTTTTATTGTGCGCTATGATCAAGGTTGGCTTATTTAACTGTGCAATAACATTTGCCATGGTAAAGGTCTTGCCGGAACCTGTAACGCCCAGCAAAGTCTCGCATTGATTACCTTCTTGAAAGCCTTTGACCAGTTTTTCGATTGCCTGGGGCTGGTCGCCTGTAGGCTGGTATTCGGAGTGTAATTTGAATATTTGTTGTGAATTCTGCAAAAAAGCACCTCCTGGTTTTTATATCAAAAAAGTTCGTCTATCAGTCAGAAATTCGTCGAAGCACATTCTCTGATTTTAGCCGAATATGCCTCTCGACGAATTCTGTTCACCACCCGATATTTTATAGACTGATAAAAAGTAGTAAAACTAACGTGGACGAATTAACACTCAAATGTAAGAGATATTATATCATGGAAATTTAAAATTGTATATATGATGCGAACATTAGTTCTTCAAAAATTCATTTACATTTATCATTGTATCCAGAACAATTTCCGTATCCAGCTCCTTCTTTTCCGGTAATACTTCTTCCATATAAGAAAGCAATTCCGGCGGAATCTCCTCAGCTATAATATTTCCATTGTGGTATGGGGAGCATCCGTTGCGCTTATTAGAATAATATACTTTTACATAAAATATCCCTCAGGGGTTCAAACCCTGAGGGGCATCCTCGTTCATTTCAATTTTCCTTTTGTTTTTCAAGCTGTTCCATACAATATTTTTCTGCCAGAATTATAAATTCATCTGCAACTGAAATCTGCCGTTCTGATTCTTCTTTACTTGCAATATAAAAATCATCATAATCGCTGGCATGGCGAATCTCTTCTGCCTGTCCGATTTTCCTTCCCATTTCTCTTGGAAACACTGATGTTTTCACATAATCCTTATTGAAGTTAGCCACAGCATCCTTATGCCTTTTATATGCTTTACCGCTTACAGCATGTACTGCATTAATTGCATGAAAAATAGAATAGTATGCCCTGTTATTGGCTCCTTTATAATCTTCAATAGAAAATAATGCTCTTGCTGATTTCAGATCATTTCGGGCTGTTTCCAGACGATATAACACCAGATCCCGTCTAGTACCGATTTCCTGATTATGCTGCTCCATACAAAACTACCCCTTCTTTATGAATATTGGAATAAAATGGATAGTTCACAATCCACTTGTTAAAATGTGCTTCACTTTTTGCAATAGGCTTAATATCCGTGTCATGATCCATATTAAAGTCATAGGTCATGTACGAGAGCTGTTGTGCATATGCCTTTAATTCCAGATCTGACATATCTACCAGAATCATAATGTCCACATCAGAATCCGGACGGAAGTCACCCCTTGCATAAGAACCATAAAGGATTATCTGACGTACATGGGAACCATAAATCTTCTTGACCTCTTCCACATACTGTTTAATTAAATCCTGCATAATCTTTGGCATACATCATCACCTCATTTTCTGCTGATAATACTATAAGTTTCTCGATTCACAAATCTTTCTTCTTGATTTTATTATAACCAGTTTACCTTCGTTTCTCAATCAGTATTTTCCATGTATCAATTTTACTACTTTCTTCGACGAATTTTATTCACCGTTATAGCCAATCCATCATGTCCATTTACTTTTAACGCATCGTTTATTATGCTTTATATAGTATTATTTTACTTTTCCAAATCAATATATGGTATGCAAATTAATATCAAGATACTAGGAGACAAAGTATTCCACTGCGTTTTCCGGGAAGAATTCCTTAAACTCACCATACAGCTGTGCTGCAAGTGTTTTATTGTGCGCTATGATCAAGGTTGGCTAAGCCCCATTAACAAGGCAAAGACCATCTGCATATGGATCCGTGTCTCCTTCGATGCTTCCAGCAACAGTTTAGCATCGTAATACCCAATTGCCACCTTTAAAAAGATAACTGTATCTTTTTTTCATAAATATTAATAATTCTTCCTATAAATAAGGCTGTCAGTATGGTTCCTATACCAAGACCATAAAAATGGGTATGATTAATTAAACATAAAATAATAGTGACAAACACAAGTGTAATATCAAAAGTATTTTTCACTATTGAAAAAGGAAAAGAGAAGACTTCTGAAATAGTTTTTACAATACCATCAGTTGGTGTTAAAATAAGATTTGTTTTCACGCTTAAAAATACGCCCATTGCAGTAATGAACATCGTCATAATAAAACAAATAACCCTTAAGTATAAACTTAACGATAATGTAGGAATTATAAAATCATATAAATCAGTCAACCAACCAAAAGCAAACGATAACGGAATTTCTAAAATAAAAGTAACTGTGATCTTTTTGGATAAAATACATTGAATAATAACAAATATTAAGTAACAGATAATAGAAGCTGTTCCTAAAGAAATGTTATAGATTTGTGATATTGAATACATCACAGAACTAAAAGCAGCAACTCCTAAATCAAAGCGAACATTTAATACAACAGCAAAAGCTATTAAATTCAAACCAAGAAAATATAAAAAATATTTTTTCATTCTTATTACCTCATCATTTCTATGGTACTGTAAGCCACCAGAACCGGAGATTCTGCCTTGATGGCACACTTATAAAAAGCCCAAAGGTCTTGATTTCAAGGCTTTCAGGCTTAAGTTAACCCCAGCGGAGTCTGTTGTGTTTATCTTACTGGAATTTCACCTTCATCTATCAGTCTGTCTGGGGAAAATACAATACGGATTCTTCCGTCTGTCGCAACCTTGCAATCTCCGTCAAACGCATTCTTACCGCCATCCTCGATTTTCGCAGTTCCTGAAAGGATATTCTCACAGATGCGTATCGCTGTATTCATGATGCTATGATCCATGGAACCAACGAAAGGCATTCCCGCATATCCCACATGGCCATTAAAATTGCGGTCAAATTCACTTTCATAGGACTTGATTTTATCCAGAGCTCCCAATAGTGTATTAATACTGTCTCTGCAGAGCAGATTACCATTGCAGGCATCTCCAGAAAACAGGATTCGCTCTTTCCGATCAAGGAAACAACAGCCTCCCGATGTATGACCCGGTGTCTCAATTACCTCGATACTGCGTCCCCCCAGCTCAAACACCATCCCCTCCTTCAAAGGAAGACATTTTGGCATCTTTTGTATCCGCCGGATATCCGCAGGGCTACAGTCATACACATCGTAAGCTCCCATATTTCCCAAAAGTTCCACATAATCTGCGATTCTATCATAATTTATCGGTTTAAGACTATCCTCATCTTTTTCGTGAATATATACCTCTTCAAACTGAGCAGCTCCTCCGATATGATCCGGATGTCCATGTGTCAGCACTACATCATAGGGAAGCGGAGTCAGCCAGGAAATCAGCTTTTTCAGGTCTGTCATTCCGACACCCGTATCGATGAGTAATGCACGTTCCGTACCTTTTAACAAAAACATGGCTGTCATACCAGCCTCATTGATAACCCAGGTGTCTTTTGCAATCTCCGTCACCTGATATGTAGTCAGCTTTGCCATATGCATTCCATCCTTTCCGCATCAGTGCATAAATACATTTTCTGCATCCTCATCTAATGGTACAGTAAATGCCGGAGCATGTTTAACAAGAAGCTCCATCAGCCTGTGGTCATAATTATCTTTAACTTCGCAGATATTGTCAAAAATCATAATTGCCTCTTTACCTGGCTCACATACCGGCCACTGCGGAAGAGAAGGAACGGAAGGATTTCCGTATCTCGCAAAGTTTATCCAGGCACCACATATTCTCTCCTGCAGGCGGTCTGTTTCTCCCGGCACATTGCAGATAGGAATTCGGTCAATATTATGGAAAACAAACGGGATTTCAGAGCAATGCCATGCCAGTTTTCCTCCCTCATATGGGAATTCATAATTAAACATGTAGGAATATACGGGAGCTTCCTTATGTACTGACTTCTTCGCAATGAAATCTTTCGATGCATAACGGAAAATATAATCCAGCGACAGAACATCTACAAGGCGATTATTCGGATATGCTTTTTCGAATTCTGCTGCAATCTCTTCTGCATCCTCCTGAAAGCATTTTTCCAGAAGTTTCATCGTTTCCTCACGGGTCAGTTCATCCCTATTCTCCAGAACCGGCTTGAAATCAAATTCTCCAAAAACGCTACCCACTATCACCGGAATCTTTTTTGCTCCATCGGTAAATCCTACTCTGCGCGGATCACCGGCATACCATGAATTTGCTCTCGGCTCTCCGCCCACGTAGAGTCCTTTCTCCTGCAGCTTGGGTGACACCTTATTATATGCTTCCGCAAGGAAATAGTAAGGAATCGTTTCCAAATCCTCAACGGATTCCAACTTCAATTCCGTCAGAAGGGCCTCCACAATTGCGGTACCGTCATCCTCTGCCTCTTTTTTACCTTCTTCTATTACGCCGCTCTGGATAATCCCCTTATGGAATAAACCTTCTGCAGCCGGTGTATTCATCAGGGAATAAACTTTCATTCCACCACCGGACTGACCAAACAGGGTTACATTACCTGGATCTCCGCCAAAACTAGCAATATTGTCCTGAATCCAATGAAGGGCTGCGACCATATCTGCATTTCCCACATTAGCAGAATTGTAGTATTTTTCCCCATAAGCAGATAAATCAAGATATCCCAAAATATTCAGACGATGGTTCAATGACACGACAACCACATCTCCGTACTCACTCAGATGATCTCCCTCATACGCCACCTGTTCAATGGATGAGCCTGCAAAGAATCCACCTCCGTGCAACCATACCATAACCGGTTTTTTTGCTTCCGGATCCAGACTCTGTGTCCAAATATTCAGATACTGACAATTCTCATCCATTGGCCAGTAACGATGTGGGATCATAACCTCCATCAACGGATGATCCTGCATCAGCATAGGACACACATAACCGTAGGCCAGAGCATTTTTAATACCTTTCCATGGTTTTACCTCTCTGGGCATTTGAAAGCGATCAGCATCAGCATACTTGATGCCATGGAAAGTGTATGTAGAATTCATCTTAAATCCCCGTATCTTACCCGCCTTAGTCTGAACTACCGGTTCTGCCTTACTACAGTAAAAACAATCTCCCATTTTGTATTCCACCTTTCTTTAGTAATTTTATGTATATCTTATTTCATTACCATTTTGTCATTTTTTTGTTACCGTTTTATTACATCTCTATCTCCACATACAGTTTGCATATTGGTCTCTTCCTGTATTGCAGCCCGATACTGAGAGGGAGTCATATGATAATGCTTTTTAAACGCACGAAAAAAGTTTTCCGTATTTTCATATCCAATCTCTTTTCCGACTTCAGTCATCCTCTCATTTTCTAAACTTTTTCACCTCATTATACAATAATTGTTGATACCCATCTACTATAATCCCATACATTTCAGAATGATCCGAAGATTATGGACTGCACATCTTTGCACATCTCCGAGACACAGACGAGGTTTCTTATCTAAATGTCCTTTGTACCCGATTGCTCTGCCATCATCTAAAATAAAAGCAACTTCCTCATTGGCCGGGCATATCTTTGGCACAAAGCTTGCCGGATCATTGAAAAATGTTTTCATATCATTTGCCTGCATGTAGACTTTTTCCCCATCAACCAAAATCTCTCCATCCTTCATCTCGGCAGTATGTCCTTCACCCAGAGGTGCCATGACTGTATCCGGTCCTTCCGGATCAACCGTAAAGGAATTCCAGCTGGCTGCGAAAACCGGTGCAAATGGTACTTCCTGCACCATAATTACCTGCCCACGTTCATCAAACTCTGGCATAACTGTTCTCACAGCCTGAAGAATATTCATGGCCCTTCCTTTTCCTCCCGGCATAATCAAATCATTTCCGGCATGCATGGATTTCCAGGGTGTACTGCTGCCTCCGTTCCAATCAGTCATGATCAGACCTTCAAATCCCCATTCTCCGCGGGCAAGATCCGTACATAAGTCATAACTATCTGCTGTAGGAACACCGTTGATCAGATTGTAGGAACTCATGATAGACAACGGCTGAGATTCCTGAATAGCAATTTTATAGGGTTCCAGATAAATCTCCCTCAGTGCCCGCTGACCAATCACAGAATCCACAGCATTCCGATTCGTCTCCTGATTATTAGCTGCATAATGCTTAATGCATCCACCTCCTCCTGGCAGGCTCTGAAGACCGCGTACCATTGCTGACGCCATCTTTCCAGATATGAGAGGATCTTCAGAAAAATATTCAAAATTTCGTCCGCACATAGGATCACGCTGAATATTCATTCCTGGTCCCAGAAGCAAATCAATCCGCATTGCCTGCATATCTGCTGCCATTCCGCATCCTACCTGTTCCAAAATTTCCGGATCAAAAGACTGAGCAAGAAGCGTACCCACCGGCCATGCCGTACAGTAATGGTATACCTGCCTCTTTTCCCCCGATTCCAGATCGGTTGCCTCAAACTGCTGTGTGATACGCACACCGCCCGGACCGTCTGCCAATACAATAGAAGAAACACCATAACTTTCCAGTGCGTGTGTTGTTTCCCCTGCCGCTCCAGGTACAGATTCCGAACTGGCTCCAATCACAGGATTGTTCTCATCCTGCACACCCCAGCCTGTACCACAGCAAAGATCCGCCAATTGTGCAGCATCAAGCTGTGCGGCAAATTCTTCCATTGACACTCTGCCCGAAGCCACATCATTCAGCTTCCATTCTTTCTTTTCCACATACCGTACTGTTTCGTAAGGCATAACCGGCTGATAGCTGGTATCTGTCGCATATGTAACCACCTTTTCATCGCTATAGGCTGAACGCGAATCCAGCGTTTCCGGTATCTGCACAGCCAGAAGAACCGGTACATCCTTCCATATAGTTTCATCCTTTCGGTCAGTTAACCCCTTCTTTTCCTCCAAAGTTTCCGTTAACGGAAGCTCCACCAATACCTGTTCTGTCAAAGCAGTTTGTTCCAGCCGAATCTTGCACACCGGTTTTGTATCTCTGGAAGAAGTACCGATACGCACTCCATAATCTCCTTTTGACAGAATATAACCTCCTGCATTTTCACTATAAGATGCAAGATTACGCAGCGGTATGCGGATTTTGATATCTTCCTTTTCGCCCGGTGCCAGTAACATCGTTTTTTGGAAACCTTTCAGCTCCTGTTCCGGCATATCCATCTCCGATACCGGTGCAGAAACATATACCTGCACAACTTCACGTCCGGCAAACGCTCCTGTATTTTCTACTGTTACGCCAAGAACCAGTGTATCCTCATCCAGCGATGCCTCCAGATTTCCCAGTGCAAATGTCGTATAGGAGAGTCCATAACCAAAAGGATAACCCGGATCAACATTAAATGTATCAAAGTAACGATAACCTACATAAATTCCTTCCGTATATACTGCTTTATTAAAATCCTGAAGGAAATTGCCTGCCGTAGGATAATCTTCATATTTTTTTGCCCAGGTTGCGGTCAGCTTTCCTGACGGTGTTGCCTTACCTGTGAGAATATCGGTAACGGCGGCTCCTCCCTCCTGTCCTGCCTGCCCCATGAGAAGAATAGCATCCGCACAAGCCGCCTCCAGATCCTGCACCGATATGGAGCCCGGAACATTCAGCACCAGTACCAATGAGGAAAAAGCTGACCGCAGCTTTTTAAGATTATCCATCTCCACTGCAGAAAGCCTGTAATCTCCAATTTCATACTTTTTATCCCCAATGGATACTTCTTTTTTCATGAAACGATCATTTCCCTCACCGGAATTTCTCGAAATGACACAAATAGCAGTTTCTGTTTCTTTTGCATATTCTTCCAGTTTTTCTGTTGTCAGCGGTTCCTCCGGAAACGCAAAAACACTCATGACCTGGTCCTTCATCTCTCTTTTGGCCAGATCATAGCATCTGGCCCACGCCATCTGCTGTTCCCGGTTCACAATCTCAAAACCTTCTGTTTCCATAGCATTCAGAATATTAATATGATAACGCAGAGACTGATCCACATCCTGATCACCACCGCCGGAAAGACCGCCGTTAAAAGGATCTCCCGATCCCGTTCCGCCGCGGATTGTTCTGGCAGCTCCGTTTCCAAACAAGGCAATCTTTCCCCTGCCCTTTAACGGAAGAACCCCATTTATGTTTTTTAAAAGTACCATTCCCTGCGTCGCCGCTTCTCTCGATATTGCAGCACCGCTGATCTCACGTTCGGACATCGGCGGATATATCGTATTACTTTTCATATTTTTTCCCTGCCTTTCATTTCTATTCCCCTCTTATCCATTTATGAAAAGAACCTGACTCCTTACGAATCAGGTCCCTTTATCAGTTTCCATATTTTTGTTTATGAAATTTTTTCTGCCAGGAAATCTGTCATCATCTGTTCTGTTTCTTCCAATCCATTAGCCTCATAATCCGCAATCAGCTTATCCCAGTTTGCATCAAAATTATCTACACTTTCTGTTACGCACTTAATCAGTCCCGGCCATGCAATCTCATTCAGAATTTCCACATTGTTCGTAATCTCCTGCGGTGTCGCATATGCCCAAAGTGGGGAATACGGCGGTGTTTCGAATTCATCTGGCTGCGGGAAGATATCGGTCAGCATCTCTACATTCCATGCTTCACAAGCTGCCTTCTGCTCCTCGTTATACTCTGCAATTACAGATTCTCTCGTAACAGGTGTGTAAGGATTACCATTTTCATCCACTGCACCGTCTCCATAAATCGGAAATCCCGTATAATTGCCAATACCAGTATTTTTTCCGTAATCCGGATCAGAACTTGCTTTTGCAATCTCTTCTTCCGTACGATATCTCATTCCATTCTCATCTACAAAATAGTTTTCTCCTTCAACACCCCATTTGTAAAGTACTGCACCCTCATCGGAGCAGAGATAATCAAGGAATTTAATTGCACGAACCGGATCCTCACAGCTCTTTGTGATTGCCATTCCGTATCCAACCTGAAGACCCTGATACATCAGTGTGGGTGCCTTCGTCTCAGCATCAATTGTCACAGGAAGCGGACAATATGTTTTATCCAGTTTTCCTTCTGCTTTCAATGTTGCTTCCGCCTGTCCATAATGCCAAAGTGCATCAGTAATAGCTACAACACGTCCGCTGGCAAGCTTTGCAATGTAATCGTCATCTGTCTGTGTTGCAAAGTTTGGATCCAGAATTCCCTCATCATACATACGACTCAGCCATCTGAAATATTCTTTTTCTTTATCACTCACATGCTTGTAAATGCAGTTATAGTTATCATCAACAAGCCAGGAACCGTTATCCGGTGCACCATCAGCAATAAATCCAGCGGGATTACTGAGTGTAATGAGCCAGTGCCAGTCAGCAGCACTCATGGAAATACCAATGGTATCCAGACCATCATCGGTTTTAGGATGTGCTGCCAGGTACTGCTTGATCAGGGCTTCATACTCCTCCAGAGTCTTAGGATATTCATAATTATTTTCCTTAAGAGCTGCGTACTGTATCTGGCAGTTTCCTCCGGTTACCAAAGTCTGGTATCCTACACCAGCATAAGAAAGCTGATATATTCCTTCATCTCCAGAACCCCATTTCAGCTTTTCAAACTCATCGCCGTACATTTTTTTAATATTTGGACCATATTCCTCGATCAGATCTGTCATATCAATAAGTGCACCTGCCTCATACAGACTGTTTACACTTTGCTTAGCATAAATCATATCTGGATATTCGTCCTCAGCAATCATCAAAGATATATCCTCGTCAGGATCACCTGTACTGGCTACCGGATAGGAAATATCCAAAGTCACACCTGTGGCTTCAGTAATCGCCTGAGCAACAGGATTTTCCCAGTTACCATTTTTTCCGTCTGCATTGTAGTACTTGAAAGTTATAGGTGACAAATCATCCTTACTGTCCCCAGTACTGCTCTCGCTGTTTTCATTCTTGCTGCTTTCGCTCTTACTGCTTTCCGTATCCTTGGAGCCACATCCTGCCACTGTTCCAACGCAGAGTGCTGCTACCATAAGCAGAGCTAAAATTTTCTTCCTTTTCATGTTATTCCTCCCTATATTCTTAGAAAGTCCTACTATAGGGCCAAACATTTGAGATTTTACAATACCTCTATTATTTGTCTCTCATTGCAATAACTCTCCAAAATTATTTTAGATTTTCACGCGCGTTTTTACTTATCTAAAAGATATCATGGATAGTATATTGGAAGATATAGAAGAATTAACCTTTAAATTTAGAAATATTGACTAATCATTTTTGTAAAAAAAGGTACACCCGTGCGAACCTTGAAAATTTCATATAAAACAATAAATTTATGTCAGGAAATGGTATAATGATCTCAGATTATTTGTGAGGTGATCCCATGTCTTTTGCTAAGAATGAATAATTTCTTATTCACAGAAGAAGGGACCAGGGTTATCAGCTGTCCTGCCGGAAATGCCCCGAAAAGCTGCAGCTATATCAAGCAGACAGGGCAATGCCGGTCAGAGGACTTTTAGCCACAAAGCTTCGGTTCGGAATTAAACTTGCGGCATTGAATTTTAAGAAACTGTCAGCATATCTGGACAGTCTGGATCAGTGCGCCTTACTTTCAGCAAACAGCTAAAAAAGTAGCAAAGAATCTGAATGTATGTTAATGGAAAACACTACTAATATGAAATATTTGTTGTCTTATATGAAATTTTCAAGGTACGTTAGTTAATGAGTTACTATAAAACGAGTGTTTTGACGCCCATATCATTTTATAAAAATGACTAGTCAATATTACTAAATTCAAAGGTTAATTTTCCTATATCTTACAATATACTATCTATGATATCTTTCAGATAAGTAAAAGCGCGCGTAAAAAACTTAAAATAATCTTGGAGGATTATCACAATGAGAGATAAGAATAATTGAGAGATTGCAAAATCTCAAATGTTTGGATACGCACTTTTTGGCTGTGGAGCTAATTGTCTGGGTGGTATTCTTGGTTCTTTTTAACACTGTATCTGACCGACAATCTGCTGTTGTCCATGTCGTTTATTGCTTTTATGATGTCTGCCGGACGTATTATCAACGCAGTGACAGAATTTTTAAGCGGTTTTATCATTGACCGGACACACACTTTGTCTCTGGGTAAATATGACGCTCAGGCTGCAAATAATGGCATTGCACAATCTTCTGTCACCCTGTTTGCTGAAAGATGCGGATATGCAGTCGTTCCTTTGGTCTGTAGCATTTTGTTAGTTTTGATTAGTAACTTTATGAATGCAGATGAAGAAGTTATAAAATTGAGAAATACTCAATAAAGGAGAGAATTCTAATGACACAATTATTCAATAAATTTTATATTCCTGAAGATGTAGGCATTTCCTCTGTAGCTATTGCCCAGTTTCTGAAAGAATGTGATGAAATAAATTATAAATTGCGGACTCTTCATATTGTTCGCCATGATAAAGCGATAGCAGAAGTTTCCAAATATCCGTTTTGTGCACTTGATAAAAGATTGGTATATTCCGTAAGCAAAACATTTACATCCACGGCTATAGGGATTGCGGTAAAAGAAGGTTTGTTGCGGGTAGATGATTTCGTTCTTGATTATTTTCCGGAATGTCGAGATTTGGACATGGATGATGCAGCCCGTACCATAAAAATTTGCCATCTTTTGACTATGAGTACGGGTCATGGCGTGGATACAGTGGGAGATATGTGCAATGGCATAAGACCCTGGCCGGAAATCTTTTTTACCAGAAAAATAGTATATGAGCCAGGAACTCATTTTGTCTATAATTCCGGAGGAACTTATATGCTGTCAGAACTTATTAGCCGTGTGACTGGCATGTGCCTGAAAGATTGGCTACAGAAGCATCTATTTGATCCTCTGGAGATTACAGATGTCTCTCCGCACCCGAAGCCGCCGAAGCTGCGCAGCCCAATGCTGCAAAGCCGGAACTGCTGGATTTTCTGGCCAGTGAACCGGAGGCGGAAAACGATCCCTTTGCGGATCAGCCCACCAAGACCGCCCCGGAGCTGCCGGAGCTGACCCCTGCACAGGAGCTGGCCGGTTACATCCGTGCCCGCTCTGCGGCTGCGCTGATTACCCCCCACGCTTTGCTGCTGGAGGAAGTGGAAAACGCCGACGAGCTGCTGGCGCAGATGCCCGCAGACCCCCAGTGCACCGATATCGTCACCCGCGCGGGCGCAAAGGACACCTACTACTACTCCAACGCCAACATGAGCGATAACTACGCCATGATCGCGCAGCTCATCGAGGACAAGGATCTGTGTGTGATGTTCGCCGAGATGGTGCGGTTCAACGCCCGCATCTACCCCAGCGCCACCCCGCTCAAGTACTTCCAGCGCTCCCCCTACGGCCTTGCGCCGGAGGTCATCGAGCAGACTTGGAAGGCCATGCAGGAGAACCCCGCCTATGCCGATATCGAGGAGCTGACCAACAACCAGAACGAGCGGTTCCTCTTTTCCACCAAGCACCTCACCCGCCGCTACGCCAAGGCTATCAGCGACGTGGACGATTTCTGCGATTAAACCAACCTACAATTGAATCAGGGTATAAGAGCTTCTTTGAGCAAAGGTGTCTAAACTCTCACAAAGAGCAGGACACCGCGCCGCAATGCTGCACCCGCAAGGGCGGGCATTCAAGGGTGGCGGGGGAAACCCCACCGCCTTCCCGCAGAAGAAACGCTGCAATTTGAAAAAAAGAACTCCTCCCATCTTCACAGGTGCTTTTTGGCTGTGTGCTGCCGCTGCAAGGGCGGCGCATAGCCAAAGGCTGCCACCGGCGTAGCAGACTGCAAACTGCCGCAGCCGGTTTTGTGGGGATATTCTGCGGAGGCGTTTTGATTTTCCGGTCAAGACGTCTCCGCTTCTTTTTCACCTGCCTTTTTGAAAAAAGAATACCCCGGCCGGTGTCCCTGTCTGAGCCATAGCAGAAGGGGAGAGCGGCGGGTCTATGGAGGAAGTTATAATGAACCAGCCTTTCTGCTCCCCCGTCAAGGCGCTGCGCAGCGTGCTGGATGCGGCAGCGCTTCTGCCTTCTCCGTCCCCGGAGACCATCCCGCTGGAAGCCGCCTGCGGGCGCATTGCTGCCGCCGACCTCTGCGCCCGGATGGACCAGCCCCCCTTTGACCGCAGCCCGCTGGACGGCTACGCCCTGCACAGCGCGGATACCGCCGGAGCAAGCCGGGAGAACCCGGTCACCCTGCCGGTGGTGATGAAGCTTTACGCGGGCGATGCCCCGGCTGCGGCGCTGCCCGCAGGCTGTGCCGCCCGCATCATGACCGGAGCCCCCCTGCCGGAGGGTGCAGACTGCGTCCTGATGCAGGAGCTGACCGACAGCGGCGAAGAGACCGTACAGCTCTATGCTGCCGTAAAACCGCTGCAAAACGTCGTGTTCCGGGGGGAAG
>ENA-OPVT01001144-OPVT01001144.1-human-gut-metagenome-genome-assembly--contig:-NODE-1144-length-17534-cov-12.718004_pt1 | contig 17534 bp, 22 predicted proteins | sample MGYA00241499_ERZ501990 | MGnify/ENA primary metagenome ERZ501990 (study PRJEB25962, sample SAMEA2042104) | human gut metagenome | biome: human gut; feature: human-associated habitat; material: faeces...
GGCGTTAAGTTAAATTTAATGATCTAGTAGCAACATTTTTCATAAACTTAGCGAAATTTATTATCTTGATCGTATGGAAATAAGTTTTTATATCCGTTGATTAAACTATAGTAAGAAATATCAGATATGCACTTTTTAGCAAATTCCTTGTCTGTAATAATAACATTTCGAGATTCTAATAATTCAATTAATTCATCATTTGTTTTGAATGGTTTATCATATGTAACATTTATAATTGATTTTTGCATAAAGCAAAAGCCCCCTATCTTTTGATAAGGAGCTTTACTAACCGCATCAGGTGCAGTCATTTCTGTTCCTTACCATTATATACATCAAAAAAGATTTTATCAATATTTTTTTACAAGATCGCCTACTTGGACTTTATCTTTATTTTTTATTGATATAGGCTTTGCTTGTTCTTGGTCGATAGAAATGTGTTCATATCCAATAAAAACATCAGTTGAAAAATTTGTAATGACACCTAGTGTTGATTTTTTGTATTTTTTTTCTGTTTTGCATATTGAATACTGTTGAGTGGTTGTGACAACTGTTAATGTTGCTTTATCACATTCATAATATCCGAGATTAGTACCATCTAAATCTGTTATTTCATCGCCAATGGCATAAATTGTTATTTTGTCGCCAACTGTCAGAATATCTTCTCCTGCATTTATGATTATTTCAGTATCATCAATTATTCTAATTACTTTTCCAATACATTCTGGTCCGTATTTTTCTTCCATTTTAAATATCTCCTTTTTTTTGTTTGCTCTTATATTACATCGCTTTGGAAAGCGACTGCTCTTCCGATTACTCTAACTTGATTCAACTGCTCACCTGTAAGGATTATATCCTGATATTTTGGATTCTCAGGCTTCAGAATAACTAGATTCTGATCACGATAATAGAAGAATCTTTTTAGTGTAGCCTCATCATCTATGATTACTACAGCAATCTCTCCATTCTCTACTATGTCAGTTTTCTTCACAAAGACAATATCACCGTCATGGATCCTTGCGTTTATCATACTGTCGCCCTGGCACTGTAGACAGAAATCAGCACCAATATCAGTACCAACCATTATATAACTTTCTCTGTCTTCATCTGCAAAGATAGGCTCACCACATGCTACCTTGCCAAGAAAAGGTAGTTTTATTTTGCCTAGTTTATAGATATTATCTACTGTTTCGGTTAATTCTATTTTTTGCTTTCTTTCAACTAAATCTGCTTTTGATATATTAAAATAGTTAGCCATCATTTCAATTTTATCAATACGAGGATATTTCTTTCCGTTCACCCAATCAGAAAAAGTTGAATATGCAAATCCTAAGTCTTCACACATTTGTTTTCTTGTTTTACCGTGTAATGTCATAAAATATTTAATATTTGCAGCCATTACTTCACGATTTCCTAAATCTGGCATTTAAATCTTTCCTTTCTATAATATATAATATGCTTTTAACGTAAAAAAGGCAATAAAAAGCATAAAAAAACGTTATTTACGTTGACAATACGCATAAAGCGTTATGTAATTAAGGCAGAAAGGAGGTAATGAAGTGAATGATTTGGAAATTTTTAAATTAATTATAAGTATCATTTGGCTTATTATTGCTGTTTTTGGGGTAATTTTATTATTTTTGAAGTAAATCAGGAGGTCGAATATGAACACTAAAGAAATGTATAAATTAAGAAGTGTACGAGATAGATTGGATTTGTCTCAGAAAGAAGCAGCAAAAAGATTGGGAATTAACGTTGATGTTTTATCTAATTATGAAAGAGGTAAAACTTATCCAAATGTTTTGATCTTAAGGAAAATTGAAGAGGTCTACGGTATCAAGTATGATCAACTTATTTTTTTAGAAAAAAATAACGCTATAAAGCGTACTTTGAGGAGAAACAAAAATGAACGAAGTACAATTATTTAATTTTGAAAATCATGAAGTAAGAAGTCTTTTAATTAACAGTGAACCTTGGTTCATCGTGAAAGATGCGGCTGATATTCTAGGTTATAGCAACTCAAGAAAAGCGCTCAATGATCACGTTGATGCTGAAGACAAAGAAGTTCTAACGTCACGAAACGTTACTTTAGAAAATATCCCTAATAGAGGAATTACGGTAGTCAATGAGAGTGGTTTATACAGTCTTATCCTCTCAAGCAAGTTACCAAGTGCCAATAAGTTTAAGAGATGGGTTACAAGTAAAATTTTATCCTTTTTTTCTATTCTCTTGGCTACAGCAGGTACAATAGCTTTAATATGATCCGCAGCTAAATCTGAAAACTTAAATTTCTTGTTTGTTTTATCAGAAATGGTTAATAGAAATAAGTCTTTCAAACTATTTCTATAATCTTCATTTAACAGTTCTTTCTCGCAATATAACACATATATTTCTACCTCCTGCCTTGATTCTACTATCTACATAATACAAACACAATAATGTTTTTCTCCTCTTGATAATCACTCATTCCAATAATAGAATACTCCTAAAGGAGGTTCCTATGGATATCAATAATGTATATGTAAGAGATGCTATTTTGTATTATACAATCCAACAATATTTCAATTGTAACGATAAGAAAACAAGTCAATTTATAACACAATTAGACCACTTCAATTATAGAAGTGGTCTCATACATAATATCCCTTACTTATCCTTACAATTACATGTATCAGAGAAGGATTTCTATCATACCTATCTAAGAGTCAAGGACAGTTTCAAAATACTCCCAGAAGACGTTATATTAGTTAAAAAAGGTGATGAGATATATTCTAAACTATTAGCTGTGATTCCAACAGCACCACCACATTTATTCCTTAAAGGCAATGTACGCTTATTAAATGAAAAGTCTGTCAGTGTAGTAGGGAGTAGAAATGCTTCTAAGGAAGCAATGGAAAAAACAGAAATACTTGTTAAAGCATTAGTAAAAAGAAATATAGTTGTCAATGCAGGACTTGCGAAAGGCATAGATACAATAACCCACCAAGCAGCATTAAAAAACAATGGAAAAACTATAGCTGTCATAGGAACACCTATTAACCAGTACTATCCTAAAGAAAACAAAAACCTTCAACTCGCAATTGAAAAACATGGACTTGTTGTCTCACAGTTCCCACCTTGTAATAAAGTATACAAATGGAATTTCCCTACAAGAAATGCGACTATGAGTGGTATTTCTATTGCGACTATTATCATGGAAGCAGGAGAGAAAAGTGGGACATTAAGACAAGAAAATCACTGCATTAAGCAAGGTAGAGACATCTTGATACCTTACTCATTACTACAATCTTCTCTCTTATGGTCTAGAAAGTTTATACAAAATGGAGCACATACCTTTAAGAATATAAAAGAAGTATTAGAACTATTAAATAAATTAGAAGGAGACCATAAATGTGTATTGAAATAGAAAACTACAAACAACATAATTTATTCAATTACTTTGATTACAATCAAATAGATACTGATGCTGAAGAATTACTTAATATTCTCTTGAATAATCCAAAATACAATCTAAAACTCAATAAAAGAAGAGTACCCGTAATGGAAATTGCAAAAGTTTTAGGCTTTAATATCTATACTACAAAATTCAATGATTACCATATCAAAGCAACAATAGGTATATCAAAACAACTCATTGATAAATACAAAAGTGATAAAGTCATTATTTTAAGTAATGAATATACTGATGAAGAGATTCTTTTCTCTTTATGCTATGAGTTGGCTCACTACATCTATGATAGTAATCCAGTAATGAGTATTCTCATACATATAGAATCAATGATATAGAACTAAGAGCTATTCGTTTTGCGGATGCTTTATTAATGCCACTAACATCTTTCAAAGAAGCATATACTGAGTTATCTCACAATATTAATGATCTAGAACTTCTTATTCGTGCATTATCTGATACATTTAATGCGCCCCAAGTTGCAGTTCAAAGACGTTTAAAACAAGTGATAAATACAAAGCTTTAAAGGAGTGTCAGATTCTTTATGAGTTTAAGCTTGAATAAGTCAGAGAAATCTGGCTTATTTTTTATTGCAAGAATGTTCATGCTTCTATAAGTTGGAAGAGATAAAAACTAATATGCATTTTTATTAAGTAATCTTTACGTATAAAGGGTATAGATAATATAGGAGACTTATTTTGTATCTAGAAGAGAGTATTTTCATAATCCATGACAAAGAATCAAGGAGAGTATTATATTGCTTAAAAGAGTTTTAGACATAAATATCAGTGAGAAAGGATGGTTTTATGAGCAAAACAATTGAACAGCTTATTGAAAGCTTAGATACAATACCTTTTTTGTTTGTTGGTTCAGGATTATCAAGAAGATATTATAATTTACCTGATTGGATAGGATTGTTAAAAGTAATGGCTGCTAAATTAAACAAAGATTCATTTGCATATCGTTCTTATGAAGATCGAGCATCTTTTGAAAATAGTCCATATGGTATTAATCCTAAAATAGCATCACTTATAGAGGAAGACTTTAACAAAGAATGGTTTCGTAACCCTGAAATTAGAAGTTTAGATGAAGCATATACTGAAAAGGTAGAGAATGGATGTTCTCCATTTAAGGCTGAACTGAGTTATTATTTAAAACAAAAATCAGTTTTATGCCCAGATTTAAAAGATGAAGTTACTTTATTGAACAATATTGCGAAAAAGTCAATTGCTGGAATTATTACAACAAATTATGACTTGTTTTTTGAAACATATTTGTCACAGTATAAAATATATATAGGCCAGCAGGCACTCTTGTTTTCTCAATTACAAGGTATTGCAGAAGTTTATAAAATCCATGGTTCTCTAAATGATCCTCAATCTATAGTTATTAATGAAAAGGACTATAAAGAATTTAAAGAGAAGCGTGAATATTTGGCTGCTAAGCTACTTACAATATTTATGGAGTATCCTATAATTTTTATGGGTTATTCTATTTCAGATACTAATATTAGAGATATTTTAAGTTCTATAGTAAAATGCATGTCAAATGAACAGGTTAAATTACTGAAAAAAAGATTTATTTTTATTGAATACGATGCTGAAATGGAAGGGTATGACATTGGTGAATCATCGTTTGCATTTGAAGATAATAAAATGATTACAATGACAAAGATAACTCTATCTGATTATTCATTAATTTATAATGCAATCGGCAAAAAGAAAATGAAAATACCTGTTCGTTTATTAAGACTATTAAAAGACGAATTATATTTATTTACATTATCAAATGAACCTACTAATAACATTAAAGTAGCTGCAATTGATGATGATAGAATTGCAAATGATGAATTAGTAATCTCCATAGGAACAACCGAAACAGTTAGTCTGATTGGTTTAAAAGGTATATCTGCAGATCAATGGTATAGAAATATTGTGATGCATGATCTTAAATATGATATAAAAGATCTATTAGATTATGCACCAACGCTAGCAAAACAAGTTTCAGGCAAATTACCTGTTAATTCTTTATATGAGGATAAATATCAGAGAATAGAAGGGATTGATAAGTTACTTGTAAATGATTTTGAGGAAATAATCTCTAATACAATAAGAAGAGATCGAAGCAAACATCCTCAAATTAGTATAGAAAGCATTTTAAAAGAAATATCTGATATTGATAAGCAAATGATAAATATAGCTTACTTAAAAAAAGAGCAAGTAAATCTGATTGATCTAGAAAATTATTTAAAAAGTAAGTTTGAACAGGACAACGATATATTAAAGAATTCTAAACCTTCTACTCGAACAAACTTAAGAAGGCTGATTAGAATCTATGATTATTTAAAAGGAGAAAGCAAAAAAGCCTCTGATTAAAGCACCCTTTCAAAGGACACCATCAGAAGCCTCTTTCTTACTAGAAAACCTTTCAACAAGGCGGCTCTCTAAAAGCTACCCTATCTTCTAGCTCTCTTCATAAGTATTATACATAATTATTAGAATATTTCAAGTATACATTAAAAGGAGTCAGATTTAATTTTTATGACTCCTTTTCTAGAAAGAACTCTTACCCTTTATATACTTCTTGATCAATCATGTTTTCTTTCTTAGCTACAATAACTGAAGTAGAAGCATCACCAACTACATTAAGTGAAGTAACTAACATTTCAATAGGTCTATTGATTGAAAGAATTAATGAGTATGCAAGTAATGCTGCATCGTTTGTATAACCCATACCAGTTAAGATAGTAAATAGGATTACAGCACCTGCACCTGGTGCAGCTGGAGTACCAACTGATGCAATTAATGCTAGTACTGCAATAACTGCCATAGACATGAATGTTACTTTATATCCAGAACTTGCTGCAATAAACATAGCTGCAATAACCTGCATGATTGCTGTACCATCCATGTTGATTGTCATACCTAAAGGTAATACAAATGATGCAATCTGATCATTTACACCTAATTCTTCAGTTACTGTTCTCTTATTGATTGGAAGAGTTGCAGCACTAGAAGAAGTAGAGAAACCAAATAAAGCAACCTTAACCATCTTCTTCATGAATGGCTTTGGATTTACTCTAGCCATAGACATTAAGTAGATAGGATAAGCTAAGAATAAATATATAAATAATGCAATAACAACTGTAACAACATAAGCAAGTGCTGGTTTTAATGAATCAATACCATAAATTGCGAATGTTCTAGTTAATAAGCAGAAGATACCAATAGGTGCAAACTTATTAACTACAAATGATAAGAATAAAGTAATAATCTTAGACACTTCTTCGAATAACTTCTTTAGAGTCTTTGTTTCTTCTTCTAATGTATTCATTGCTAGACCCATAGCAACTGCAATAAATACAATGGCTAATACATTGCCATTAGTAGAGAAAGCTGAAATAAGGTTGTTAGGAATAATATTTAAAATAATGTTTAATGGGTTAGAACCAGTAGAACCCTGCTGGATTGTTACTGCTGCTTTACCCACTGCATTAAAGAATCCTAAACGATATACAATAGAGGCAACCACGCCTGCAAAACATAATGCACATACAGTTGTAATAAAGAAAGTTAAAATAGTCTTAGTAGAAATTCTACCTAACTTCTTTGTATCTGTGATAGTTGAAATAGCTAATGTAATAGATACAAATACCATAGGTACAATAATAAGCTGTAATGAATTAACAAATAACTGACCTACAATATAGAAGATCCCAACAGCTTTAGTTGCTGTAGGCTGTGTAATATCCTGAAAGAATAAGTTATTGATCTTTGTCCAAAGATCAGTCTGACCACTACTTACTAAGTGTTCTCTTAACATAATGCAGCCAAACCCACAGGCAAGACCACAAATCATCGCAATTAACATCTTTTTAGCTAACTGCTTACCATTACTCGTTTTCATTTTTACCCTCCTGAATTTAATCCCAAAATTGAGACTATTATACACTATCTAGAACATAATGCAAATAGTATTCGTAAAAATGTGAATGAGCATAATATATTTATTTAGAACTATGATATAATAATCAGCATAGGAGGAAATAAACATGGATACTGATCATAGGGAAGAGATGTTGAAGTTAGGAGAAGAACTTCTATTAGTGGAAGAAGAACGTAAAGCAGGTAAGAAGGTTACACTATTGATGAATTAGATGAAATCCTAAATGAAATTATTGATAATACAAAACAGCCAGGCATCTAATCCTGACTGTTTTACTTAAGAAAGGGGAGAGCACTTATAGTAGTCTCCCTGAGGGAAAGATATATTTGCTTTTAATAATCCCAGTTCTTCCAGTCTCCACCAGTTAACTTATCAAAGTCTTCACCATTAATTTCTGCACCATCACCATAGGAATGATCACCTTCCCAGTGATATTTAGGATCATCTTCAAATGTCATAGATCCTTTATTGCTTCCTGATGAAGAATTACTTGAACTATTACTACTTCCAGAAGAACTTTTAGAAGTTCTATTTGTATTAGAATTCTGCTTTTTCTGTACCTTAGTCTTTACACTTGTAGTACCATCTTTATTCTTCACTGTTTCATGTACAACTTCTTCATTTTTACTAATCACTGGTTTCGCAACAATAGTGACCTTACCAGTCTTCTTAGTTTCATTATTGTACTTATCCTTTACTGTAACGTTAAAATCATACTGTCCTGGAGTATTTATATCTATTTTACTTGTATCAATCTCAATACTTATTTCAGATAGATCACTAATATTCATTAGAGACTTGAGAGAATTGTAATCAAGTGTATCTAAACCAGTTCCTTGTAACAACTCCATATTTGCGGGTAATACAAACACTGGTGCTTTTGTATCCTTTACAATGACACTCTGTTTCAAAGACTTCTTCTTATACTTCACAGTAATACTATACTTACCTACTGCAGGATATGTTTTATCCTTCTCATTAGGTATCTTATTGATTATTTCTAAATCACCTTTATTAAAATCCTTATAGTCTTTTACTATATCCTTAAGTTTAGGTGTATATGTAGTTCCGTATTCTACATTCACCTTATTAGTCTTAAGCTCTAGTTTAGGACCACTTAACGCATAAGCAGTAACACCTACACCAATCACTACAACTGATCCTACAGCTATTATTATCTGTTTCTTATTCATATTTTTTTCCTTCCCTTACTATATATCTTATATACAATGATATTCTTACTGTTAGTTTGATGCAATAGAGGAAGTACTATATTTATATTATTCACAAGTGTCACATAAGAATAATAGAAAAAAGAGATCTCTTTTCTAAGAAATCTCTTTCTTTAAGCTCTTTCCAATTGTCAGCCACATAGTCATATAACAAGCGCCACCACCAATAAAATTACTAATAGCTTCTGAAATAAATACACCTTCAATTCCAATAAAACGTGGAAGAATAATAGTCAAAGGAGCTACTATGATCACTTTTCTAAAGATAGAAAAGAAGATAGCCTGTTTAGATTTGCCTAGTCCTACTGCCACAGATTGACCACATATTTGTAATGCCTGCATAAAGAATCCTGCAAAATATAATCTAATATAAATAATTGCATGTTTAGTAATATGAGAATCATGAGTAAAGATTTTAATAAAGTATTGTGGGAAAGCAGTAATTAATACCCAAATAATAAACATTGTCCCAAAACATAGAAGTGTTACAAAACGTATTGTTGATAAGACACGTTTATATTCTTTAGCCCCATAATTATATCCTAATACTGGTTGAGCGGCATTTCCAAAACCCTGAGCAGGTAACTGCACAACTTCTCTAATAGAGTTAATAATAGTCATAATCGCTATATAGAGATCACCACCATATAGTTGTAAAGTAGAATTACATACAATAGATACTATCGAATTAGTCATACCCATCATAAATCCTGCAGTCCCTAAAGAGAATATACGCTTTACATAATAAGGATTTAAATACATACACTCTTTCTTTAATTTAAGTATCGTTTGGTCACTTCTTAAGAAGTGTATTGTCCATAAAGCAGATACAAACTGTGACAGTACTGTTGCAAGTGCTGCACCTTTCACATTCATATTTAATACAAATATAAATATTGGATCCAATATAATATTCAATACAGCACCAATCAGTACTGTCATCATTCCTATCTTCGCAAATCCCTGACTATTAATAAAACTATTCATTCCTAGTCCTATTAACACAAACACTGTCCCTAATAAATATATAGTCAAATAATCATTCGCATACTTAAAAGTATGTGTACTTGCGCCAAAGAGCCATAAGATCTTCTCTTTAAAAAGAAAACCAATAATCATTATACCTATCCCAAATAGCACTAACAAACAGAAAGCATTTCCCATAATCTTTTCTGCTTCCTTATTATTACCTTTACCTCTTGCTATTGAACAAAGTGGGGCACCACCCATACCAAACAAGTTCGCAAACGCAATCACTATAGAAATAATAGGAAGACATATTCCTAGTCCTCCCATAGCTAGTGTTGATGTATGAGGAATACGACCTATATATATTCTATCTATCACATTATAAAGTACATTAATCAACTGTGCTACGATCATTGGTCCTGCAATAGATAATATATGTGTAGAAACCTTTCCCTTCGCAAAATTATTTCTTTCTTCCATATAACCATCTCCCTTAACACAATCTTTACTATCTCATATATATTACAGTCATACAGCTCTTTTTCAAACTTTGAAATACTGTAACTCATATTATCTTCTGTATATCATGCTTTTTTACTATGTATAGTGAGATATACTATATTAAAATAAAATTCCACAAATAAAATCAAAAATACGAAATACATGTTGCATAAGTAACATGTAAGCGCTACAATATCTATGTTAGATACATTCGAAAGGAGAAAACGATATGAAGAAGGTATCCGCTATAGCACTTAGTACAGCTATGGCACTCTCAATGGCTTTGCCATCAAAAGTCAATGCCACAAGCAGAGTGGATCAATTACTCTCTAATATGAGTACAAGACAAAAGATCACACAGATGCTTATGGTAGATTTCCGTTACTGGGACGAAGACTTAAGTGATGGTGCACAGACTACAGGTCACGAATTTACTAAGATGAATGACCAAGTCAGAAAGATTGTCGAAGACTATGATTTTGGAGCACTTATTTATTTTGCTCAGAACATCCAGGAAACAGAACAGTCTTATAACTTAAGTATGGCTATGCAGAAAGCAGCTACAAAAGATGGTGGTATTCCACTATTAATTAGTGCTGACCAGGAAGGTGGTAGTGTATACCGTTTAGGTTCAGGTACAGCTTTACCTGGTAACATGGCACTTGGTGCAACTCATAATACAGAGTATGCGAAAAAAGCAGGTCAGATTATTGGTAGTGAATTAAGTAGTATTGGTATTAATACTAACTTAGCGCCTGTTGTTGACGTTAATAATAATGCCAACAACCCAGTTATCGGTTTAAGAAGTTACAGTGATGATGCAGATGTAGTAGGGAACATGGCTTCTGCAACAATCGCTGGTTTGAAAGACTAAAACGTTATCGGATGTGCGAAGCACTTCCCAGGTCATGGCGATACAGCTACTGACTCACATTATGGTTTACCAATCGTAAACAAATCAAAAGCAGAATTATTAAATAATGAATTAAAACCATATAAGATTGCAATCAATCAGGGTATTGAAATGATCATGACTGCACATATCTTATATCCACAATTAGATGACACAACTGTTGTATCAGAAAAAACAGGTAACGAAGAAAAGAAACCTGCGACTATGTCAAAAGCAATCATCACTGATCTATTAAAGGGTGAAATGGGATTCAATGGTGTAGTCACTACAGATGCGATGAACATGAAGGCTATTGCTGATACATTTGGTGAATCACAGGCAGTTAAACTTGCGATTGAAGCAGGTGCTGATTTAATCTGTATGCCTACAGTTCTTTATAACCAGGAAGATGTTAAAAAGCTAGATACAATTATTGATTATGTCGAAGATGCTGTAAATAATGGTGAAATCTCTGAATCTAGATTAGATGATGGATGTAGAAGAATTCTTACTGTAAAAGAAAACAGAGGCATCTTAGATTGGAAAGAATCTAACTTCTCATTAAATAAGGCTTTATCTACAGTAGGTAGTGCGACTAATAGAGCAACTGAAAGAGAAATCGCAGCTGCAGCTGTCACTGTTGTAAAGAATGAAAACAATACTTTACCTCTAGTAGTAAAAGAAAACCAGAAAATCTTAATGCTTTGTCCATATGACAATGAAAGAGCACAGATGATTATGGGTTATAACCGTGCAAAAGAAGCAGGACTTATCCCAGACTCTGCAGAAGTAAAAGTAGTAAGATATAACGGTTCAAATATGGATGCTGTAAAAGAAAACATTGATTGGGCTGATACAGTATTTGTTAACTCAGAAATTAGTGCTGCAAGTCGTTTCTCATCTAACCATTGGTTGTATTCAAATGTAGAAGATATCGTAGACTATACTCATGAAAAGGGTAAGAAGTCTATCGTGATGTCAGTAGATAAACCATATGATGTACAGATGTATGCTAATGCAGATGCTATTTTAGCTGTATATGGATGTAAAGGTTCTTCAGTAGATGTTACTGAAGCAATTGTTGGTGGAGTTACATCTTCTAAAGCTGCTTATGGACCTAACATTATTGCAGGTATTGAAGTTGCTTTAGGTACATTTGGTGCTCAGGGAACACTTCCGGTTAATATTCCTGTATATGATAAGACTGCTAAGCTTTACACTGATACTATTAAGTATAAACGTGGTTATGGAATCACTTATCAGTCATTACTCAACAAAGATACATTAAATGACTTAATCTCTAAGGCTGAAAGCTTAGATTCTAAGAAATATACAGAAGAATCTTGGAATAAACTTGTATCAGCTTTAGCTGATGCTAAAGAAGTAGCTAATACAAATGGTATTTCTCAGAAGAAGATCGATGAGGCAATTGCTTCATTACAGTCTGCTATGGATGCTTTAGTAGAAAAACCTGTAGAAACTAAACCAGAAGAACCTAAGAAAGATGATACTAAGAAAGAAGATACAAAGAAAGAAAACACAAAGAAAGAAAATACAAAGAAAGAAGACACTAAGAAGGATAATGTAAAAACAGGCGATAGCACAGCTATCCTACCACTGGTTACATTAATGGGTCTTGCTTGTGTTGCATTTATCTTTCTTAAGAAAAAAAGAGCTTAATAACTAGAACGTCTCTTCATTGAGACGTTCTTTTTTCATGTGTTATAATGAGGTAGGGTGATCTAAATGGCAATGGTACAATTACTAGTAGACGGTGGAATAGGTTTGATATTAATTATATCTGGAATAATTATGAACATGATTTCTAAAAGAAATAATAAACAATGTACAAAAAGTGTTGAAGGTTATGTTATTAGCTATAGCTTTACAGGGGAATCACGCATGCATCCAATAGTAGAATATGTAGTAGATGGTATAACTTATAACACTAAAAAAAAGTATAAAGGCATCAAGTCTATCAAAGCATCAGGAATACCACTACCAGTTAAATCTAACGCTTATGAGGATGAAAAAGGATACCTGCATATCAAATCAGGGGCTATTGTAAACGTCCGTCAGATGGCAGAAAAACTATGGCCTATCAATAGTAAAATGATTGTTTACTATAATCCAGATAACCCTAAGATCTGTTATGTAGATAGACCTATTCATAATAGTTTTGCATCTATGATGTTTATTATTATGGGTAGTGTTGTAATAGTTATGAGTATTATTGTATTTTTTTTAATGCAACTATAAATCCGTGGCTTTCAATTCGCACGCTTGCGTGTTGGTTGAAAGCCATATTTCACTTTATATAAAAACCGTACAGTTTGGTTTCTGTACGGTGGCAGACTATTTGTTAAATATACAAATCGCTGTGTGTGCCTGTGTTGGCAAGTGTCAGTACTAGAACATCTTTTTCTATGTAGTAAATGAGTAGCCAGTCAGGTAGAATATGATATTCTCGATAACCTGTCCAATTTCCAGATAATGCATGGTCACGACACTTATCTGGTAAGGACTCACCAGTTGCAAGTAAGGTGATAATTTGATTTAATAATTCGATTTTTAACCCACGCTTTATAGCACGTTTATAATTTTTTTTGAAACTGTTTGTGTATTTGATGGTATATTTGTTTTCTTTTATCTTTTTAAATCATCAAATAATTCATCAAGATCATTATAACCTTTTATGGAAGGATCTTTTGCAATTCTTTTCGCTTCTAACATAGCAGCAACAGTTTCTTTATTAGGTTGTTCTATATTTATTTTGAATGGAATACCACCCTCACGAAGTGACTGGCGTACAAAGATATTAAATGCTGTAGTAAGATTCATACCCAATTCAGAAAATAGTACGTCTGCCTGTGCTTTTAATTCTGTATCCATACGAATACTTACATTTGTTGTATTTCCAGCCATACAATCCACCCCTTTCTAAACATATTATGTATTAAATGCACGAATAATACAATATACTGCACGTTAAATGCATTACATCTTAGTTATCAAAGAAGTATGAATCGAAACATATCTAAAATGCAAGTAATGGTATAGAAAAGAAAGGGAGATTTAAATACACATAATCTACAGGTAAATCCAATTAATGGAATTATTTTTACACATAAATGCCAAGAAAATTGAAACTGTCATTTCTTATTTTGACAATTACCAGTGGAATGCGGGTATTCAAAAAAATATATTATATCTAGTTCGTCTAGAAGAAATGGTAATTCACAATTACTATGTGATTAGTTAGAGAAGATATTGTAGAACATTTAAAAGAGTCTTGTATGAAAGGTAAAGTCTTTATCATAAATGTTCTTGATGCTGACATAGTAAAGAATCAGGATATATACAAGCCTATGAAATGGATAACTCAATCTAAAAGGTCGGTACGCTTTTGTACCGACCATTATAGTCTTAATCCTTTTATATCTTTTACACGTGATAATATCGTATTACAGCTGCAGCTTAACACACCAGGAAGTGTATCTATCACATCATGAAGAAAATGTTCCATCTCTTCATTAGAAGATGCCACTGCATGTACATGTAGTTTATCTCTACCCGTTACTCTATAGATCTGAGTCACTATACTACTCTTATTTAATATATCTGTTACTTCTTTAAAATAATTTGGTTTTGTTTCTATTTCAAAATAACAGGATACAGCACCACTTATTTTTTGTGGATTAATAATCGTTGTATATTCTTCAATAATCCCTTTATTCTCTAAAGCCTGAATACGTGCTTTAACAGCTACTCTAGAAATTCCAATCTTTTCTCCTATATCAGAATAAGACATACGGGCATTGCTTACTAATAACTGTATAATCTTCTGATCTAACTTATCTAACCCATTTAAGTACATTTATATCACTCCTGTCTTATTTATCTTATCATTGCGTAAAATAAATCACAAGTTGATATAGGCAAACTATTATACTATAATAGTTGCATAACGTAAGTATGAAGTTACGAAAAGGAGGCTTACAATGAATAAAAATCTTACAAAAGGACCTGTTGTAAAATCAATGCTGTTGTTTGCGATACCTATGATACTAGGAGACCTCTTACAACAATGTTACAACATTGCGGATACTTTAATAGTAGGGCAGTTCTTAGGAAAAACAGCTTTAGCTGCAGTCGGTTCTTCTTTTACTCTTATGACCTTTATTACATCTATTATATTAGGCTTATGTATGGGTAGTGGTGCACTCTTTTCTATTAGATTTGGACAAAGAGATGAAAAAGGATTAAAACAGGATCTATGTGCCTCCTTCTTCTTTATTGCCTTCATATCCATATTACTTAATATCATTGCTTATATATGTCTAGATGCATTAAAACTCTTCTTAAGAGTTCCCCATGAAGTATGGGGTGATATGAGATGTTATCTCCTATATATTTTTATGGGAATCATTGCGATATTCTTATATAACTTCTTTTCGGCTTATTTAAGATCTATAGGTAATTCAGTCATTCCACTTATCTTTCTTGCCATCTCTTCTATCTTGAATATTATTCTAGATCTCTATTTTGTACTTGTATTAAGGATGGGAGTAGGGGGTGCAGCACTTGCCACAGTACTTTCTCAATATGTATCAGGTATAGGCATCATGCTTTATACACTACTTAAGTATAAAGAAGTACTTGTAATATTTAAAATCAGTTACTTAAAAAGAGAAAGAATTAAACAGATCATCTCTTTCTCACTTCTTACTTGTATCCAGCAATCAGTCATGAATCTGGGAATACTGATGGTACAAGGGTTAGTTAATAGCTTTGGTACAGTTGTTATGGCTGCATTTGCAGCTGCAGTAAAAATAGATGCTTTTGCCTATATGCCAGTACAGGACTTTGGAAATGCCTTTTCTACATTCATTGCTCAAAACTATGGAGCCAAAGAAAAAGACAGAATACAAAAAGGACTCAAAGAAGCTGTTCGTATCTCTTCAATATTCTGTATAATCATTTCTATTCTAGTTTATATATTTGCGAAACCTTTAATGATGATCTTTGTAGATGCCAAAGAAACAAGCATTATTTTAGAAGGTGTACGCTACTTAAGAATAGAAGGTGCATTCTATATTGGTATAGGTTGTTTATTCTTGTTATATGGTTTATATCGTGCCTTAGGAAGACCAGGTATGAGTGTTGTTCTTACAGTATTCTCACTTGGTACAAGAGTGGCTTTAGCTTATATTTTATCTTCTATACCAGCACTAGGAGTCATTGGCATATGGTGGTCGGTTCCAATAGGCTGGGCACTTGCAGATCTAGTAGGATTAGTATACTACAAAATGAATAAACATAATCTGTTAAGTTTTGAGGGAAAATTATAATGAAAGGCAAATGTATTGTATTAAACACAAAGAAAATGAACTTTGATGGAAAGTTAGTTTTTTCTGTATTATCAAGTGATGTCACTGTCTATGATGATACAACTGAAGATAAATTATTATAACGTATTCAAGATGCAGATATTATCGTCACTAAAGACACAATCCTACAATTTCCAGACTCAGTCAAACTAATCTGTGAAGCAGGTACAAGCTACAACTACATGACTTAGAAGCTTGTTAAAAGAAAGAAATTACAGTATGTAATATTCCTGCTTATAGTACGGAATGTGTGGCACATACTGCAATTATGTTGATGTTTAACACGCCGTGAGCAAGAATTATCCCCCAACTCTATACATGGGGGATGAATTGCGGTAAACATTCCGAAAAAATAAGAAAGCTGTAAAATCTTAAATTGAATTTTACAGCTTTCTTCTCATATAATAATTATAGAAAATGTCTATGCATTAAGAAAGGAGACCGATTTGTATGGCAAATATTTTACCAGTATCTGATTTGAGAAATTATAATGAAGTTTAAAAAAATGCCACAGTGGAGAACCAGTGTTTTTGACTAAAAATGGCAGAGGACGTTTTGCAGTGCTTGATATATAAGATTATGAGCGTGATCGTGCTGAGAAAAAGCTATTAATGAAGCTGCAAGAAGCAGAGGAAGCAGTCAAAGACGGCGAAGGCTGGCTTAGTTTGGACGAATTAAAAGCACTTGTAGGGGAGTGAACAATGTTGAACTTACGAATCAACCCATTGTTTGCAAAGGTTTTTATACCTTGGCAGATATTAACTCTATTTGATTGAATAGTAGTAGGGAGGACGACTCATGATTATTAGAGAAGCAAGAATAGAAGATATAGAAAGAATATTAGAAATATATGATATTGCGAAAGCATTTATGAGAAAAACAGGGAACCCTCATCAGTGGAACAGCAGTTATCCTGATTTAAGAACATTAGAAGAAGACATTCATAAACATCAACTCTTTGTGATGGAAGAAGACTCTATTATACATAGTGTATTTGCGTTTATTATAGGAGGAAAATATAAGTAACTAAAGATATCGACTATTGTGATTAAATGTGTTCAAATCTGCTCAAAGAAGAGCGTTAAAATGAACACATCAAATATCACAAATTATAAATTAAAGGATTTTGCTGAACTTTTAGGCGTATCTGTTAAGATATT
>ENA-OPVT01001165-OPVT01001165.1-human-gut-metagenome-genome-assembly--contig:-NODE-1165-length-17378-cov-2.957340_pt1 | contig 17378 bp, 20 predicted proteins | sample MGYA00241499_ERZ501990 | MGnify/ENA primary metagenome ERZ501990 (study PRJEB25962, sample SAMEA2042104) | human gut metagenome | biome: human gut; feature: human-associated habitat; material: faeces...
ACGGAGAGCACGGATCATACGTACCCACATGCCGCGTTTCGGATTCATGTTCTCAGCTGCCTGTGCTGCCGTCATTGGTATGGCATTCAGCCATTTGGCTACACGTAAACAAACTTTGCGGTCATATTTGAGCTTCAGATTCTGCGTCATTTCTTTTGCAGCATCCAAGCCTTTGTCAAGAGGTCCCCACATATGATAATACATATTCATGGCATGAACTATAAGGGTCTTAGGTTCAATGATCTGAACGTGGCCAGTCTTTTCATACCAGAGATAGCGTAGGATGTCAACCGGGGTTTTGAGAAGCACGCAAGCCTCATCTGCTTTTCCCTGCTTGACCAAAGCCGTGACAACAAGCATTGAAGTTTCCTTCATAGGAATTACAATGTCGGCCGGGAGAGGGTAATGGTCTAGAAGCAACTTGAGGGAATCTTTCTGGGTCGCATCCAAAGGTGTCGAAGAAGTCAAGAGCGAAACGAAGACGTTACGGATGTCATCCTCGGTAAACAGTCGGAGCTCTTTTAGTTTGCTGCCCTGGCCTTTATAAACAAAGTCGGCAGTCTTGAACGGCCTTCCGCAGAACGGACAGCCGTTGTAGCGCTCCAGAGGAAATGTGCCGTCAGGAATAAAGTGCCCGCACGGAAGTGTCGTGCCACTGTATCCGGACTCTTTACCGCCGCAAATATTTGCAATCCAGGTAATTATATGGTCTGCGCATGATTCCCCTGTAGGGACGTTCCATCCCTTGACAAGAGAAGCCCAGTTAAGATTGACACCCATCACGTCATTGACACACTCCGTGAGCTCTGCGAGTGTGTCCGCAGAGACCGCGTTGAGGGCGTGGAGCAGTTCCTCGCTCACGCAGAAGCCGTTCTCGTTCAGTCGGGCTACGAATGCCGACGCCGGTACGGTGACTTCGGAAGTTATGTCAATGTCCTCGCGGTCAATGCCGAGGAACAATGCCCTATAGCGCAGAGCTACTTTTGTCAATGTTTTTTCCATGATAATTATTTTAGGACTGCGGACAGGGCTCGAACCTGCGTCATTAGTTTTCAGCAAGATTAGGGAGTATGTGGAGATTAGTCCTTGAAAGGAAATGTCCTCACAAAAAAAACTAATGTTCTGCCAACTGAACTACCGCAGTCTTTCTGTGATCCGGTACATGTCCGAATCAACTGGTGCAAAGTTATATGGGCACTCCGCAATCTTTCTGCGTAGTGAAAAATTTTTTGTAGAAAATTGTGTTATTTTAGTTCTGCGCAAATTGATTGCGTAGAACTTGCGTATATTTGCAACATAAATTATCATTGATATGCCGGCAAATAAGAATGCGTTGATCCGATACAAGACCATTGACAATTGTCTTCGAAACAGGTACCGACGCTGGACGCTTGAGAATCTGGTGGATGCCTGCAGCGATGCCCTCTATGATATGGAGGGCATCAGCAAAGGTGTCTCTGTGCGTACAGTTCAGGCTGATATCCAGATGATGCGCTCAGATAAATTGGGCTACAATGCCCCTATTGAGGTTTATGACCACAAGTATTACCGGTATACAGATCCGGATTACAGCATAACGGACATGCCGTTGTCCCAGAATGACTATGAGGTTATGCAGGAAGCGGTCGACATGCTTCGCCAGTTGCAGGATTTTGACCAATTCTCAGAAATGAGCGATGTCATGAGCCGTCTCCAGGACAAGTTGGCCGTTACTAAGAACAACCGCAGACCCATCGTGCATTTTGACAATGTGCCGGACTTGAAAGGGCTGAAACTGCTTAATCCGTTGTACAACTACATTGCCCATAAGCAGACGCTCCGGATATTGTATCAGTCTTTTTCTGCGCGAGAGCCCCAGGAATACATATTGTGCCCATATCTACTGAAGGAATTCCGTAACCGCTGGTTCCTCTTCGGCAGTCGTGCGGCCGATCTTGTCCTGTTCAATCTCGCTCTTGACAGAATGGTAAGCATTGAACCTGCCGACATCCCTTTCCGGGAGAATCCGGATTTCGATTCTGAGCATTTCTTTGACGATGTGATTGGTGTGAGCAAGAATATGAAGGATACCCCGCGGAAGGTACGGTTCCTGGCGACGCGCGAGCAGAGCCGATATATCAGCACGAAGCCTGTCCATCCGTCGCAGAAACTTCTGGAGATGAATGAAGAGGACGGCAGCTGTGTCTTTCAGATTGAGGTCGTGATCAATGTTGAAATGTACTCGGTGTTCATGAGTTACGGCCCGGGTGTCAAGATCATCTATCCAAGGCAAGCAGTAAGTTATATGAGGGATAAGCTACATGAAGCTGTCGCCCTGTATGATGAGTCCGTCGGAAGTCATTGAAATTTGGATGGCATTGGAAATGATCCTTACTAGGCGGGATGTAGCCACGCCCTGTTCTACAATGAGTTGATTTTCAATGCCCAGTCGTAGGTGTATGCCTCGTCTGCGGTTTTATGTGTGTTACAGATACTTCGACGGCTTTCCTGTTTTGTCGGCGGACAGGGTGGAGTAGATGGAGTAGGCGCTGAAGACCACGCTGTATGTCAGGACGAACAGGATAATGGAGGAAAGCACTTTTACTTTGTGGGAGAAAAAGGCTATGTCGCTGAGACTGGTGAGGTTGCGGATGATTTCCATGTCTGTAGGAAGCATCGGCAGGAGAAGCAGGGCGACGATGACACTCAGGGCTCCGGCGAAGAATGCTACCAGAAGGCGGGTATAGGAACGGCGTTTCTGCTCCTGCTGGATATGTTTGAGGATTTCCACCTTGTCAAGCTTGGACGAGAGGTCGGCGGTGAAAAGGTCATTGTCATTGAACTCCTGTATTGCGGTAGCGAATAAATTTTCCAGTTCTTTATCTTTTGTCATAGCTTGATGAGTTGTTTGAGTCTGTCCCGGCCCCGGGATAATTGCTTTTTGACGGCATCGGCATTGACCTCGGTTATGGCCGCGATTTCCTTGATGGAGTAGCCGCTGAGGTAGTAGAGCGTGATGGCGGCGCGCTCTTTCGGGGGTAGGGTGGAGAGCGCGAGATAGAGTTGCTGATGCGCGAAATTGTGGTCGGCGGATTCCTGGGTCGCAACGGTTTCTGCGGCTTCGATGGAATCGTATTGTTTCAGCGCCGCCGTATGGTTGAGAAACGTGTTGTGGGCGATCTTGAAGAGCCAGGACTTGAACTTGCCGCTGTCGGTATAGCGGTCGATTGCCAGGTAGGCCTTGACCAGGGATTCTTGCGCAATGTCGTCAGCATCAGCGAAATTGCCACCGCACAAGGCCAGCAGGAAGCTTCTGAGGGCATTCTGCTGGGTTTTTACTTGTGCTATGAACTGATCTCTGTCCATCGTTATTGCTGGTTCTTCTTGCTCTCGGCCTCAATTTCTTTGGCGAGGAACTTCTTGCCGAAGAAGAAGCTGACCAGGAGTGCGATACCTACTGCGAGCAATGCACCGCCACCTATAAATGTAGGCATTGAAGATGCCAACGAAGAACATGCGCCGTAAACGATGATGCCGATACCGAGAATCAGACAGATTATGCCCCATGTCAGTTTGGTCATGAGCTTCTCTTTCAGGAGCTTGCCTTTATTTTCGGGTGCCAGCTTGTCCAGCCACTCGGCTACATCGACGTCCGGATTTTTCTCCAGGGCGCTCATTATGATTTCGGTGCGCTTGTTTGTTTCGTTGATCTGTTTGCGGGTGACCAGCCAGATGATGATAATCGGTAAAACTGTAGAACATCCGATGAGCCAAAAAACACCTAAAACTTCTTCCATGATAAATGTTTGTTTATGTAATTATACTTTGTTTCTTTTCGAACATGTTCACATATATAACAGGACAAATGAGGAAAAGGTGACGTGCAATTTCAGCCAATCTTCAATCTGTCGGATAATTTCCTCTCTGGCGGATTCCGGACAATGCGGCCAGACGTCTTCCAGCTTCGCCGCCCTCATCTGCGATGTCTGCTCCTGTGATCCGTGTAATTTTCAAATATATCTCTTCTAAGATAATGAGAATATTCGAATATTTCCTCTAACTTTACGTTATGGTGAGTGTTAATCTAATGATTGTCGGCCTGGTCGCAGGATTGCTTTCTGGTTCAGTCGGTTTTGGCGGCGGAATGATACTGCTGCCGGTGATTACTTATTTTTATGGCGTTGAGGTAGCAGTGCCGGTATCGACTGTAGCTCAGCTTCTTAGTAATCTTTCAAGGGTGGTGATCGGCTGGAAAGAAATCAGTTGGAAGGCAGTGGGATGGTTTCTGCTTCTTGCGTTGCCATTCACGGCGTTGGGCGCCTTCGGTTTCGCCAAGGTTCCTAAAGCTCCGATGACGGTAGTGTTGTGCTTTTTCCTGATAGTTTTCGCTATCATGAAGTTGATGGGCAAGATGAAATTGCCCCACAGGCCTTCGACGATGATTGCCGGCGGGGGAGTGACGGGATTCGTGAACGGACTGTTGGGAATTTCAGGTCCGCTGAGCAGCGCCGTGTTCCTCAGCATTGAATTGGCCCCGGTCAGCTACATTGCCTCCGAGGCGACAGCCGCAGCAGCAATGCATATCGTCAAGGCACTTGTCTATGGCAAGCTCAACCTCATGCATGTCAATATCTTTCTGAGTGGTATCGGTATCGGCTGCGCAATGATGATCGGAAATTTCATCGCGATGCGCTGCATCAGGAATGTCAATAAAAAGCTATATCAGAAGATTGTTGCCGGCATCATGATAGCCGTGTCACTCTGGCTGATCATTTCGACGGTAGGGTAGTCGGTATTTATCATTGGACAGTTTAAAGAAAAAGTTGCATAAATATGAAACCTTTTCTATATTTGTTGCACTATGAGAATGGTTACATCAAATATGATCAAGTCACTGCGTAAGTCTCGAAACTTGACGCAAGAACAGTTGGGTATTCTTTCCGGTATGTCGAAGTCTCAGATTTCGAAAATGGAAAATGGTACTTTGGGCAGTGAAGAAACAGTTCTGCGTTTGCTCGATGCTTTGGGGTATGAACTGGAACTGAAAGTTGTGGACAAATATCCAGGTGAAAGATCGGAACGAGAGCGGATATTGGGTGTCTTGAGATCTTTTAAGAATAGCCAAGGTGACAAATACGGAATAGAGAGGATAGCTCTCTTCGGGAGTTGTGCGCGGGGAGAGCAAACCATTGATAGTGACGTGGATATATTAATCTCTATCAAGAAACCTTCTTTATTTGTACTGTCTGAGATATCTGTGCTGCTGGAGTCAGTACTTAAACGAAAAGTGGATCTCGTATCTGAAAAATCGAGAAGCCGTCAGGAGTTTATGGACAATATTAAGAAAGATTTGATATATGTGTAGTGCGAAAGACAGGATCAAAACTGCAGAGAAGATTCTGGCGGATCTTGATGAGGGAAAACTGGATAGGTATATCAATGACTAGAGCATTAAGTATCATGAAGAAAGCGATTGTCATTGGTGCTACTTCCGGAATCGGGCGGGAGACGGCGGTGCGTCTGGTGGAGGAAGGCTGGGAAGTGGGCGTTTCCGGCAGGAGGATTGAGGCCCTTGAGGCTTTTCGGGAGGAATATGGTGAGAGAGTCCATATTAAGCAAATGGATGTGACTCGGGAAGATGCTGCGGCCAGGCTTGATGCTCTGATTGAAGAAATGGGTGCACCGGACCTTTTATTGTATGTCTCAGGTGTGGGGTATCAGAACAGGGAACTTGATATTGATAAGGAAATCCGTACCGTGCGGACCAATTGCGAAGGCTTGGTGCGTATTCTGGCACATTTTATCGACTATGTCAGAAAACATCCGGATGCGTATTCAGCAGAACATAAGGCACATATAGCGGTTGTTACATCTGTGGCCGGAACAGCCGGCTTAGGAACTGCACCAGCATATTCCGCTACCAAAAGAATGCAGCAGACATATATTTCCGCGTTGGCGCAATTGGTCAGAATGGAGAAGATACCGGTCGTGTTTACGGATATCCGCCCGGGTTTCGTGGCGACTGACATCCTCAATCCCGACAAGAAATATCCGATGCTGCTGACATTGCAAAAGGCGGCAGACGAGGTGATGAAAGCCATCCGCCGGAAAAGACGCATCTACACATTCGACTGGAAATTCCGCATCCTCGTATTCTTCTGGCGCCTTGTCCCGCGCTGCATCTGGGAGCGTCTTACCTGGGTGAAAAACTGAAACTATCGGCGTAAATGAATTATTGTTGCGAATCTTGCCGATATCGGCAAGATTCGCTATATTTGTGCTGGACATTGAACAATACTATTTGCCGATAACATGGATTATATTTCTATAGCGGAGTTTGCAGGAAAGAATGGCGTTTCCGAAAGAACGGTCAGGAATTGGTGTGCTTCAGGAAAGATGGAAGGGGCTTTTCTGACAGGAAAGACATGGAATGTTCCGGAGGATGCTTCTTTGCCGGGCAGGAAGAATGCCAAGGCCCGAAAAGAGTTCCCGCTTCTGTCGAGACTCAGGGAGGAAAAGTCGAGCCGTCTGAAAGGTGGTATTTACCATCGTACGCAGATTGATCTTACATATAATTCCAATCATATCGAGGGAAGTCGCTTGTCTCATGAGCAGACCAGATACATATATGAAACTAATACTATCGGCATTTCAGATGGGACTGTCAATGTTGATGACATCGTGGAGACGGTGAATCATTTCCGCTGTATTGATTATATAATAGATCATGCGCAGGATAAGCTTACGGAAGGGATGATCAAGGAAATACACCGTATCTTGAAAACCGGAACTTCTGACAGCCGGAAATCCTGGTTCAATGTGGGTGATTATAAGAAGCTTCCCAATGAGGTAGGTGGAAATCAGACTTGTCCCCCTGAGAAGGTGCATTCCATGTTGAGCGTATTGCTCAAGTCTTATAACTCCAAGAAGCAAAAGACATTGGACGATATCATTGACTTTCACAAGCAGTTCGAGTCGATTCATCCGTTTCAGGACGGGAATGGAAGGACGGGACGTCTTATCATGTTCAAGGAATGCCTGGCCAACGGAATAGTGCCGTTCATCATAACGGACGACCTGAAGTATTTCTACTATAGAGGCCTTCAGAATTGGCCGGATATCCCTGGCTATTTGAGAGATACCTGCCTGACCGCGCAGGATAACTATGCAGAGCTGTTGGCATATTTTGAAATCAAGCATTGAACGATAATGTCGCGCTGAAATATGATTTACATTCAACACTATAATTCTTATGTAGGTGGAATTACTCTAGCGAGTGATGGCGACGCCTTGACTGGACTGTGGTTTGATGGACAGAAGTATTTTGCGGGCAACATTGATGATGAGATTGAAGAGAAAGATCTTCCGGTCTTTGCGCAGGCCCGTCAATGGCTTGACATTTACTTCAGCGGACATGACCCGGGTTTTACCCCGGCATTGACATTGGATTCGACACCATTCCGGATGGTTGTCTGGGAAATATTGCTTACTATTCCTTTCGGTAAGACAATGACTTACGGTGAAATTGCTGACCGCATTGCCGAAATGAAAGGAGTGCGGAGGATGTCCGCCCAAGCCGTGGGCCACGCTGTCGGTCATAATCCCATTTCGCTCATCATACCATGCCATAGGGTCATTGGCGCTGACGGCAGTATGACCGGTTATGCCGGAGGAATCGACAGGAAGATTAAATTGCTTGAAATGGAACGTGCTGACACCTATAAATTCAATCATTTTCATTGACCTGTCTTCGTCCGGGTTCTGCGCCACTCGCTGGCGGACATTCCTGTAAATTTGCGGAAATCCGTGTGGAAGTTGCTGCTGTCGCTGTAACCGATGTATTCACTGATCTGTTCCGCATTCATTTCAGGGTTGTCGGCCAGCATTTGGCATGCCTCCTGGAGACGTAACTTGTTCCTCCATGAACGGAAATCCATGCCGTTCTCGCTTTTCATGAAAACGCGCATGGTTGCTGCATCTGTGTTGAGTGTCTCGAGAATCTCCTTGTATGGCACGTCGCGACGTCTGTATTCTCCGGCCTCGACCCACGATGAGATATTGTTTCTCAATTCAATCAACTGATGCTCAGGTATGTTCGCCTGCGCTTTGTGAGCAGGTTCCGTGCTTGGAGCCTCTTCTTCGGGTTTCCCGATTGCCTGGAGAATGAATGATGTGCTGTTCACATAGCGGATCATGCAGATCGCCACGATGGTATAGCATATCAGATATGCAGGGACGAAAATGGCGTAGAACCACGGGCCGGTGACCAATGTGCAGAGAGCCATTGCCCCTATGATGAGCATAAGTATGAATCCGGCCCTTATCCCGCCCAATCTCGGCGAAAAATCGTCAGCGTAGTAATTGTTCAGATCATTGATAGTCATTTTCTGCGATTTGAAAAATCTGAAGCTGTAGAGTATGAGCTGCAGGACCAGAAGTGCAGCTCCGATATGGAAGAATATCGGATAGATGTCCGGAAAAATGAACATTACGCAGTAGAGAAGGGCCGAGAGTATGCAGATGACCGCGGTCTGCAATCCTACCCATTTGCCGGTAACCACGTCAGGACGGATGAAAACGAGCAATGTTCCTGTCAATAAAAGTGCCTGGAATGTAGCCACAATGAGTGTGTTCAGGCGGTCAAAGTTCTCGTCATATCCGGTGAAGTAGCAAATGAAATTCAATATGGAAAGCGTTATGAATGATGCGGCCAGAGTACCTCTTGCAATTCTCAGTTTGCCGAATTCTTGTCTCGAAGGAATCTTGACTCCCATGATGGCCACGGCAAGTGCTGCAATCACCCCGGAGGCCAACAGCATCAAGTCGCAATATGTTCTTTCCATTTCAGTTTTCGTTTTTCAAGGAGTACAAAGATAGATTTTTTTCAAAAAAATGCATGTTTTGCGACTATGTTTTATTAAAAATAGTGATAGTCAAGTGCCTAAAACTTACTTTCGTCACAATAAAACAATCAGCGATGAAAAGAACATTTTGGCACTTTTTGGCAGCATTGGCATTGACTTTAATGTTGGTGTCATGCGTAAAGGATAATGACATCGATAGTCCGCCTCAGGAAGAACCGGGGACAGAGGAACCGAAGCCGGAGGAACCGAAACCGGAGGAACCGAAGCCGGAGGAGGAAAGTAAACCTGAAATCATTTTTAAACTCGAATGTGATTGGGCGGAGGGCGATGCCGTAGGTATATATGCGTATGATGCGGAATCAAACGATTTGGTTTTTGGAAACAAAAAGCTTACTTTTGATGGTGCCGGTTGGGTTGGAGACAAGCTGTGCTGGGAAAAGGACTCGTTGAAATTCTACGCGTATTATCCGTATGATGAGAACATTGCTGACCCGGCTGCCATTTCGTTCAATGTCAAGGAAGACCAAAGCGGTGAGAATGAATACCGGCTTTCTGATTTTCTGGTGGCGAGGAGTAAGGATGGTGTCAAAATCGGGAAAGAGGTGAAACTTGAATTCAGGCATGAATGCGCGATGATTCAGGTGGATGTGCCTGAAAGCAAGTATTGGAACATTGACAAGAAACTTGAAGTCAGCCTCTGCGGCGTCGGGATTTCTGCTGAAATCAATTTGCTTGAGGACAGTGATGTTTCCGCCACGACAGAGGAAACCAAAGGTTCTGTCGGCAATGTCAAGATGTGTCTAGTGGAGAAGCCGGGGAAAGAGGGCAAGAATTATATCTATCGTGCCGTCATTCCGGTCCAGACGCTGAAAGGAGGTTCGATGCTGTTCAGTTATGTTACGGACGGCAAGGAATTCAAGTTGGGCGGTCCTGTCGAGGATTGCGCTTTGAATGCTGTGGACGTGAAAGTGTTCAACCGCTCATTGCCAGTGGACTACAAGCGTCCTGACGTCATCCAAATGGTTGTTGACCAGAAGGGTACTTTTAAGTATCCGGTTGATGGGCTGTGGTATTTTAAGATGGGCAGCCCGAAAACTGAAGAAGGAAGGAATAATACGAATGTCGAGAATCAGCATAATGTACATATGGCCCGCAGTTACTATATGGGCAAGTATGAAGTTACCAATGCAGAGTATGCGTCTTTCCTGAATGATAATAAAATAGGAAGCGATGGTATCTGGAACGGATGGAACGACGCGGAAAACAAATCGAAAGTCCTTGTGAGGCAGTATGCGAAGTTCGGGCTCATCTGGGATGCGGAACTTGCTGAATGGAAGCCGGCAGACGGGTGTTGTGATTGCCCTGTCGTCAATGTCAGCTGGTATGGAGCGAAAGCCTTCGCTGATTGTGTGGGTGGAGCGCTTCCGACTGAGGCCCAATGGGAATTTGCCTGTAGGGGAGGTCTTGAAGAGACACCTTTCGGCTTGGGAAATGGCTTGGACCTGACAGGGGACATTGCGCATATCAGGGCGACCGACAGAAATACAACTGCTCCTGTAGGTTCATATTCCCCTAACGGGTTTGACCTTTATGACTTGCATGGGAATGTTTCTGAATGGGTTGCGGACTGGTTTGATGCAAATTATTATGGAGGCTCGGGCGGATTTGCCTGGAATCCGACAGGTCCGGAAACCGGAACATACAAGGTCGTTCGTGGAGGGGACTTTACGATGGACAAACTCAGCTGCCGTTGTGCTGCACGGGCATGGTGCTCACCTCGGGTGACAAACATGCTGATCGGATTCCGTGTGGCTTTCGACCAGGATATGAAATGGGAATGATATGAATAATTTAAATACATGACAATGAAAAAATTAATTTACTTCCTCGCTTTGGGGGCAGCACTTCTGCTCGGAGCCTCTTGTGACAAGGAATCTGACAATGTCCCACTCTATGTGAATACATGGGTGACAGACTCAAAAAGCCTTTTGACTTTCGGTGGCAAATCCGTTGACTACGGCTTTTACCAGATCAATGCGGACAAGACCTTCAATTTAAGTTTTCTCGCCAATGAGAATGTCCTTGAAGTTCTCAAAACTAAGTGGTTGCCAAGCCTGGAACCATCCGAAAAGGGTGATGACAATTACATTGACGAAGCGACGGAAAGTTACAAGAAGGAATTGGCCGAAAGGATCAAATCTGTGAAAATCAATGATGCAGTCATCATAATGAAGGGTGTATATGTGGTGATTCCCGGTAAGGAAGATGGCGTTGATTTGAATATCTTCCTGACACAAATTCTCAAAGGAATGGAAATTCCGATCCCGACGGGGACGGTCTTTCATCTTTTCAATATAACCAAGGACTCGATGACGTTGGACAATGAGGCTGGTGATGTTGAATTTTTGCAGATGAAAAGTTTGTCTTCTTCCGGCTTGAAAATAGGCAAGACCGTTGACTTGTCAGAGATCCTCATCAGAGAATAAATAATGGAATTTGGAATATGAAAAAATTGATATACAGCATTTTTGCTATTGCGGTTGTCGCAATGACTTGCGCCTGTGAAAAAAATGGTTCTGAAAATGACGGACCGAAACTTTATGTGAATACATGGATGTTGGATGTGTCTGAGTCGTCTTTCATGCTCCTTCAGCTGAACGATGACGGTACTGCAGTTTTAGGTCAAGCATATTCGTCGGATGATTTGGAAAGTTTAAGAAACAGCATTGATACGGAAAAGCTTACACCGGAACAGAAAACATTTCTGGACGGTATGAAGGAGCGTGATGTACTTGCCATGAACGGCTGGTACACCATGAAGCCCAATGCAGATGGCAGCATGGTGCTTTGCGTGTCGTATGAAGTCATGTATCCTACCGATACCCGTATAATGTCCATTGCCAGCTATGTGAAGGAAGTATCCGCAGACCGTATGCTTGTATTTTCTGGTCATACCTCCGATGATGGCGAGCCGATGTTCGATGAAGTGCTGTCCGTTGAAAAATCTTCCGTCAAGCCTGGAACCCTTTATGACCAGAGCCTGATAATGGCGCTTCCGAAAAAAGCTGAAAAGAATTGATGACAATAATTAGAATAGGACTTGGCCTATGAAAAAAACTATTTTACATTTTATGGCAGCATTGGCATTGATATCAATGCTGTTGTCATGCGGCAAGGAAAAATCGTCAGGTGTCCTCCTCCTGATGTCAGATTCTGCTATCATTGACCATAATGCGCAGGATGTGAAGCTCGGCTATAAGGTGCTTCTGGACAATGGCTCGTCCATTTCGGTTACGACGGATGCGGATTGGGTCAATGTCGGTATCCCAGGGGAGTCCGAAGTTGCTCTTTCGGTTTCGCAAAATGATTCCAGAACTGAGTCTCGTATGGCGGAAATCGTTGTAGGCTATGGGGATATGGAGCCATTGACATTCACATTGACACAAGATTATCTGCGTCCTGTGATTGGCCTTAAACGTCTTGCCGAGACGGTCGATTGTCAGGCGCAGGAGTATTTTGTGTCGTGTGAAATCCTGAATCCCATTGATGGTGAAGAGTTTAACGCGGAAACGGAGCAGGAATGGTTTGAAATCGACCTTGAACAGGAGAAAGGTGGCATCAGGCTTCAAATTCCGGAAAATGTGACAGCGGAGGATAGGGTAGCGGAGATCATTTTCACTTACGCGGGTGCTGAAACCCGTACGCTCGCATTTGTCCAGAAAGCCGTCAAGGAATATGAATTCATCGGTGGAATCAAATGGGCATTGAACAACTGCGGTGACCCGTCGAGCCCTCTCGGAAGCTATTATAATTGGAAGGAGCGTGAAACTGCGTGTCCTGATGGCTGGCGTCCTGCAACGGCAAAGGAAATGCAAAAGCTGTTTTACTATGGGTCAGCATGGACTTCGCACAACGGCGTCAACGGCCGCTGGTATTCAGGAATGGTAAAATATGCTGAGGATGTTCCCCAGATTTTTCTGCCGGCTGCAGGTGGATGTTGGTTCGGCCAATTCCGTGAAATCGGGGTGTGCGGTTACTATTGGACTGACAACGTGATGAATTCAGGCAACGTAAGCGGTTATGGCGTAAAGGATTACGCTATCCAGATAGGAGTAGGACTCAGCACCAAGGACAACAGCCGCTATTCGCTCCGCTGCGTGCAGGATTGACGGAAAAAATGGTATTTACCCAAAAAAAATGATTATGTATCCTCACGATAATATATTCAACATTTATTACAATATAGGCAAACGAACTCCGTTCTTAGTAAAGCGGTGTGAGTTGGGGCTGGCACGGGCGTCAAGCGAAGAAAGGCGTATAGACCCAAATCGGGATAGAACTTTTTTAGTTGAAACCGTAAAACCACGTGGTAAATACGGCAAAGCTTATGGAAAGTGCTTTGTGGATGGTAAGCCGGATGATAGTTATAGGCAGGAGTGCTATCCAAATATCAAAGATGAGGAAATTCCCTGTGCTGGATGTGGCGAGTGGGTTTTGATAGATGTTCCAGGAGTGTCACTTGACGATATATTTCCAATTCATAAGGCAAAAGATATTCTTATGTTTGGAAAATATAAAGGAAAATCTTTCGGTGAGATTTACAAAATAGATTATCAATATCTTCATTGGTTAGAAACAACTGATAGATTTTTCAAAATTGATTTTGAAGAGCTTAAACAATTGTACCCTAATGTGGAAAGCCCTTCGAATGTGCCTATAACAGAAAAGATAATTGACTTTGGAAAATACAAAGGAAAGAAATTCGGTGATATAAAAGATGATACAGCTTATCTTGAATGGTTTGTTTCTATAGGGAAAATATCCATTGAGGAATTTAAGTTATTAACTACTAAACTATTAAATATAAAATGAAGAAATTTTTTTACACTCTTCTTGTATTGGTGCTTTCTATTTTTTCTGTCAATGCACAATCTCAAAATTCACAAGAGAAAAAGCAAACACTTGTTCAGAGAGTTGATTCTCTTGAGCATGAATTGTCGTATCTAAAATTAACTTATGAATTAAGCACACTTAATTCCGATATGACATTGTTTTCAAACGCAATAAATATAAAATCGCTTGAAATTCAGTTAAACCTTTATAATAGGAATTTCAATTCCCAATTAGGTTATGCATATCAACGATATTATAAATCATGTCAGGAGAGAAAACAATCAATTTCTGAACTCATTGAATCTAAGAAAACGTTTTTCGTCCTCAAAGTTATAACGTATCCTTTTTCCGAAAGTGAAGTGAATACGTTAAATGCAAGTTATAATGTAATTGATAATGCATATGAATCAATAGGAAAATCTATGGAGTTATTGAAAATCGTTGTGGACGCATATAACAAATCATTGTAGCAGTTTGCAAAAAACTAAAAAAGCGATTAATCTCATTGCAGGGAGAGAATTTGTCATAATTTACAGATAAATTCCTCCTCGTCCACGTTCAATTTTCCAATCATATAATCCATTAGCGACATCGACAACCTCCTTGTAGGTCTGCTGATGTTTTAGTTTATCAAAGGTCTGTCGGCTATCCGCATAGTCACATAACCAAGTGACAATAGCTTGATGCTGTTCTTTGGTCTCGCCATAGTTCTGCATCACGTTTTTGATGTCGGCAGCTTCATCATTGCCAAAAATGGACTTGTATTTATCCGTACCATAATGGATAATCGCATCAATGGCACGCTTGAACACCTCGCTGACAGCATAGAGCATATCGGCAAGAATTGCCAAGACTTGCTTACGTAAATTCAGTTCACCTTGCAATCGGTTGATGGTCTTGTCCTTCTCCGCATTAGCAAGCCCGACAGCATTATTGATACGCAATTGCACATTCTGGAATTGGCGGTTAATCTCCTTAATAGCCTTGTTCCGTTCCGTGGCAAATGAGCGACTTTGAGCTATGGCATTATCACGTTCTTCTTCGGCTTTCTGCTTTTCCGAAGCCAGTACCTTTGTCTGCTTCTCCACCTCTTTAATAACGGTAGGCTTGAATGACTTTTTAAGGCGATCATATTCCTGTGCGAGTTGCTTGTGCTCCCTTTCAAGAGTGGCGCTCTTGCCAATACCGACCAGACTGCCCACGCTATCCAAGATGCCATCTACCGTGTTCTTGCGGATTGCATCACGTTTTTTCTGCTTGTCGGCTATCTCGCCGTCAAGTGCCGCACTCCGTTCAGCCTTAGCCTTATTCTCAACCTCTATATAGTTGCGCTCGGCTTCGGCTTCCGCTTCGTTCATTTCGTTTCTCCAGTCGTCGCTGCGGCGCTGGGAAATACTGATTCTTAATCAATGCTCAATCTATCACAACTGCTGTTCCGGAGGCTGTCGCCATCAGCATTCCGTTGTCCGCGCCCAGAGTCTCATAATCTATGTCAATGCCGACGACAGCATTGGCCCCAAGTTCTCTCGCGCGGTCCGACATTTCTTCCAATGCCTTTTCTCTGGCCTCGATCAATTCGTTCTCGTATGAGCCTGAACGGCCGCCGATGAAGTTCCGGATGCTTGCCGTGAAGTCCTTGATGAAATTGACGCCGGCAACGACTTCCCCGCAGACAATACCGCGGTATTCCCTGATGCTGTGACCTTCCACGGTCGGTGTTGTAGTAAGTATCATAATATCTTCAATTAATTGTCATCAAATGATTTTTCACATTCCTCAGACCGATGTCCGCCCGTAAAGATAAACATTTTTTCATTATCGCAAAAAAATGCGCTGGAGGTTTATTGTCCTATGTCTGACGATTCTTTCAATGGAAAAAGGGTATTTCTCATTGCTTCCAAATCTGACACTTCCTTCAATGTCGGTGAGAACCCATCAAGAACCACCAGAACGAGCCGTAATACAGTTCGTGTTCAGCGGGCAAAGAGGGTACGCAGCCAGGCTGTCATTTCGGCGAGGACGTCCGGGGAGAAGGTTTCTTCGATTTCTTTGTACTCTGACATTTCACCGGTCCGGCAGTGCTGGAACATATGGTTCAGCCCGATTTCGGCCTTGACAACATTGACCGAAGATTCATCAGCAAAAGTGGCGGACCGGGAATGTGAGCCAGAGCCGGAGCCACGTTCTGAAACGGAGTCAGTCGCAGGAACCGACTCGGAATAGCCGCCGGGAAGACCTTGGCGGAGAAGTGAGAGATTCCGTTCGCAAGACACCTGAATGTCCTTGGTGCCATTGAGGGCCATTACCGGGCACTTGACGGAGCCTAAGATGTCCGACACGTTCATCTTCAAGAAATATTTCATGTACGGCGTTTTCAGTAAAACGCTTAGCATAGACGCATTCTGCTTGAGAGCAGCAGAGAGATAATAACTTTCAGGAGATGGAAACGGCATATCATTGACAACAGCCTCGTAGGCGTCAGCCAGAAATCTGCAATAGTTGTTGGTTTCGGATTCAGGCATCCCGGCCATCTGGAGCGCACGACGATTCTGGTCCAGAAGAGTCTCAGAGCCGGAGGCAACCATACCTGCCAGACTTATCACGAAATCCGCCTTGCCCTCTGCAGCCAACATCAGCGCAATGCTTCCGCCTTCACTGTGCCCGAGCACACCGACATGGTCAAACTTCCCACGCAGAAGACCAATCCTGGCTAGAGCATCGTTCTTCAAGTCCTCTGTGGTACACGAAACGGCATCGCCTGTGGACTCGCCGAATCCCCTGTCATCATATCTCAAAGTCGCGATCCCGGCATTGGCAAAGGCATCGGCAATCACTGCAAACGGCTTATGACCGAATATTTCCTCGTCCCGATTCTGCAGCCCGCTTCCGGTAACCATGAGGAGCACGGGAGTCTCTCGGGAACAGTTCTCCGGCATTGTCAATGTCCCTTTCAGAACAGCATCACCATTGGAAAATGAAACATCGGCATTGACATAAGCAAAGGGCTCGACAGGGGTTTGCGGACGCCTCAGAACTGGGGCTTCGGGTGTCAACGGCAGCGGAAACGACATTCCGTTCTGAGTAAATGTCCCGGTGATGAGTCTGCCAGTCCAAAGTCCTTTATATGATGCATTTATGGACGGGATACCCAGTTCGACGGAACCGAAAGCGGAGCGTTTTACTGACACCGGTATCGCCTTCGCGCCCTGGTCTGGCACATCGAGAGTGGCGGTGCTGTCGCCAATGTGAAAAACGAGCGAAAGCGTCGTGCCCGAGACGTCCAATTTGCCGTTCCAAGTCCCCGTCTGCGCCAATGACGCCGTCGCGATAAAGGTCAATGTCAATGCTGCTAATATTCTTTTCATTTTTCGAGCGATTTCCCGCAAATATAATAGAAGTTTCGCATCAATGACAATGAAATAATATTACATTTGCCGCTGAAAACGAAAGACATATGAACAATAAGGTACTGATTATAATATTGATGGCGGTCCTGGGATTCGCGTCCTGCGGAAAAGAGAACGGCAGTGAACAGATTCCGGACAAGGAACCGCCGGCCGGCATTGACTTTCCCAAAGATGACGGGGCGAAGCGGCTGCCGGCAGACGGGGCACTCGCGCTGCGCGATTTATTGACGGCAGC
>ENA-OPVT01001179-OPVT01001179.1-human-gut-metagenome-genome-assembly--contig:-NODE-1179-length-17199-cov-2.404398_pt1 | contig 17199 bp, 10 predicted proteins | sample MGYA00241499_ERZ501990 | MGnify/ENA primary metagenome ERZ501990 (study PRJEB25962, sample SAMEA2042104) | human gut metagenome | biome: human gut; feature: human-associated habitat; material: faeces...
GGGATTTCAAAAGAAAAATAGATTTTCCGCTGCCCTTATTTCCGGCAGTCGTGCAGGCTGGCAGCGGGCAGGGCGCTGCCCAGCAGGCTCCATGCGGCATCCATGCTCTCGTTCAGCAGATAGGCCTGATTCTTCTGGACGTAGATGTACACCGCCTCTTTGGTGCGGTAGGCGCAGTACACGGTGTTCCAGGTGTAGCGGTTGGTGGGCTCGGTCTTGTTCTGCTCACCGGCCATCCAGACCGAAAGCCCGGCGGCGTCCAGTTCCAGCCGGTAGAAGGGACGGGGCAGACCCAGCTTTTTGATCTGCTTGGAGAGGTTGGCAAAGAAGGTACCGAAGTATACGGCGGGCAGACCGATGGCTACGATGGCCAGCACGGCGGTCAGCAGCCCGGCACCCTCCCGCTTGCCGATCTGGCTCAGGCAGATGCCGGCACACACCAGCAGAATGGCGGTGAACACCGCCGGACGCTGCCAGCCCTTGTTGTGGCGCAGCAGGTCAAAAGATGCAAAATCGTGAAAGCTTTTTTCGTCCATCTGAACGGAAACGCAAATATTCTGGGTCATAAAGTTACCCTCCTTTTTGGGCATAGTACCACATTTACCGGCAAGAAGCAAGCAAAAGATGCATCGGCGGCGGTGCATCCGGCTTGCAAACCGCCCGCAAGGCGTGGTAAAATAAGATATTATCTGGGGTGTATCTGAAAAGTCGAAAATTTAGTCTATTTCTACAAGCACAGCTGGCTTTTGCGTGAATCAGCCTTGAAATCCACAAAGGATTCCTGCGGCTATTTGCCTTAAATCCCGCTTGTGCTTGCGAAATATTCGTCATTTTCTTTGTTTTCAGATACACCTTACGAAAAAGGGGGAAGCCTTGCATGGAAAAGCGCAACTGGAAGCACATCGTTACGCTCAAGCAGCGCATGGTGCTGTGTCTGGCAGCATTTTTTGCGGCCTTTGCATTGCAGCTTGCCCTGAACGGCTATCAGGCGCGGGCGGTGCAGCAGGTGCAGGACGACCAGATGGGCAACTTTAACGCCATCAGCCGCTTTCAGGGCGGTGTGGAAAGCTCCATCAGCATTCTGGAAGCGTACCGCTGGGAGAACGGCGAGACTGAGGAAATGCTGGAAAAGCTTCAGGCGGCCTGCTCCACCAGCAACGCATGGCTGTGGCGCATCCGATCCAATATGGACGGCTTGCAGAACGTCAGCGATGAGCAGTGGGTGCTGTACGGTGCGGTGGAAACCACCTACGGCAGCTACAACACCCTGCTGGAAGAGCTGGAGAGCTATCTTTCCAGTGGGCAGGAAGCAAAGGCTTCCCAGCTGTACTACAACAAGGTTTCGGTCTGCGGCGGGTATCTGAGCCAGTACACCATGCAGCTGCTGAAAGCCTCGATTCTGGATGCCCAGACTACTTACACCGAGATCTCGGAGCTGGGCGAGCGGATCGCCCTGATGCAGACCGTGGTGGTGGCACTGTGCGTGGCGCTGGGCTGTGCCTCCGGTCTGATGGTCATGCGGCTGCTGACTCCGGTGTCTCAGATGATCGTGGCCTCCCGCGCTATCAGCCGCAGCCAGTTCGATACCCCGGACATCCCGCTGCCCAAGCAGCCGGAGATCGGCCAGCTGGCGGAGTCCTTCAACCGCATGAAGCACTCTATGGCGCAGCAGGTGAGCACCTTACAGGAGAAAAATGAGATCGAGCGGGAGTTGCATCGCCAAAAGACCGAGGCGCTGGAACTGCAGAACCGCATGGAGCGCAGTCGGTTACAGCAGCTGCGCAGCCAGATCGACCCGCATTTTTTGTTCAACACCCTGAACGTCATCCAGCAGATGGCGGGCACAGAGTCCGCCTACCGCACGCAGGCGCTCATCATGGCGCTTTCCCATCTGCTGCGTTACAGCCTGATGAGCAACGATGAGCAGGTGCCCCTCTCCCGGGAGGTGCGCGTTGTGGACGAGTACTACTCCATCTACCATGTGCGCTTTGGCGACCGGGTGCAGATGGAGTGGGCATTCTCGGATTCGCTGGACCTGACTGAGACGATGGTGCCGTCCTTTATCTTGCAGCCTATCGTGGAAAACGCTTTCAAGCACGGCATCTGCCCCAAGGAAGAGGGCGGCGTGGTGCGCATCCGCATGATCCCCCTGCGGGAAAAAGGTCTGCTGTGCATCCGGGTGCTGGACAACGGCGTGGGCATTGAGCCGGAGCAGCTGCAGCAGCTGCGCACGGCATTGGAGCAGCCCGCACCCCGCTGGGAACATATCGGTATTTATAACGTGGCCGCCCGCCTGCGGTTGCTGGATGCCCGCTGCCGGGTGGTGGTGCGCTCCCGGCCGGGGCGGGGAACTGCGGTGATCCTGTATCTGCCGCTGGTGGAGAATGAGGAGGAATTTGAGGAATGATTCGTCTGTTGATCGCGGATGACGAGAGGATGGAGCGGGAGGCGCTGGCGGATATCGTCATGCGCCGGTTCGAGCATGAGGTGACGGTGGAGATGGCGGAAAATGGCCGCAAAGCCGCCGATACCGCCGTGCTCTGGGAAGCAGACCTGATTTTGATGGACATTGAGATGCCGGGCATGAACGGCCTGGATGCCGCCCGCGCGGTGCTGGAGCAGCGGCCGGAGTGCAAGGTGATCTTCATCACGGCGTACAGCCTGTTCCAGTACGCCCACGAGGCGGTGCATCTGGGTGCCTGCGACTATCTGCTGAAGCCGGTGGACCCGGACGAGACCGAGGCCGCCATCCGCCGCGCTATCCGGCAGATCGAAGCCGGGCGCCGTCTGGCCGAACTGGCTGCGGAAGCCCCGGAGCTGGAAACCGCCCCGGAGCAGGAGACCGAGCCCGCCGGGGAAGGGGAGAGCGACCGCAACGCACTGGTGATGGACCATGTGCGCAAGTATATGGAAGATAACTATATGGCCGACCTCTCGCTGGACAGCGTGAGCGAAATTTTGCACATCAGCCCGGCGTACCTTTCGGCGCAGTTCAAAAAATACCAGAAGATGAATTTTCTGGACTGTCTGACCGAGCTGCGCATCAACGCAGCTAAAGAACTGCTGGCCGACCCCTTCCGCTCCGCAGCGGAGGTGGCCTCCATGGTGGGCTACGAGGACGCCAGCTACTTTGCCCGCGCCTTTAAAAAGCGCACCGGCATGACCCCCACCCAGTACCGGAAGGAAGCGGCAAAGGCAGCCCGGGAGGTGCGGCTGTGACCCGCCGTCAGCTGCTGCGTCTGCTTGCGGCAGCCCCGGCGCTGGCAGTTACAGGCTGTACGGCGCAGTCTGCTTCTTCGCAACAGGAGAAGCCGCTCATCCTGCGCTATGCGGAGAACCAGCCGGAGGACTACCCTACCAGCAAGGCGGCAAAGGCCTTTGCCGAGCTTGTGGCGCAGCGCACGGGCGGCCGGGTGAAGGTGCTGGTTTACAGCGGGGCAGAGCTGGGCGCAGAGCAGAGCGTCATCCAGCAGATGCAGTTCGGCGGGGTGGATTTTTCCCGCGTGTCCCTGAGCCAGCTGGCAGAGTACGAGCCGGAACTCAGCGTATTGCAGTTGCCCTACCTGTACAGCGATGCCCAGCAGATGTGGCGGGTGCTGGACGGCGACATCGGCGATGAGTTTCTGGCCATGCTGGACGGGATGGACTTAGTGGGGCTTTCGTGGTTCGATGCCGGTGTGCGCAGCTTCTACACCCGGGAAAAGGTGACCGGGCTGGATGATTTGCAGGGGCTGACCATCCGGGTGCAGGAGTCGGACATGATGAGCGACATGATCACCGCACTGGGCGCAAAGCCAGCGCAGGTGGTGTACAGCAAGGTATATGCCGCCCTGCATAATGCCGAGATCGACGGCGCAGAGAACAACTGGCCCAGCTACGAGGTGATGGGACACTACGAGGTAGCGCCCTTTTTCCTGAAGGACGAGCACACCCGGGTGCCGGAGGTGCAGCTGGCCAGCCCGGCGGTGATGGAAAAGCTTGCCGCGCTGGACGAGAGCTTCCCGGAGGTGATCCGCGCCTGCGCCCGGGAGAGCGCACAGACAGAGCGGGAGCTCTGGGCGCGGCGGGAGGCGAACGCAGAGCAGAATATGCGCAAGCGGGGCATCTGCGTCACCGAACTGGACGAGGCCGAAAAAGCCCGCTTCCGCGCAGCGGTACAGCCCATGTACGACCGGTTCCACAGCCATGCAGACCTGATCCAGCGGATCCGGGAGAGCTGAAGAACAGAATATACGAAATAGCTCGTCTCTATGTGATATATCAGTTTAGAGACGAGTTTTTTTGCGAACGTTTTTCGGCATAATCGACAATGTCCCCCAAGTACGCTTGTTGAATATGCACAGCCGCATTTTCACTTTTTTGTAAAAAACAGGACATTTTATCAATCCCCTTGCTGACTAAATTTTTTTGCACTACAATGAAGTCACCAAGCAATCGTGCCATACAAAAACGCCTGAAATGTACCCCATCGGGATTCAGATCGTGCAAAGCAAAAAAGGAGGAAATTTGGTTATGTTTTCCAAAAAGATCTCGCGCCGCAGCTTTCTGAAGGTCAGTGCTGTGACCACCGCCATGGCCGCCATGGGCCTGCCTTTGCCGCAGAGGATACGGCAGAGGAAAACTGCTTCCAGACCCTGAACATCCCCCGGGCCACCGGCAGCACCGTGGACAAAAGCGTCCTGCTGAACGAGAGCCGCCTGTACCTCATCACGGATTTTGGGGCTGTTTCGGAGGGAGACCCCGTCCAGAACACTAAAGCCATCAACGCCGCCATCCAGGCTGCCAGTGAGGCCGGCGGCGGCACCGTGGTGGTGCCGGCAGGTGACTTTAAGAGCTACACCATCCGTCTCCAGAGCGGCGTCAACCTCCGCATCGACGCCAACGGCATCATCCGGGCTGCCCGGGCAGACCTGTACGACTGGTATGGCAACCAGACCATGGTAGGCGAGGGCGGAAACTACGATGAGCCGGAAGTGAACCTCTACGCCGGTCTCCAGGACCACGGCCACACCTACTTTGCCAACAGCCTGTTCTACGCCGCCGACAAGCACGACATCATGATCTACGGCGAGGGCCTCATCGACGGCAGCTACATGGACGACACCGGCACCCTCATCAATGTGCTGTCCGGCAACGACCCCTCCAACCCCAAAAACCGCACCGACCGGGGCTACAGCTCCACCTGGTACGGCAACAAGGCCATTGCACTGGTGCGCTGCGAGAATGTGGTGCTGGACGGCATCCGCATCCTGAACGGCGGCCACTTTGCCATCATCGCTGAGGGCACCCGGAACATGACCGTCAACGACCTGATCGTGGACACCAACCGGGACGCCTATAACATCGATTGCACCCAGGACGTTACCGTCCGCAACAGCCACTTCAACTCCCTCACGGACGACGCCATCGTCATGAAGGCCTCCTACGGTGCCGGCGTGTTCATGCCCACCCAGAACGTTCTGATCGAGGACTGTGTGGTCAGCGGCTACGATGCCGGTTCTGTGATCACCGGAGCCTGCACCACCGATAAGATCGTGGCCACCGACGCCTGCGGCCCCACCGCCCGTGTCAAGTTTGGCACTGAGTCCACCTGCGGCTACCACACCGTCACCATCACCCGGGTGCGGTTCGAGCGTTCCCGTGGCTTCTGCATGGAGGCCGTGGACGGCAGCTCCCTCACCAACATCGTGATGACCGACTGCACCATGGACACCGTCTCCTCCTCCCCCATCTTTATCCGGGTAGGCGATCGTGCCCGGTACCCTGTCACCGGCCACACCACTGAGCAGGCCATCAACGCCGCCAACGATGTGCGTCTGGACAATTCCGGCTGGGTGCTGCCCAACCGTGCCGAGTATCAGCTGTACCCCGTGGCCCGCTACAGCCCCTCCTATAATAAGAGCAAGACCGTCTCCATCGACGGCGTTTCCTCCTTTAAGGTGGTAGACCCTGCCAACCCCACTCGCATCAACAACGCCAACCTGGCAGAGATCGACGGCAAGCTGTACCTCTACCGCTGGGATGACGCCCAGCACCAGTATGTGCCGGATATGACCCGGGAGATCAGCCGGAAGGACGCTGTCTACTACGCCAACGCTACCGCTGCCAAGGACCTGGCCAGCGTCAGCAACGTGGAGATCAGCAACATCCGCATCACCAACGTAGATCCCCGGTACCCCATCCTGCTGGAGGGCCTGGTGGACAGCAAGGTGAAGAACGTGATCCTGCGGAACATCTCGGTGCAGTACCGGGGCGGCCTGTCCCTCCAGGAGGCTGTGGAGCAGCGGCAGCTGGGCACCTACTGGGTCTACTCCCAGAGCGGCTCTGCCCCCACTGTGCAGAAGCTGCCCTGGCTGGTGAACACCTTCTTCAGCAAGTGCGAGGGCCTGCTGCCCCGTGTGGCCTGGAAGAACGGCACCTGGGTAGACGACCCCTACAATGTGCCGGAGATGGTAGCCGAGTACCCGGAGCCCTCCATCCTGGGCATCCTGCCGGCCTACGGCATCTACGCCCGTCATATAGAGGGTCTGGTGCTGCAGAATGTGGCCCTGAACTATGTGATCCAGGATAAGCGTCCGGCCATTGTGCTGGATGACGTTTCCAACGCTGACCTGCGTACCGTGGCCGCCAAGACTGCCCTGGGCGTCAAGACGGTAGTCACCGTGACCAACCACTACAAGCGCCATGTGGGCAACGAGTATGTGCCTGAGGAGCCCTATTTCACCACCACCTGCGAGAACCTGAAGCTGGGCCTGCTGAGCCGTGAACAGGTCACCGTGGATACCCCGGCCCCCGGCACCCCGGCAGACAGCCTCTATGGCGACATCCGCCTGCCCATCCCGGAAAACGGCTATCAGTTCGCCATTCCGACCCAGGAGTACCCCCTGCCTCTGACGGTGCACCGCCCCTACTTCAGCCACATCGGAGACCAGACCGTCCAACTGGGCCAGACCCTGACCCTGACGGTCTCGGGCCGGAACCCGGCCAACGGCGTCCGCACCACCCAGCCCCAGCCTGCTGCCGTCATCGAGGCTCTGGACGGCGGCCTGACCTACGGCACCGCCGGCCTGCTGCCTCTGGGCGCATCCTTTGACGCCGGTTCTCACACCCTCACCTTTACCCCCAAGGCCAAGGGCACCTACAAGGTCACCTTTACCCTGGACGACGGCGTCATCCCCGTAAGCAAGACCGTTAAGATCACCGTGGCGTGATCCTGTCGGTTTTCTGCCTGCTCATAGGCCCCGGCTGGTCTGCCCCACAGCGGACCGGCCGGGGCCAGAGCAGTTTCGGAGCCACTTGGACCGCAAGTTGTATCCATCTGTACGTTAGTGTTGCACAAATAAAACGGAAAACGATTGTGCAATATGGCAAAAACAATCTTGACATTCTTTCGAAAAACAGGACATTTTTCGAAAGCCCTTGCTTCATTTCGGAAAATTTGCTAAAGTGTGTACAGTCAATGAACGAAAGCTCCGGCACCTGTGCGCCCGGAGAATTTCACAATTATTTAAGGAGGACGATTCCTATGAAAATGATCTCTCGTCGTAGCTTTATGGCCGTTGCCGGTGCAGCTACCGCTGCTGTTGCTCTGACCGCCTGCGGTGGTTCCAAGAGCGGCTCCACTTCTACCGCTGCTTCCACCTCTACCGCAGCTTCTTCTGCTGCTGCCGGTGATGCAGCTGCTGCTGCCAACGATCCCAAGGTGACTCTGGTCTACGCCGAGGTCAACCCGCTGGATACCATCGTTGGCCAGACCGGTTCTCACTTCAAGGAGAAGGTCGAGGAGCTGAGCGGCGGTTCTGTGGTCGTTGATGTGCAGGCTTCCGGTGTTCTGGGCTCTGAGAACGACGTTCTGGACGCTATTCTGGGCGGCTCTACCTCCATTGATATCAGCCGTATCTCTGCTTTCGCTCTGACCAGCTACGGCTGCAATAAGTCCAAGCTGCTGTCCATCCCCTTCACCTTCAACAACCGCGCTCACTTCTGGAACTTTGCCAACAGCGATCTGGCTCCTGAGTTCCTGAACGAGCCCCAGGAGCTGGGCCTGCCCGTTCGCGGCCTGTTCTACGGCGAGGAGGGCTTCCGTCACTTCTTCACCGTCAAGCCCGTTGCAACCATCGATGATCTGAAGGGCATGAAGCTGCGTGTGTCCAACGACCCTGTTATGAACGGCATGGTCGAGGGTCTGGGCGCTAACCCCACCGTCGTTGCTTTCGGCGAGCTGTACAGCGCACTGCAGACCGGCGTTGTGGATGGCGCTGAGCAGCCCATCGCAAACTACAAGTCCAATGCCTTCCCCGAGGTTGCTAACAACCTGATCCTGGACGGCCACACTCTGGGCGCTGTGCAGGCTGTTATCACCGACAACGCATGGGGCAAGCTGACTGCTAACCAGCAGGCTGCTGTTATGGCTGCTGCTGCCGACACCCAGAAGTTCAACGCTGATCTGTCTGAGACTGCTGAGAACAAGGTTCTGGAAGAGCTGCGCTCCTCCGGCTGCAACGTTGTGGATGTGGACGACAAGACTCCCTGGCAGGAAGCTTGCGCTAAGGTCATCAAGGACAACACCTCTGATCAGGCTGAGCTGTACCAGAAGCTGCTGGACATGAAGGCATAAGCTGGCTTTCCATCCAATCTAAGTAGTACATTGCCCGGCGGGAGCCCACGGGAATACGCCCGCAGGCTTCGCCGGGTTTTTATATGGAGGAATTTCTATGCCGAAAATCTTTACCACTCTGGATAAGATCAGACCGGCGTACGACTTTACCTACAAGGTGGTTCTGTTCATCTGCAAGATCCTGCTGATCGCAGATATCCTCATTACCACGATGTCGGTCATTGGCCGTTACGTCCCCTTTATTCCGGACCCCTCCTGGTCTGAGGAGGTCGTTTTGACCTGCATGAGCTACATGGCTGTGCTGAGCGCTGCGCTGGCCATCCGCCGCGGCGCACACATCCGCATGACTGCCTTTGATATGTACCTGCCCAAGAAAGTGGTCAAGGCGCTGGACATCCTGTCTGACGTGGCCGTGATGATCCTTGGTGTGGTGATGATGGCGGTCGGCTGGAACTACGCCACCACGCTGGGCGGCCGTGGCTTCTATGTTTCCATGCCTTGGCTGAGCCGCTTCTGGATGTACTTTCCGGTGCCGCTGGCCGGTGTTGCCATGATCATCTTCGAGATCGAGTCGCTGTATAACCATATCAAGAGCTTTTTTGTAAAGGAGGAAATGTAATATGACAGTTCAGACACTGGCAATCATTGTCCTTCTTGTCAGCTTCTTTGTTATGATCTTCCTGCGCTTCCCCATTGCATACGCCGTTGGTCTGTCCAGCGTGCTGTGCATGCTGGTGCAGGGTCAGGCACTGACCGACGTCTGCCGCCTGATGGTCAAGGGCATCTCCTCCTTTAGCCTGATGGCTGTGCCGTTCTTTATCACCATGGGCGTGCTCATGGGCTCCGGCGGCATCTCTGAAAAGCTGATCGCACTGGCTGACGCCTGCGTGGGCTGGATGCGCGGCGGCATGGCCATGGTCAACATCGTGGCTTCCTACTTCTTCGGCGGCATTTCCGGTTCTGCTTCCGCCGATACCGCTTCCATCGGTTCTATCATGATCCCCATGATGGTGGATCAGGGCTACGGCGCAGACTTCTCCACCGCTGTTACTATTACCTCTTCCTGCGAGGGTCTGCTGGTTCCTCCCAGCCATAACATGGTCATCTACGCTACCACCGCCGGTGGTATCTCCGTGGGCAGCCTGTTCCTAGCCGGTTACCTGCCCGGCGCTCTGCTGGCTATCGTGCTGATGATCGGCTCCTACATCATCTCGGTCAAGCGCAACTACCCCAAGGGTGATCCCTTCAGCATCAAGGCTTTTGTCAAGCAGCTGGGCACTTCCATCTGGGCACTGGCCGCTGTCATCATCGTGGTGTTCGGCGTTGTCGGCGGTGTGTTTACCGCTACCGAGTCCGCTGCTATCGCCGTTATCTACTCTCTGCTCGTTTCCGTGTTCGTCTATAAGGGTCTGGACTGGAAGGGCGTGTGGCACGCTCTGGACGAGTGCGTCAACACCCTGTCCATCGTGCTGATCCTGATCGCTACCTCTGCAGTGTTCGGCAACTGCCTGACCATGCTGCATGTGCCTGATCTGGCAGCAACCGCCATCACCGACCTCACCGATAACCCCTACATCATTGCATTGCTCATCGACCTGATCCTGCTGGTGCTGGGCATGATCATGGATATGGCTCCCATCATCCTGATCGCTACCCCCATCCTGCTGCCCATCGCCACCTCCATCGGCATCGATCCCATCCAGTTCGGTATCATCGTGGTTCTGAACTGCGGCATCGGTCTGCTGACTCCTCCCGTTGGCTCCGTTCTGTTCATCGGCTCTGCCGTTGCAAAGCGTCCCATGGAGAAGGTAGTCAAGGCAACCCTGCCGTTCTACCTGTGCATGTTCATTGCACTGCTGCTGCTGACCTACATCCCCGACATCAGCCTTGCTATCCCCAAGCTGCTGGGCGGCTATGTAAGTCCCATTGCAAACCCGCTGGGCCCTGTGTTCATCCACTAAGCGCAGCATAAGGGAAAACCCCTTGCATCTATAAGACCGGAGCCTGTCAGCCCTTTGGGCTGCGGGCCCCGGTCTTTTTTGCTTTTGCACCAAAATGCGGACAGCTTGCACGGCGGGGAACACTATGATACAATAAAGTGTATAGAAGCTTGGAAGGGGAGAGAACACTATGGAGCAAAAACGCCTGTGTCCGTTCTGCATGGGGGAACTGCCGCCTGCGGCGACCGTCTGTCCCCATTGCGGGAAGATCTTAGAGGGATGCAACCCGGCGGGCTGCCTGCCGGTGGGCACGGTGCTGGCCGGGCGCTACACCGTGGGCGAGATGCGCAGTCTGGACGGCGAGGGTGTGCTGTACAGCGGCGTGGAGAATCTGGGCGCTTTCCGGGTGACCATCAAGGAGTACCTGCCCGTCACCCTTTCTGCGGAGCGCGGGGCGGACTGCATCCTGCGCCCCAAGCAGGGCAGCGAAGTGCTGTTCAAGACCACCCGCATGGACTTTGCAGACCTGTACCGCGCCGTCCAGCGCATTACCCCCGCCAGCGGTCTGGAGGCTGTGCTGGATGTGGTGGAAGCCAACAACACCGTGTATGCGGTGCTGGAAAACTTAGGCGGCACCCCGCTGGAGCAATGGCTGGAAAATCGTCCCGCTCCGGTGCAGGCAGAGGATGCCTGCGCCATGCTGCGCCCGGTGTTTGAGGGCGTGGCGGCCATGCACAAGGCGGGGCTGGTGCACCGCGGCATCTGCCCGGAGAATATCCGGGTGATGTCGGATGGCCGCTGCCGTCTGGCCGGGTACGCCACCGTGGGTCTGCGCACCGCAGGCAGCGGTCTGCACGAGCAGCTGTACGAGGGTTACTCCGCGCCGGAGCAGTACACCACCGCCGAGTTTGAGGGGCGCTACACCGACGAATACAGCCTTGCCGCCGTCTTTTACCGCATGGTGTGCGGGCAGGCACCCATGCCCGCTGCCCAGCGTGTGGTGTCGGACTCTAACCCCCGGGCACGCACCGTAGAGCCTGCCGTACCGGCCTATGTCTCCGATGTATTGCAGCTGGGGCTGCGGCTCAAGGTCATGGAGCGCATCCAGACCGTGCCGCAGCTGTATCAGGCGCTTTCTTCCAAGGAATATACCGCCGAGCTGACCCGCACCATGAAGCCGGAGACCCCGATGCATCCGGTGCGGGCAGAGCAGAGCGCGCAGAGCAGGGAACATCTGCTCAGTTTGAAGGGGTTGCTGGCGGGCATCCTGATCCTGCTTTCCGTTTTGATCTTGCTCACCCTGTGGGGCATCGTGAGCAGCAAGGAGGAACAAACTCCCTCTTCGGAGCCGAGCTCGGAAGCTGCCAGCAGCGAGGAAATGAAGCCCCAGAACCTTGTGCCCAACTTTGTGGGCATTGACTACGAACAAATCAAGAATAACCGCGAGTACACCAGTATGTACCTGTTCCGGGCGGTGCTGGAGTACAGCGATACCGTGCCTTCTGGGCAGGTCATCCGGCAGGAGCCGGAGGCCGGCGAGGTGATGGAGAACGGCGAGGTGATCCAGATCGTGGTCAGTCAGGGCCCGGAGAAGGTGGAGATGCCCAAGATCATCGGTGCATCGCAGGATAAGGCCATTGAGATCCTGAGCAGCCGGGGGCTTGTGGCCAGCTGCTTTATGGTAGTGAACGATGGCTCCTACGCTACGGGCTGTGTGGTCTCTGCCAGCGAGGAAGAGGGCGCTATGGTCACGGTGGGTACGGTGATCACCGTGTATATCGCCGCAGACCCCAGTGTGCAGATCACTACCACCCCGGAGGAGCCTGCCGCTACCGAGCCTACCACCCCGGAAACGCCCCCGGAGGGCAGTACAGAGCCGGAATACGATACCAATTAAACAGCATACAACAAAAGCAGAGGCGGGAGCCTTGAAAAATACCGATGGGGCTTTCCGCTTGTTTAGGATAGGAAAGAGAATGGCAAATTAAAGGTTCGAGTAGCCCATTAGGCAGCGGTCCACCTCGGCGGCGCAATCGCGGCCCTCGCGCAGACCCCACACCACAAGGCTCTGGCCGCGGCGCATATCGCCGCAGACGAACACCTTGTCCACGTTGGTCTTAAAGCTGTGGTCGGCTACATTGCCCCGGGCGGTCAGCTCCACCCCAAAGGCATCGGCTGTGTAGTTTTCGCAGCCGGTAAAGCCTGCGGCGATAAACGCCAGCTGGCAGTCGTAGGTAAATTCCTTGCCGGTGGGCACCATGCTGGTGCGGCCGGTCTCGGGGTCGCGCTCCGGCTTCAGGCAGCTGATGACGGCACCGGTCAGGTTACCGGCCTCGTCCTTCAAAAACTCCTTGACGGTGGTCTGGTACACGCGCGGGTCCTTGCCGAACTTGGCAATGCACTCGGTCTGGCCGTAGTCCACCTTCAGCACCCGGGGCCACTCCGGCCACGGGTTTGCGGCGGTGCGCTCGACAGGGGGCTGCGGCATCATTTCCAGTGCCATCAGGTCGGTGCAGCCCTGCCGCAGGGCAGTGCCCTGACAGTCGTTGCCGGTGTCGCCGCCGCCGATGACCAGTACGTTTTTACCGGCTGCATTGATGGCCTTGCCGTCTGCAAAACCCGAGTCCAGCAGGCTCTTGGTCACGCTGGTCAGGTAGTCCACGGCAAAGTGCACGCCCTTGGCGTCCCGGCCGGGCACGTTCAGGTCGCGGGGCTTTTTTGCGCCGCAGCACAGCACTACGGCATCAAAATCTGCCAGCAGCTGCTCGGCGGGCACGGCGCCGCCTACATCCATGCCGGTGCGGAACACAACACCTTCGGCCTGCATCAGCTTGACCCGGCGCTCGATGACTGCCTTGTCCAGCTTCATGTTGGGGATGCCGTACATCAGCAGACCGCCCACACGGTCGGCGCGCTCAAACACCGTAACGGCGTGGCCGCGCTTGTTCAGGTACTCTGCCACCGAAAGCCCCGCAGGGCCGCTGCCCACCACGGCAACGCTCTTGCCGGTGCGGGTCGGCGGCGGGGTGGCGGTCAGCCAGTTCTTGGCGTAGGCTGTTTCAATGATGGCGTGCTCGTTTTCGCGCACGGTGACGCTGCTGCCGGTCACATCCCCGCAGGTGCAGGCGGCCTCGCACAGGGCGGGGCACACCCGGCTGGTAAACTCCGGGAAGCGGTTGGTGGCCATCAGGCGGTGGAGCGCAAGCTCCCACTTGCCATGGTACACCAGATCGTTCCACTCCGGGATGAGATTGTTCAGCGGACAGCCGGAGGCCATGCCGCCGATCATCATGCCCGCCTGACAGAAGGGCACGCCGCAGTCCATGCAGCGGGCGGCCTGCGTCTGCTGCTGCTCCCGCGAGAGCCAGATGTGGAACTCGTTAAAATTTTCAAGGCGCTCCAGCGGCGCAACGTCCGTGCTGGTCTTGCGCGCATAATCCATAAATCCTGTTGTCTTACCCATGCTGCTGCCCCTCCTTACTTATGCTTCTGCACTGCATAAAATGCTTCGATCTGTGCCTGCTCGCCGTCCAGACCACGCTCCTCTACCGAGGCGATGACCCGCAGCATGCGGTCGTAATCGTAAGGCAGCACCTTTTTGAATTTGGGCAGGAACGCACTGAAATTGTCCAGAATCTCCTTGCCGCGCGGAGAGCCGGTGGCCTCCACATGGGCGCGGATCAGCTCCTTCAGGGTGGCAACATCGTACTTGTGCTCCACCGGCTCCAGGCTGACGGTCTCCTTGTTCACCCGCTGGTAGAAGTCCCAGTTTTCGTCCAGGACATAGGCAATGCCGCCAGTCATACCGGCTGCAAAGTTCTTGCCGGTCTGTCCCAGCACCACCACGGTGCCGCCGGTCATGTACTCGCAGCCGTGGTCGCCCACGCCCTCCACAACGGCAGTAGCGCCGCTGTTGCGCACACAGAAGCGCTCACCGGCCACGCCGGAGATGAACGCCTTGCCGCTGGTAGCGCCGTACAGCGCCACGTTGCCGGTGATGATGTTCTCCTCGGGCTTGAAGTCGATGCCCTGCGGCGGGCGCACCACGATCTTGCCGCCGGAAAGGCCCTTGCCCATGTAGTCGTTGCAGTCACCCACCAGCTCCAGCGTCAGGCCATTGGGGATAAAGGCACCAAAGCTCTGGCCGCCTGCACCGTTGCAGTGCACGGTGTACACATCATCCGGCAGATCGTTGCCGTATTTACGGGTGATCTCGCTGCCAAAGATGGCACCAAAGGCGCGGTCCACGTTGGAAACATTCAGGCTGACGCTCTGGGGAGCCTTGCTGCCCAGCTTGAACTTCTTCATCAACACCTTCATGTCCAGCGTGTTTTCCAGATGAAAGTCGTAGCTGTCCTCCTTGATGAAGTGGACGTTGCTGTTTGCAATGGCGGGGTTGTGCAGAATGCAATCCAGATCCAGCTTTGCGGCGCGGCTGCCCGGGGCGGCGGGCTTGACCCGCAGTAGGTCGGTGCGGCCCACCAGCTCGTCCACGGTGCGCACGCCCAGCTTTGCCATGTACTCTCGCAGCTCCTCTGCCACAAAGGTGAGGTAGTTGATGATGTACTCCGGCTTGCCCTTGAAGTTCTTGCGCAGCTCGGGGTTCTGGGTGCAGATGCCCATGGGGCAGGTGTCCAGATTGCACACGCGCATCATCACACAGCCCTCGGCCATCAGCAGGGTAGTGCCGAAGCCGAACTCCTCTGCGCCCAGCATGCAGCTGATGGCTACATCCCGGCCGGACAGCAGCTTGGAGTCGCTCTCAATGCGCACGCGGGTGCGCAGACCGTTCAGGATCAGGGTCTGGTGGGTCTCGGCGATGCCCAGCTCCCAAGGCAGACCTGCGTGCTTGATGGAGGTGCGGGGCGCAGCACCGGTGCCGCCGTCATAGCCGGACACCAGAATGACCTGTGCACCGCCCTTGGCAACACCGGCGGCAATGGTGCCCACACCGGCCTCGCTGACCAGCTTGACGTTGATGTTGGCGTTGCGGTTGGCGTTTTTCAGATCGTAGATCAGCTCTGCCAGATCCTCGATGGAGTAGATATCGTGGTGGGGCGGGGGAGAGATCAGGCCCACGCCGGTGGTGCTGTGGCGGGTCTTGGCGATCCACGGATACACCTTGGCACCGGGCAGGTTGCCGCCCTCGCCGGGCTTTGCGCCCTGTGCCAGCTTAATCTGGATCTCCTCGGCGCTGACCAGATATTTGCTGGTCACGCCAAAGCGGGCAGAGGCCACCTGTTTGATTTTGGAATTGCTCTCGCTGTGGTAACGCTCCTCGGGCTCGCCGCCCTCACCGGTATTGCTGCGGCCGCCCAGACGGTTCAGGGCGATGGCAATGGTCTCGTGTGCTTCGCTGCTCAGTGCGCCGTAACTCATGGCAGCGCCCTTGAACCGCTTGACGATGCTGGAGATCGGCTCCACTTCTTCCAGCGGGATGCCGCCGTCTGCGGCGTAGTTGAAGTCCAGCAGACTGCGCAGATGCACACCCTCGGCACCCATGTTGTCCACCGTCTGGGTGAACTGCTTGAAGGTGGCGTAATCGCCGGTGCGGCAGGCTTTCTGGAACAGGTGGATGGTCTGGGGGTTGAAGAGGTGCTCTTCCTTGCCGCTGCGGAACTTGTGGGCACCGCTGTCGGCAAGCTCCATGTTGATATCCAGCCCCAGCGGGTCAAAAGCGGCGTTATGCAGCGCTTCCACATCGGCCTGAATGTCTGCCATGCTGATGCCGCCCACACGGCTCACCGTGCCGGTAAAGTATTTATCAATGACCTCCTTCGAGATGCCCACAGCCTCGAAGATCTGGCTGCTCTGGTAGCTCTGGATGGTGGAAATGCCCATCTTGGAGGCGATCTTCACGATGCCGTTGAGGATGGCGTTGTCGTAGTCCTGCACAGCGGCGTAATAGTCCTTGTCCAGCAGACCCTCGTCGATCAGCTGCCCGATGGTCTCGTGTGCCAGATAGGGGTTGATGGCGCAGGCACCGTAGCCCAGCAGGGTGGCAAAGTGGTGCACCTCCCGGGGCTCGGCGCTTTCCAGGATCAGCGCCAGCGCGGTGCTCTTTTTGGTGCGGATGAGGTACTGGGACACTGCCGAAACAGCCAGCAGGCTGGGAATGGTCACATGGTATTCATCCACGTCCCGGTCGGACAGGATGATGATGTTTGCACCCTCCTTGTAGGCGCGATCCACTTCCAGAAATACCCGGTCGATGGCCTTTTCCAGACTGGTGTTCTTGTAGTAGTTGATGGATACCGTAGCCGCCTTGAAGCCCGGCACATTCATGTACTTGATCTTCAACAGGTCGGTGTTGGTCAGGATGGGGTTGTGCACCTTGAGCACCTTGCAGTTCTCCGGCTTATCCTCCAGCAGGTTGCCGTGGGCACCGATGTAAACGCTGGTGGAGGTGACTACCTTTTCCCGGATGGCGTCAATGGGCGGGTTCGTCACCTGTGCGAAACGCTGCTTGAAGTAGTTGAACAGCGGGGGATGCTGGCTGCTGAGCACGGCAAGCGGGGTGTCGGTGCCCATGGCTCCGGAAGGCTCGGCACCGGCCCGGGCCATGGGCAGGATCAGCTCCTTGATTTCCTCGTATTTGTAGCCAAAGACCTTCTGCAGGCGGGTCAGCTCCTCGCCGGTGTA
>ENA-OPVT01001193-OPVT01001193.1-human-gut-metagenome-genome-assembly--contig:-NODE-1193-length-17106-cov-2.689989_pt1 | contig 17106 bp, 16 predicted proteins | sample MGYA00241499_ERZ501990 | MGnify/ENA primary metagenome ERZ501990 (study PRJEB25962, sample SAMEA2042104) | human gut metagenome | biome: human gut; feature: human-associated habitat; material: faeces...
GTTTTTTGCGGAGGCAAAATGTAGTTTGTTGCAAAATATCGTGTATGTAGTTTGTTGCAAACAGTTCTTGTGGGCTACTCCAACCCCCTGTAAAAGCAATGGATGCGGCAAATTAAGACCTACATTCCCCCCATCCGTTGCTTCTGCAATCACCTACAAATGCGGTCTGCAACTTTCTGCATTTTACTTTTGCAATAAACAATCAAATAAGGATATGCAAATGAGGGGAATTAGGTATAAATTTATTGCGTACATAGGACCATTGCTATTCCTCTAATTACCTGAATTTTATAACTCTTCATATTTGTCAATTTAGTATGCCCTCTTTCTACTTTGTTTTCCATAGTTTTATATGATGTTATTAAAAACCATCCCTTTCCTTTTTATTTCATTGCTTAATGCATTGTGAATATCGTAATTTTCTATTCTTTCTTTCGATTAGTATGTTTTCCTAGTATAAGCAATGCAATTAATATCCCCAATACCGTGCCTACAGTATTATTAAAAATATCATCTAACTCAAACATTCCTCTATGCAAAAAAAACTGCAGCGACTCTATTACTGTTGTTAGCGTTATTCCTACAATAAAAGGAAGGATTACTCTCAATTTACGTTTTCCTAAAAAAGCAGTTGTTGCCAAAAAACCGACCGGAATAAATAAAAGAATATTTAAACTAACTTGTGACAACATTCCCTCTTTTCCCGAAAAAATTGCTCTATATGACCACAAAAAATCTAGGTTTGGTTCTTCAAATCTCTCACTCCTAAAAATAAGAAGTTTACAAATAATTGCAACCGTATAACCCACTAATAAAATTAGCACTAATTTTTGTAGTTGAAAATTATCTAATATATTTCTGCATATCTTTATCAGAAAAACTAATAAAATCACAACCACCCAGGCAATTAGATCTTGATGTGCATTTGTAAAATTATTAATATTATTCATTTTTCTTTCCTATTACATTTTTCAAAATACTTACTATTTTTTTCATTTCTGGATTCCAAATATATGCAATTATCGTTACAATTGCTGCTACTATGCCAACTAGAACAGCTTTCAGGAAAAAACTTCCCCATCCCGATACTGACATATTATGAAAAATCATTGTAGTTATTCCTACAACAATCACAGTAATCACTACATTTATCACGATTCCTTTATAGTAACTTCCCACTTTACGCTTAAAAAACTGTGCAAAAAGTAACTTTGGTTCATACCAAAAATACGTTGAAATTCTTGCAATCGATGTCGCAAACAAAATACCAGCAAGACCTATCCACTTTCCCAGAATAATCGATACAACTACATTGACTGCTGCCGTTGCTACCATAACATATTTTGTCTGCATATACATTCCTGTTGCTTCCCGATATGACCATATTGGCATTAATACCACTGAAAAATACATATTTATTACTATAGCTATTACTACAATCGAATCTAAAATATATTTTTCGCCCAGCCAAACCTTAATCAAATCGTTAATCATAATATAAACTCCAGTAATACTAATACAGCTTAGAATATAACTGATAAACTGCATACTTTTGTATACTGAATAATTCTTTTCAGCTTTTTTTTCTACTACTAAATTCCCTATACTTGCTGTAACTGAAGAAAATATAATATTAATTACCATCTGAATATTGTTCACTATCATTGTATAATTAGAATAATATCCAACTGTCACTGTTCCAATCAAAATTGAAATCAAGGTATTGTCCGTACTTCCAACCAGGGTATTTGCCACTTTATAAATAAATACTGATTTCACATTATCAAAAATCTTCTTTTCTTCTATTTTAGATAACTGTTCAACTTTATTACTGATATAAGGATACAGTTTCTGTGCCACATGTGACACGTAGAAATTGTTGGCATATGTAAATATAACTTGTACAATCAAATATATTAGGAAGTTTTTTGTTATAACCAAAAATACTGCACACGCTATCGTAGACAAAAGACTAAAAATTGTATTATATTTCGATACCAAATAATTTTTTTGATCCGCATTCAAAATACAAGTTTTATACACAACTAAATAAGAAGCCACTGTATTAGCCAAATATAATAAATAATACACAGTCAAGTAAGGAATATCCTGATCTAAATTCACCAAGTATTTTAAAAATGGAACTATTCCTATTCCTATTATAGTAATAACTGTTGCAATAACTGTATATATCTTTTTATATAACTGAACTAATTGGGCAAGTTTATATTCATCCTTCTCCGCCAATGGTTTGTACATGCTAAATACCATCGCTGTACCAAATCCAAGATCTGCCAGAGATAACATCTGAAGTATCTCGCTAAATAATCCATTGATTCCTAAATATTCAACACCTAATACATATATAAAGATGGTTCTACTTACAAATCTAAGTAAAACAGTCGCCCCCTGACTAATAAGTCTATATATAATATTGCGTAATGAATTTCCTACTCTTCCACTTGCCATTAATCTTTTCCTTTTCCCACTAATCCTCACTTGACTTTTTAAGTCATATACTTTTTTATTTTATTTTTCAAATTACCACTAATATTTCTTTTATATCCTTTTACCAACAAACGGTTTAACTTTTTCTTTCTACAATGATCGTAAAATCTAATTTGCTCTTCTGGAATTTTTTTAATAAACTCCTCCCAATTTTGATAAGCTTTTTGTATTGTGGCATCATTTAATATCCTTTGAAGTCTTTTCCTTTTTTGAGCAATAGAATTTTGTTCCCGCACTGTCATTAAAATAAATGATGGCATCCTTGTTGCAAAAAAATAATCCATTTGTTCTTCATCATTTTTTCCCACTTTTCTTCCAAAACTCTTAAGATCTGCAAAAGCATCCCTATATTTTTCATACAAATCAGGATGGAATTTATTTGTTGCACCAATTTCCGTTAATCTGTAACCATATAATTTTTCATCAATCATCCATACACTTTTTGATGCCAGATATGCTTTCCAGCTAAAAAAAAGATCTTCTCCATAAGTCATATTTCTCTCAAATTCAATATTATATCCTAATAACATTGATGTCTTGATGAGCTTTGTCCAGGCAGAAGTTAACACTCCTGCCTGGACAAGATTTTCTGAGCTTTGTACAAATATGGGCTTTTCACTATACTTTTCAAAAATAGGTGACTTGCGAAAAGGTACATAATTGCATACCACCATATCCGCCTTTTTTTCAACTGCTATTTTATACATATGTTCAAGATAATCAGGAGATAACTGATCATCTGCATCCAAAAAACATACATACTCCCCTGTCGCCCTTTTTATTCCTCTATTTCTTGCCGTACTCACATTTTTCTGATCCATAATATACAGTTGTGGCATTCTATCTTGATACATTTTCAAAATTTCAAAACTTTTATCGGTAGAGCCATCATTTATTGCAATTAATTCATAATTTTGAAAGCTTTGTGCCTTCACACTCTCCAGAGTCTTTTCCAGATATTTTTCCACATTATACACAGGCATAATGATACTAACTAAAATATTTGATTCCATTTTATATCCTACTCTATTTCCAAGATAATACTATTTTTATATTCTTGATCTATAATACTATCTGTAATATTTCTTCCCTCTTCAACTTCATTCACATATTTTTGAAATCCCAAATTTCCTCCTCTCATCAACTTGAATTCTCCATCACCAAATCGTGCAATAGATTTTTTTCCATCAATTAACGTATCTAAACTTTTCACACTTGATAGAATACGTGGCTCTTTATAAAAAAAGCGATTCATTCTTCCTAAGAGTCCTTTTATTCTAAAATCAATTCCATTATACAATGTTCTAATCACTTACCATTCCTCCGATACTTATATTAAATATCTAGCTATTATCAATATCCTTTTCGCAATATCTTTCGCAATATATCTACCCCCCAACGCATCACTCTATAATATGCCCGTTTAAATATTGATGGAACATTTGTATAACGCTCCAAAGCTTCTTTACATCCTTTTTCTGCATATAATTTATAAAATGCATCCCTGTCAGGATTTTTCTTGGTAGGAGCATAAAGAGTACGCTGTCCTGCTTTTGCAGTTTCCAATGTTTCCTCTCTGCTGTCAAATATATCTACAATACGATTATATACATCCATACCTTTATCAGTATTCAACATCACAACAGAAATCCCTTTATCATCGTCCCATTGTGGATATTTTCTTCCAATGCCCCAAAAATCTCCCAATGTAATATCTCCGTAACGTTTTGTTGTTGTAAACTTACATTCATAACAGGAAGGTCTCAATGACAGGTTATTCAGGAACATCCCCTCATATCGATCATAACCACTATAAATATAATGCCTCTTTCCATTATCAAAGCGTACTTCCATATAAAGCCTTTTCCATCCTCTTTCCTTATTGCGGAAATTCACAGAAATTGGTTTAGCACCACCTTGTTTTTTACTAAGATACTCCAAATAATCTGCGAATAATTGAGGAGATGGAACTCCATGACAAAGCACATCTACTGCAAATAAATTTTCATACTCTTTTCCTAAATAATTATGCAGCCCTGCCGTCTGACATGGTGTCCCTGAAAATAAGATCTTCTTTCCTGAAAGGAGCTTTTTCTTAATTTCCTCCATTGTATTTCCCATATGGCTTTGAACATACTTAGAACTTTTCAGCTTATCTAATTCATCCAGACTCGTTGCACAGATATGTCTGGCAACCATATTTTCATCCAATGCACATCCGTAAACCTCTCCACCACTTTGGATAAACTGTTTTGCCAATTCATAGAATACTCCACCAGAAGAACTTGTACTACGAATTTTTTCATTTCTATTTTTTTCAGCCAACACTTTTTGTGGAATTGTTCCCTCGTCATGATACAATACAGGACAGACAGCTTTACATTTTCCACATTCAATGCACCGTTCTTCATCTACTACTGGATATAGGAATCCTTCTCCATCTGGCTGCATGGTAATACATTTCTTTGGACAGATCTGACTGCACGCTGTACAACCACTGCATTTTTCGGATCGACTGATTTGAATATGCTTTTTTTCTCTTTCAATTTCTTTCGGTAATGCTGAAATTTCTTTCATTGCAGAATCCAAAAAATCGTGTACACGCACTTTTTCCTTTTCGATAATTTGATCTATATATTGATAATCAATCGGCTGTCGAAGTTCTTCCACATTATTATCATTAAAAATACGATTTTTCAAACCAAATCGTTTCAATAGGGTTTCTAACCTACTATTCATCGTCTGACCTTTTTCACTTCGATTAAATACTACAAATTGCTTATGAAATAAAATAGAAAATACAGCACCATGAAATGAATCTACGAAAACCATTTCTGCTTTCCGAATAGCATCCACTACCTGATCTGGACCAAATTTCAAATATTCAGTTGCTTCTCCATTCAATAAATCTACATACGCTAATCCTTTTATCTCCTGCTGGATATAGGCATCATATTTTTTTTCACGAATTCCCAAGAAATATCCTACTGCAAACTTTGATGGCAATTTAGTTTCAGCCTGATCTGCCATTTGATTCCATTTTTCCAAAGATATTAACATTGTAGGATCAAGAAATACTTCTGCATTTTTTCCCGTCAGTTCTGTAATGATTTCAGCCGCACGCTCTTCTCGAACTGATAAATACGGAATTGATCCTATCCATTCTGAATATTTCGGTAACATCGTATTCACATCCGAAATTCCTATACTTGCAGAAAGTGCAATTCTCCTGCTTTCTGGTGCAAATTGTAAAAATGCATTACGCGTAGCTGTAGGATAATTAGGATTCCAAATCTGATCACTTCCACATACCCACGCATCATAAGATTTTACCCATGGTTCATTATCATCACTGGTAAGATGCAACAATTCTGATTCATAATTGATATATTTATTATCAAATTCTTGAAAAGCTACATTACGTTCGGTTATCGCCTTTTTTATTTTATCTTTATTCTTCAAAAAATACCGTAAACGAGCAACTGTGTTCTTTTTACGATTACTCAGGTAATAGATATTTAACAGTCTACTATCAACCGCTTCTTTAATATGTATTGGATTATATCTGCTAAATCCGCTTTTTCTCAATGACTGCGAAGTTTTCTTTTCATATTTAACAGTATACACTTCACCATATTCACTTAATAATTCCTGCACCGCATAATTTTGTAATCTATTTCCATAATTATTTCCAACTAAGGTGATTATCCCTGTCTTCATTTAGTTTTCCCCTATATACTTTTTCAAATACTGAATACTATCATTTCGTTCAATTTCAAGAATTTCATTTACCCTAGTATAATTTATCGGAGTACCTGCTGTTTCGTCCAAACTGCCTGCATCGTATCTTCTATTTTCCAAATGAAATTTATCCAATAACGTGTCTATTCGACTTCCCATGCTCTGAAAATTTTTTTCTTTTCTTTCAACTACAACAAACGGTCTTTCATTAAGAATAGCAAACACACATGCATGGAATGAATCTGTTATAATCACTTCCGCATTTCTTTCTAAGAAAAGGAATTCTGATGGTCCGATATTATAATATGGGCTGTCTTGAGAAATCACATCAATAATCGTTAACTTATTGGCTTTTGCAAATTTTTCAATATCCTGATTTATCTTACTATCTTTCTCTCCGAGAAAATATTTTAAAATATAATTTCCCCCGTCATATAATTTAGGCTTTTTTTCAATTTTTTTCCATTCTTCCGCTCTTAATAATAACGTTGGATCAAGATGCAAATAAATATCTTCTCTTCCCGTTAATTGGTTCGCAAGTTCTTTCCCTTTTTCTTCTCTGACAGAAATCGCTGCCATCCTTTTCAGATATTTTGAATATCTTTTTTTCTTATTCTGTGCAATCGTATCAGTCCCAAAACTTGCTGCATAAGATATAACCTTTATTTTAGGAGAAAAATATCCAAAATTAGCCTTATCATTCTCTGGATAATCTGAATTCCATATCTGATCACTTCCACATACCAGACAGTCAAATTCCTGCAACCGATGATTTTTCGTAATATTATTTATCTTAATATCTGAAAAATGCACAAACTCTTCATTAAATTGTTGAAAGATCTGCTCCCTCTGGGACAATTTTCCCTTCCTGGGCATAATAATTTTTTTTATATATCCTTTCAATCTGCACGATTTATTTATCAACGTCTCACAACAGCATGGAGTAATTTTTTCAATCACCTGTTGCAGTGCATAATTTTGAAGTCGATTCCCATAATTTCCGAGACCAGTAATCGTTATAATTCCAACTTTTTTCACGGCAAATTCTCCTCTTACCCTCTTCCCCCTGTAAATAATTTCCATATATCTGGAGTATATCTCTTCAAAAACTCAGCTATCACTAATAATAAACCTATAATCATCCAGGGGACTATGATATATTCTATGATACTTAAGACTCCTCCTGCTATTCCTATTTTTTCTAAAATGAGATCTATAACTCTTTGAAAGCATTGCAAAACCATTAGATGACTACAATATAAGAAAAATGAATTTTTCATCCAGCTTTTAACTTTTATTTCCGGCAATACATCAAATACAAACCATAATGCACATATATATATAATTCTCCATCCATGGCTGATCACTGCATTTCTCACATGAAACTTATCAATCAATATGTAAGAACTGATCAAAAGCAAAATAATCACTAATCCGATATATACTTTTTTCTTATTTCCAGCTTCTACTAATGATTTCAAATTCAATGCAGCATAACCGCCAATCAAATAATAAATCCACTGATAATTAAACATCACAAAATTATTTGCATTTACATTCAATGGTATCTGCATAATCCCATTATAATAGAAAATAAAATTCATTCCAATACAGCATATTAATAAAATTAATCCACTGAACTTATTTCTGATTACGTAATATACTATTGGAGAAACAATCACAAAAAGCATTAAATATTTTACAAACCAAAGAGGACTAAATTCCGCATTTAAAATCTGAAATAAAATATTCCACACATTTTTCCCTATTGTAATATTTTTTATCAATCCTGCCTTGCTCGATCCAATCATAAAAAATGCATATATTATATTCCATAAAATGTACGGTATCAATAATGTATGAACTCTCGAGATTAATTTTTCCTTCAAATTTGATACCTTATATGTTCGAAAGAAAAGATATCCTGATATCATGAAAAAGAAAGGAACGCATGTCTCAATTAAATAAAAAAGAAAGTTATATATCCAAGTGGCGTACCCCCCCCCTAAAAATTTCCATTGTGTATGCTGATATACTACTCCTATGGACAGTAAAAATCCTAATATTGTTATTTTATTGCTAAATGATATTTTTCTTCGTTCCATTTTTATTTTCCATTTCTAATTGCAAACTTTCTATAACGCTTAAAATAAAATATATAACCTGCTCCGTACAAACTAACTGCAAGAACTGGATAAATCGAATTTTTTATAATATTTTTTTTGCGATGTGCTATTGCCATTGCCAAATAACGAATCGTATCTGCACACTTTTGCTTAATTGTTGTATCAAATTTCAAACGTTGATTGATATAACAAAAATATCCCTGCGGATTATTATATAGGAGTTGTGCCATATTGGCTGTATAACCATCTTCCAAATATTCACATACATACAATGCTTCGAATCAATATAAGTTTTCCTTCCTGATCCAGTAAATCATAAAGATATGCCTCTGGTATGAATTTTTCTCCTTTAAATTGCGGAAAAGAATATCTTTTCAGGATATCCGTACGATAAACCAATATCGTATCCCCTTGAAGTCCTGAATCATAAAATTGTCTTAATGTTGCTTTATCTATCTTTGAATTTGAAAATGATGTTACACACTCACCTGATGTTCGTTCTTTATATCCAATTATCCCTATGCTATTCTTTTTTTTGTATTTTTCCCAGTGCATAAGAATCTTTTCAATTCCATCATCCTTTAAGTAATCATCTGAATCTACACAAACAAATAATTCTGTTTCGGTTTCCTTGACTCCTTGATTATGAGCTGTCGGTTTCCCTGCATTTTCCTGATAGAAATATTTAATATCTAACTTATGTTCTGTTACCCAGGTTTTCACTAATTTTTCTGATTCATCTGTTGATCCATCATTTACTATAATCCATACAAATGACTGATCTGTCTGTCTTTTTAAAGATTCATATAATCTTGGTAATGTATCTGCCCGATTATAAACCGGAGTAAATACCGTAATCTTAGCTTTTTCATGTTGCTCCATTTTTATTTGCTCTCCAAATTCAAATAAAATTTCTGTACATTCTTCGAAATCACTTTAATATTGTATTCCGTTTCCAATGCTTTCAATGAGGCTTCTTTTCTTTTTTTCATTTCAATATCATTTAATATAGTTTCAATTCTATCTTCCCACAATTCATTACTCTCTTTAAGACTTAACTGACCAAATCTCCCCGTCCCTAAATTAGCAGATTTTGGAACGTTCTCAGAAGCTAAACAATACATTCCATTCGTCTGTGCTTCTACTGCTACAATTCCCAGCCCTTCGTATAATGAAGGGAATAAAAAAATATCTGATGCACATAAAATTTCAGGTACATCTGTACGGTTTCCCAAAAATTTAATCTTACTTGTTGTTGCATCTTCTTTCATCTCATCTAATAGGGGACCCACACCAACTAAAACTGCATATAACTCTTTATCTTTCTTCATCAGATCATTCAATATCATAAGAATTCGTTTATGATTTTTTTGTTCCGCAAAACGTCCCACATGACAGACCACTTTTCCTGATAAAGGAATATCAAGTTCTTTCCTTTTTTCATTTCTTACTTCATCTGAATAAACAAATCGTTCCATCTCTATTGCATTTTTCCACACAACAGCTTGTCCATATTTTCTTGGGAACAACCATTCAGCAGCTTCATCTGAACATGCGACAAAATGAGTAGCATATCTTTCAATATTATATCCTGTAATCATTTTATAAAACTTCATTACTTTTGGAAGGTCAGTTCTAGCATTATGTGAATGTGCAATACGATATGGAATTCCAACTTTCGCTGCTATCTTTAATACAATGCCCATCTCCCTATGCATATGCGTATGTATAATTTTAAATTCTTCTTTATGCTCATTCAAAAACTCTTTTATCTTTTCTGCATAGTCTTGGCCATTTTCAATATAATAGATTCTTGCTCCTAATTTTTTTACATTTTCATCCAATTCTCCTTTTTTTTGAACAAGGAAATCAAATTGTATTATCTTCGATCAATATTACGATAGAGATTCATAATGACCATCTCTGTTCCCGCATTATTTAATTGCGGATAAACCTGTAAAACTCTAATCATTTTTCTTTTACTCTCCTCTAACTAAAGATACTGCATCCTTTAAATATAAAACTTGTAAAATGCCATAATTCCCCACCATCAAAAACTAAAACATATCTCACCATACCTACAAATGCTGCAACTAATATGCATCTCTTTATAATCAGTCGTATTGATAAATCTAGTTTCCTACTTACAACTATATATCCTAATAAAATACCATAAAATAATACAAAATAATCTTTTTCTCTCGTCAATATAATCCAATTACTACACAATGTAAAAATTGGCAATGTGAAAATAACTAGTTTTAAAGAAATTAACCCTTTCCGACCAAATTCTACAATTTGATCATAAAAAATAATACAAAGAATTATAATTATATAGCATTCCAATGTATGAATAATGCTAATCCTTTCCAATGATTCAGCCCAACCTTCAGACTTTTGTTCAAAACCAATAACACTGATCACTTTTTCAATCAGTCCACTTAAATCTACTAGATTTTTCAAAAACCACGTAGGAGCAAAACCTATTGCCAAATTTCTCAAAATCTTTTTTGACATCGGGATATATTGTGCAAAATAAAGAGGAAAAAGTATAATTGCACCACGATGTATATAAAATGCAACAAGGCAACATAACATATATCTGACGGGCTTTTTATTTACTATATATTTCAATGCATAACAAAATACAGCCAATGTCATTCCCTGTCTGATACTAATAAAAGTGTTGTAGAACATCAATTTATACATAAAAAGTGCTAAAAAAATTCCCCACTCTTCTATAATTCCTTTTAATCCATTGTATAAAAGTACGTAAAATAATGTCGAATATGCCAATAGAAAGCCGAAATAACTAAGACGTAAAAACCTTCCGATCGAACATAGCAAAATATATCCTGATTCGTAATTTATATTCACCCCTTCATTTACCCCTGTAAATATATATTTCAGTACCGCACTAATTTGCGGTACTCCATTATACACATTTTCATATGTATATACATCTGAACCGCCCATATAATACCTGGTTCCCGACATAAATATCAAAAGCAAAAACACAATAATTCTTAAAATTTTTTCGTCTTTCTTTTTAACAGCAGTACTTAATGCATTGATTGCATAGGTTAAGCTATATATAATCATCTTTTTCTCTCTTATACTTTCAAATTATTACACCACAATTTTTATATACATTTATCATATCACTTATATACTGATCTATATTATCCAATTCTTCAGCTCTTTTATTTGCTCCACTTATCTTTTTCCTATATAGTTCACTATCAGATAATAGAGAACCAATTTCTTCTACAAAAGTCTCTTTTGAATCACACAACTTTCCACATGACTCGTCTATAATCCCCGGCAATCCCCCAACTTCTGTCGCTACAACAGGAACACCTAGTGCTAATGCCTCTACAGCAGCCAAACCAAACCCTTCCCACCGAGACGGCATACATAAGACTTTACACTTTTGCAAAATTTCATATGGATTTTCTAAAAATCCTTTCAGATTAATAATCTCTTCCAATCCCAATTCCTGTATTTTTTCTTCAACTATTTCTCGTAATTCTCCATCTCCGATCATAACTGCTTTTACAGGCATCTCGCACTGAATATCATTTATTATTTCTATATATTTTAGTGGATTCTTCTGTTCTGATAATCTTCCAAGAAATGCTATATCGTATTCTTCTCCACTATTTGAACCGTCAGTTTTTCTTCTAATCAGCTCCACTGAAATCGGATTTCCAACAATTTTCTCCTTCTTATCAAAAAATCTGCCAAATATAAATTCTTCAAAAACTGAATCTGATACCCCTAGCATATATTTATATTTAAAACATGTCATTCCATATGCCAGCGTCTTCAGGCAAATTTTTTTCAACCATGGACAATTATTATGTATATGCGAAATTACCGGAATCTTTTGGGCTGAAACAGCACAAATTATACTTGCTGTAAAATCATGTGCATGAATAATATCAGGGTTATATTTTTTTATAACCCTTTTTATTTCTCCTACAGACATTTTCTTTATCGGTTCGTATTTTATTTTTTCTTTTTCTAGTCTTTTCCTGATACTTCCCTCTAAAGAAACGTATATCAATTCTATATTTTCTATGTTTCTTTTTTGAAATTCATTAATAATTGAAATCACAACATTTTCAGCACCTGAAAACGAACCTGTATTTAGTACATGTAATATTACCATTTTTCGTATCCTGAAGTAAAACTCTACCTTTCTCCTGGTATGATGTAGTCATAGACCAATAAGGTCATCCACATCATATTCTCTAATCTATATCCTGGTTGGTAAGAGGATTCTCCTCCATAATCACTCCAACCATAGATACGTGTATAAGTTACATACATTTTTGTATGATTATTCACTCCTAGACTATGTCTGTTACATAAGGTATTATTTTCCATTGGATAGGGAAAAGGACGATTTTCTCCTAGGGAGCTGGCTTATGTCCAGTAATACCCGTAACTTAAGACTGTCATTCCATCAATGAAAATTTATGTTTTAGGCTGGTTGGGAGCAATTAAGCTATACCCGTATAACGCGCCAGGTAGTGTATTCATTGTTTTTTATGGAACCCTATCGGAAGGAGCATATAATGCATAACAAAAACTATATTTCCGTCGGCATTGATGTCGGTTCAGCTTTTAGCTTTATGACAATTCTTGCGCCAGACGAAACAGTGATCTTGAAACCTTTCAAGATTACTCACAATAATAAGGATTCTTTGGAACGAGCTGTTTCTGAAATTAAAAAAGCAGAAGAGCTGTATTCCTTAGAAAGTCGCATCTTTCTAGAATCCACTGGGATTTATCATTTCCCGCTCTTCTGCTATCTTGTTGATTGTGGTTTTAACGCGTCCATAATCAATCCTATTATTACACATTCTACTAAGAATGGAAATATCAGAAAAGTAAAAAATGATAAAATCGATTCTAAAGGTATTGCCAAACTAGGATTATCAAAAGATATTCCTGTTTCCCAGTTCCCAGCAAAGCTGGTTCTTGAACTGCGTAGCCTTACCCGTAAGTATTACGATTTAACTGATGAGCGTTCTGCTCATATCAATAAACTTAAAGGAGACCTGCATACCGTGTTTCCTCAGTATCTTGACGTTTTCTGTGATGTTACCGGCAAGACCTCAACAATGATTCTTCGCCAGTACGGTACTCCAGACAAGATACTTCGTGGTCATAAGAAGACCATGATTGAAAAAATATCAAAAGCTTCACGAAAAGGTCTTGCCAAAGCTTCTGAAAGATATGAGAAACTCTGTGCTGCAGCTAATGCTGCAAAGACATTTGGATGTCAAATAGACAGTATCTACTTCAATATCTTTTTAACTTTGGACCTTGTTGAAAAGCTTGATTCTGCTTTGGATTCCATACTGAATCGTATTAGGCAGCTGATTACATTCAATAAAAACGAGAAGTTTATTCAGCAGATTAAACTTTTAAATACAATCCCAGGTGTTGGCTTTCTGACTGCTGTAACAATCATGTGCGAAATAGGTGATTTCTCAGCATTCCGTAATCCAAAACAACTTTTTGCTTACTTCGGATTAGATCCTGAAGTAAATGAATCTGGAAAATTCGTTGGCACTCAGTTACATATGAGCAAACGTGGCTCCAGAATCGCGCGCCGTGCTATCTTTGCAGTAGCACTCGCCTCCATTCGTACAAAACGTAATGGAGAGGGCATCAATCCATACCTCCGTAAGTATTACGAATTAAAGTCTGGACAAAAGCCTAAGATGGTTGCAATCGGTGCTGTAATGCATAAAGTCTGCAACATCGTATTTGCTGTTCTTCGTGATGAAAAGGCATTTGAGCTTCGGTCACCAGAAGAACACTGTAAGCAGTATCAAAGACCTGCTTTAGCAGCTGCATAAAGATGCAGCTATATAAAACCATAGGAGCTTCTTGACGAAAATCCAAGTGATTTACGTTTGTTAAAGTTACTCATTTTTAGGTTTCAAAACATAAAAGAAAAATATCTATTTTTTGTCTTTTAGGTATTGACTATAACTAGCTGGTCTTTCTCATTTTCGTGGAGATAAATATGCCAGGCACTCCGATATTCCTGACGATTCTGTAAACTTAAATCTTCCTCAACTCTTTTCAGAATTTCTACTGTATCCTGATCAGTAAGCGGATATGCAATTTCATGAAGATATTCTGTCAGTTTCTTTTGCTTTACCTTTTTAGGTGGATTCAAGGAAAATGCATTGACACTCAATGCCAGCAACGTCTTCACATAGCGGATCAAATATTCTATCTTTTCTTCACTATAATTTTCTTCATTATAACCAGATAATTCCCTCAGACACTCCGGGTCACTATAACGCAATGCTTTCAACAACTGTCTCAGCATCACAGCATCATCATGTGCAACGGGAACCCCTGAATAAATAAATGCACTCTTTTCAGACTCGGTTTTCTCTGCCTTCTTCAGAAATTCTTCTATCTTTCCCTGAAAATATTGCGACGGAGTACGCAACGTCCCATACTGCGAAATTCGGATCACCCCCATCTGACATAACTCAAAAAATGGTTCAAATGTATTTTCATTTTCAATCGCAGCAAGAAATGCACGAGAATCCGCTAACTGATTCATGGTCAGGATCACCTGGTTCCCATTCAGTATAATTTCCCGGAACATCCGTTCCTGTGCATATTGAATCTCTTCTTTTGAATTTCTTACAGAATCCAGTTCATATAAATAGACACTCTTATTCATTTCAGTTCCACCTCTACAATTTCAGGAATATTATTAAATCGTGGAATTACTTCTGTATTACTTCCTAATCCTCTCGACAAAATCACCTGCGTATGCCCCTTCTCATAGACACCTGATAATCTTCCCGGGAAATATCCCATATCCGGTGCGTAAAGACCTCCAACAAAGGGAAGGATTGCCTGTCCACCATGCGCATGCCCCGTAAAAATCAGATCAAGATCAAAAGTTGCCGCAGTATCGTAATACATCCACGTATTTGGAATATGGGACAACAGGATTTTATATCGCTCTGTATCTTCCATTTCCTTTAAAAACTCTGCCTGTTCTTTTGCATTATCCCATTCATGTACTTCATAATCTTCCGGTATATACACCGTATACAGTCCACCAATCCTGAATTTTTGTCCTTTGACAGTCACATCGACAAATTTTTCTTCTAACACCTTTGCCCCGGCTTTCTCCAACTTTTCTGTAAGATCAATTCCTGTACGCTTTTCATATTCTATCTCATGGTTTCCCAAGGAAAAATAGATTGGTGCAATCTCCCGTAATTTTTTTACCAAATCTAACATCGGACTAATCTCATTTTCATCCGAATTAATCAGATCTCCCGTGATAAAGATCAGATCCGGTTCACACTCCTTTAGTTTCTTTAACAGGCGTTGGTTTTCTTTTCCAAACTCTGCATTATGAATATCTGAAAGCTGTACCAGCTTCACTGATTCCTGAATTTTCTCGTTTTCAAACTCATAATCTGAAACCTCAAGGAAGTAATAAGACGATATGATCCCTGCTCCCAGGGCAAAGATCATCAAAGCAAAAACTCCCAGAAAAATTCTCTTAATTACCTTTTTCATACCGCTCCTCAATATTAAAATGATGTTGGGGGCAAAAGCCCCCAACAATGATTCCATCCAGCGAAGAAAGTATTATTCGCTTGTGTATTTATAAGAATAATTCTTTGTATAATCTCTTATAATTCCCCATACATCTTCTGATAATATTCCTGATACTCTCCATTGATAATCTTTTCCCACCAATCACGATGCTCCAGATACCACCGGATCGTCTTCTTAATACCATCTTCAAATTTTGTCTCCGGCAGCCAGCCAAGTTCATTATAGATCTTTGTCGGGTCGATCGCATATCGCATATCATGACCTTTGCGGTCTGCAACATAAGTGATCAGGCTTTCCGGTTTGCCAAGCTCTTTGCAGATCATTTTTACAATGTCAATATTCCGCATCTCATTGTGACCGCCAACATTATAAACCTCTCCCACTCTGCCTTTATGAATGATCAGGTCTATTGCCCTGCAATGATCTTCTACATACAGCCAGTCTCTCACATTCAGACCTTCTCCATAAACCGGAAGTGGTTTATCTGCCAGTGCATTTGCAATCATAAGCGGAATCAATTTCTCTGGGAAGTGATATGGGCCATAGTTATTGGAACAACGGCTGATCGTCACAGGCAGTCCATAGGTTCTGTAATATGCCAGCACCAGAAGATCTGCCGATGCTTTGGAACTGCTGTAGGGAGAACTGGTGTGGATCGGAGTCTCTTCTGTAAAGAAAAGATCCGGGCGATCCAATGGCAGATCTCCATATACCTCATCTGTGGATACCTGATGATATCTCGTGATACCATATTTTCTGCAGGCATCCATCAAGACAGCCGTTCCCATGATATTTGTCTCAAGGAAAATCCCCGGATTTTCAATGGAACGATCCACATGACTTTCCGCAGCAAAATTTACTATGATATCAGGCTGCTCTTCCTCAAACAACTGATAAACTGCCTCTCTGTCACAAATATCTGCCTTAACAAAACGGAATTTAGGATGATCCATTACCGGTGCAAGCGTAGACAGATTGCCCGCATATGTCAGCTTATCCAGGCAGACGATCCTGTAGTCAGGATACTTGTCCAGCATATGAAATATAAAGTTGCTTCCTATAAATCCGGCTCCACCGGTTACGATGATCGTCATATGTAATTTCCTCT
>ENA-OPVT01001194-OPVT01001194.1-human-gut-metagenome-genome-assembly--contig:-NODE-1194-length-17096-cov-2.206971_pt1 | contig 17096 bp, 17 predicted proteins | sample MGYA00241499_ERZ501990 | MGnify/ENA primary metagenome ERZ501990 (study PRJEB25962, sample SAMEA2042104) | human gut metagenome | biome: human gut; feature: human-associated habitat; material: faeces...
ACCTGCGCATTACGAATGCGCTGCTCTACCAACTGAGCTAAAGTGGCAATTCGTTTCTCTCCGAACGAAATGGATTGCAAATGTAATGCTAAAAGCTTATTTTTGCAAGGATTGACCATCGAAATATTTGATAGTTATGAAAAATATAGGAAAAATGTTGTTGACATTGGCATCAGTTGCTGCTGTGGCGTCCTGCGCGGACTGCAATAACAAGAAGAAAGGCGATTTCAAGTACCTCGTGGATGAGTTTGCTGATATCAAGATCATGCGGTATCAGATTCCCGGGTGGGAAAAATTGACATTGAAACAGAAAGAGTATGTCTATCACCTGAGCGAGGCCGCAAAATTCGGATGGGACATTTACTGGGACCAGAACTGCAAGGACAATCTCGCAGTGAGAAAGGTGCTGCAGAACATCATTGAAAATTACAAGGGCGACCGTACCTGCAAGGAATACAACCAGTTCCTTGTATATGCGAAACGCGTATTCTTCAGCAGCGGCATCCATCATCATTATGCTGAGGACAAGTTCTTCCCTCAGTGCAGCCAGGAGTATTTCCGTGCATTGATGGAGTCAGTGGGCGATACGGACAAATGCGAGGCATTGCTTCCGGTCATCTATTCGCCTGAACTTTATGCGCAGAGGCGTTCTTCCTCGGCCGATGGAGATATCGTGGCACTTTCTTCAGTGAATTTCTATGAGGGAGTCACCAGGGACGAAGTCGAAAAATATTATGCGGGCATCATTGACCCGAACGATCCTGAGCCTATTTCTTATGGCTTGAATACCAAGGTGGTAAAGGATGCGGACGGCGTGATCCGTGAAGAGAAATGGAAAGTCGGAGGCATCTATGGCCCGGCAATCGAGAAGATCTGCGAGGAACTCGAGAAGGCCAAGGCTGTGGCTGAGAACGATACCCAGAAGAAGGAGATCTCCGAACTTCAGGAGTATTACAGGACCGGTGACCTCAAACTTTGGGACAAATACAACATCACTTGGGTAACTGATACGCTCGGCACAGTAGATTTCACGAATGGTTTCGTCGAGGACTACAATGATCCGCTCGGCCGCAAGGCTTATTGGGAGGCTTTGGTCAATGTGAAGGACTCCGCCGCTTCAGCGCGCACCGAACTGCTCAGTGCCAATGCCCAGTGGTTTGAGGACAATGCGCCGATTGATCCGCGTTTCAAGAAAAAGAGTGTCAAGGGCGTGAGTGCCAAGGTGATAGACGCTACCTGTCTCGGCGGCGGATGCTATCCTGCCACCCCTATCGGCATCAATCTTCCTAATGCAGACTGGATCCGCAAGGAATACGGCTCCAAGTCAGTGACCATTGCCAATATCACCCACGCCTATGATGCGGCGGCCAATGAGTCTCCGAAATCAGTGCTTGAAGAGTTCGCTTACTCCGAGGAGGAAAAGGCAATGCAGAAGAAATACGGCTCTTACGATGATGAAATCCACACAGACCTGCATGAATGCCTCGGCCATGGCTCAGGACAGTTGCTTCCTGGCGTGTCAGGAACAGCTATGGGCGAGTATGCATCTGCATTGGAAGAGGCAAGGGCTGACTTGTTCGGACTTTACTACATTGCAGACCCTAAGCTGGTGGAACTCGGTATCCTTTCTGACCCTGAGGCTTATAAGGCCCAGTATTCCAACTACATACGCAACGGCCTGATGGTTCAGACGAACAGAATCGAACTTGGCCGCCAGATTACCGAGGCGCATATGCAGAACAGACAGCTGATCGCTGCATGGTGCTATGAGCAGGGACTTCAGGACAATGTCATCGAGAAGAAAGTGAAGAACGGCAAGACCTATTTTGTGGTCAATGATTTCGAGGCTCTCCGCGCTCTCTTCGGAAAACTTCTCGCTGAAATACAGCGTATCAAGTCAGAGGGTGACTACCAGGCCGGCAAGGAACTGATTCAGAAATATGCGATGGACATTGACCCGGAACTTCACAAGGAGGTAAGGGACAGGTATGCGGCTCTCGGGCTCAAGCCTTACGGCGGTTTTGTCAATCCTGAGATCGTGCCGGTGGAAAAGGACGGCGTGATCGTGGATTACAAGGTGGAATACCCTGACGACTATCTCGGTCAGATGCTCCTGTACTGCCATAAGTACTCTACATTGTAACCATGCGTTACAGCACATCAGAAGAATATCTCAAAGGATTCAGGACATATCTCCGTGTCGAGCGGAATATGTCCTCTAATTCTTATGAGGCGTATTGCTCGGACGTTCGCGAAATGTTCTTGTCAATATGCAAGGTCAGGGAAGTGCAGGACTTGAGTCCGCTCAGCATAACGAAAGAGGAACTGACTGGCTATGTGGAAAGCCGCGCCAACAGTGACGAACCTGTCTCCAAGCGCACCCAGGCGAGGATGTTGAGCTCGTTGAGGTCATTTTTCGGCTGGCTGGTGATGGAAGGCGAGATCGAGGAAAATCCGTGTGACGGCATCAGTTCACCGAAAATAGGACGGTATCTTCCTTCTGTCCTGTCTGTCGAAGAGGTCGAGGCAATCATGGATTCGGTGGACCTTACCAAATGGAACGGGTTGAGGGACAGGGCGATACTGGAAATGCTGTACGGCTCCGGACTCCGTGTGTCTGAAGCGTCCGCGCTCAAGATTTCTGATGTGTTTCTGGAGGAAGGCTTCGTAAGGGTAGTGGGAAAGGGAAACAAGGAAAGGGTGGTCCCTATGGACGAGCCTGCCGTGATGGCCGTGAACAACTACCTGCTGGTGCGTCCCGAACCGTCTTCTCCGAAGTTTGCCGATACCCTGTTCCTGAACAAGTCAGGTGCGGCAATCAGCAGAATTTCGGTTTTCAATATGGTGAAGAAACAGGCTATGGCAGCTGGTATCCATAAGGAGATATCTCCACATACGTTCCGCCATTCGTTTGCGACCCACCTGATAGAAGGCGGTGCCGACCTGAGGGCAGTCCAGGAAATGTTGGGGCATGAAAGCGTATTGACAACAGAGATATACACCCACATTGACAGTGAAACTTGGCAGAAGAACATCATCGAACATCATCCTATGAAATAGAAAATTACTTATCTTTGAGAAAATTACTTATCTTTGTAGGACTATGATTTACGCGAAAAACATAGCGAGAAAACTGCTCGAGATAGTGCTTTTCATTGTCCTGGCTGTCGCCTCCTGTACCAAATATGACGAGCCGGTAATAAAAGATGCCGGCACCAGAAGAACAGAGGTTCCTGCCAAATGCAAGGTGCTGCTGCTTTATTCGGCCGGGTTCAACAGCCTGTGCAGCCAACTGGAGGCGGATGTGGACGACATGGCTTCAGGTTACCTGCCGCTCCGCAATTCCGCTGCCGCATCTGTTCTGGTCTATTCGCGCAGGCTTACCGAATCCAGACGATATACAGACCCCGCGCCTTGCTATCTGATCCGACTTTCGAGAGACGCTTATGGCAATGTTTTACGCGATACGCTGAAGACTTGGCCGAAGGAAATGGTTGCGGCTTCCGTAAAAGCTGTCAATGAAGTGCTTACGTCTGTCAAGGAACTTTATCCCAATGCTGATTACGGGATGATTTTCTCTTCGCATGGCACCGGCTGGCTGCCTTCCGGCTATTATTCTTCAGGTACGATCACCAATATCGCTACGGCATTGTCACCTTCAGAAGGTCTGAACTATGACTTGGTTCCAGTGCCCTATAGGGAGTTTCACGGCGATGACCAGATCAAGGTCAAGAGCATAGGTGCTGACAACATCAATTCCAGCGAAGCATATGAAATGAACATCGAGGACTTCGCTGCTGCGATACCGATGAAGTTGGACTATATGATTATCGATGCTTGCCTGATGGGCGGAGTGGAAGTGGCCTATGCGCTGAGAAACAAATGCGACAAGCTGGTATTCTCTCAGGCTGAGGTGCTTGCGGACGGACTCTGCGATTACAACACGGTGGCCAAGAGGCTGTTGCTCAGCAGTGAGCCTGACTTGCTGGGGGTCTGTTCTGATTCATGGGAGCTCTATTCTTCACAGTCGGTGGAATGGCGCCGCTCTCTGACCATTTCAATGGTTGACTGCACCAGATTGTCACCTCTCGCTGAAGCCTGCAGAAAACTGTTTTCAGAGCATCAGTCTGAAATTATGTCCGTGTGGCCGGATGACGTGCAGGGCTATTTCCGGTTCAGCAAGCATTGGTTCTATGACCTCGAGGACATTCTTGTGAAGGCCCGTATTCCGGAAAGCGACCTGGAGGACTTCAGAAATGCAATGAACGGATGCATTCTCTATAAAAATGCATCCGTCAACTTCCTTCTGGATTTCACTATCAAAACTTTCTGCGGCTTGAGCATGTATCTTCCGTCAGACGGCAATGCCACTCTGAACGAATTCTACAAGACATTGTCCTGGAACGTGGATACCGGCCTGGTCAGATAGAAAAGCTGTTATTCGGCGTTGTTTTTTTCTTGTGCCAATGCTTCATTGAAACACTGACGGCAGAGAGGCTCGTAGACGTCTTTCTCTCCGAGCACCACGAGTTTGTGGCTCTTGGTGAGCCTGTGTGAGTGGTTTGCCAGGTTTCCGCATTTTACGCAGATGGCATGGACTTTCTGCACGTCTTCAGCTATGGCCATAAGTCCAGGAATAGGGCCGAAAGGCTTGCCCATGTAGTCTGTGTCAAGACCTGCTATTATAACTCGTTTTCCCTTGTCGGCCAGCTCCTGAGCGACCTGTATGAGGCTTTCATCGAAGAACTGCGCTTCGTCCACACCGATGACCTGGGTGTCTTCAGCGGCGTCCAGCATCTTTGAGGCCTCCTTGATCGGGGTGCACGGAATGCTGTGCAGGTCGTGGGAAACCACGTCAACATCAGAATAGCGTTTGTCGATCGCCGGTTTGAAGATTTCTATTTTCTGGTTTGCGAACTGAGCTCTTTTCAGTCGTCTTATGAGTTCTTCTGTCTTGCCGGAGAACATTGAGCCGCAGATGACTTCGATGCAGCCGGGCTTGTTTGGTGTTTCTGGATACATAATCATTGGTTGAAATGGATTGCGAATTTAGTAATTTAAATGTACATTTGTGCAATACTCAAATGAAAGAAGTTGTTTTCAAATGATAAAACGACTTCCAATAATCTTGAAACCTTATGGACAAGAGCCCGAAAGAAATATTGGCAGAACTTGACGCGGAGCTTTCCGCCCTGAAGGCCAGAGTCGGTGAGATCGAAAAAAAAGTTGAGCTGCTCCGCAATGAACTGGATATGGAACCTGCTGAGCCGCTGGACTTGGGGACAGCTGACTATCTGTATGATATAGCGGATGCAGTTCCGGAGGACATTCCTGCTGAGAATGTGCCTGAGGCGGTTGCTGACGACATGCCTGCGGACGTGTTTGCTGAAAATGCCGGAGAGAATGTCGGGGAAAGCATTCCGGACGACATCCCTGAGGCGGAGTCCGAAGCTGAGCCTGAGGCGGAACCGGAGACTGAACCGGAGACTGAAGACCTTCCGGAATCTGAGCCGGAGGTGGAACAGGAACCTGCACAAGAGGTGGAACAGGAGTCTGAAGACCTGCCGGAAGCTGTTCCCGGACAGGAAATACAAGCGGAACCTGAGACTGAAGCAGAGCCTGAACAGGTAGCAGGAACTGAGCCTGAACCGAAACCGGAAGACCTTCCGGAGGAGGACGGATTCTCATTATTCGGCGGAATGGCGGAAGAAGAGGGGCCTAAGGCAAAAAAGACTAAAGCGTCGTCAGAGCACAGACAGTATTCGGGGCATAAGGTGATAGCGGACCAGAAATACGGAAACGAAGCCTGGAGAAAAGATATGCCGGGCCCGGAAGTGAAGGACGTCCGCAGCGCCATTTCGCTCAATGACAGGGTGATGTTCATCAGCACGCTGTTCCGCGACGATTCGATGCTGTTCCAGGATGTCATCAATAAGATCAATGCCCTGACCACGCTCGAAAAGGCTGTGCAGTATCTTAAGGAAAACTTCCCGGAGTGGGATATGGATTCGGAACTTGTTTACAGGTTCATGATGTCCGTAAGAAGAAAAATCAGGTAACCGATGGAAACCCAAGGCAAACTGTATATAGTCCCGACACCCGTCGGGAATCTTGAAGATATGACTTACAGGGCAGTGAAAGTCCTGAAGGAAGCGGACCTTATTCTCGCGGAGGACACGAGGACAAGTTCTGTGCTTCTGAAACATTATGACATCCACGGAAAACTGCAGTCCCATCACAAATTCAATGAGCACCAGACTGCTTCCGTCATCAAGGACAGAATATTGGCCGGGCTCAATGTCGCGCTGATAAGCGACGCGGGAACACCGGGAATATCAGACCCGGGCTTTCTGCTCGTGCGTACTTGTGCTGCGGAAGGCATTGAAATACAGACTCTTCCCGGGGCGACAGCCTGCATCCCGGCAGTCGTGTCATCCGGCCTGCCTTGCGACAGGTTCTGCTTCGAGGGCTTTCTGCCTGTGAAGAAAGGCCGTCAGACATTGCTGACGACATTGGCCACAGAGCCGAGGACAATGGTGTTCTACGAGTCTCCTTACCGGCTTGTGAAGACATTGGAGCAGTTTGCCGGTTATTTCGGCCCTGACAGGGAATGTTCCGTGGCCAGAGAAATTTCCAAACTGCATGAAGAACATCGCAGGGGTACTCTTGAGGAAGTTGCAGCCTGGTTCCGCGAACACGAACCGAAAGGTGAAATCGTGATAGTGGTGGCCGGGTGCCAGAAAACCAAGCGTAGAGAGGACGACGCTGAGGATTAGAAACATCGTGGCAGGTGGTTCTAAAATAGATGAATGACAATAAAAAGGGACGTAAACTCTCTCCCTCTTTCGTGACCGGCGCCATCGCGCTGGCATTTCTTGCTGTCGGCTATCAGACAGCGCTTTTCGTACATAGGGCTGCTGCGCTCAAGATTCTGTCGGACGAAACTGTACCCGATACTGTCTATGTGGCTGTAGATGAGGCTTTTGCTGCTTCAGGTCAGGCCGTCGTCAGTGACGTTCCGGTGTCAGGGAAATCCGACGTGCGGCGGCTGTCAGAGAAATCCGTATCGGCAGGAAACGCCCGGCAGCAGGTCCCGGGCAAAAAGACCGTCATAGCACGGAAGCAAGGTGTACGACCGGAAGCAGCCGCTGCAGTCGCCGCAGCCATCGTCCCACGCACTTATGAAAATTTCAGATTCAATCCCAATGTCGTGTCTGTCAATGATTTGAGGCGTCTCGGCTTCTCTCTCAAGCAGGCGGAATCCATCGACAATTACAGGAAAAAAGGCGGCAAGTTCAGACGGAAAGAAGATTTTGCCAAATCCTATGTGGTGGCAGATTCCGTATATCGCAGACTGGAAAAATACATTGACATACCTCTTCTGGACATAAACAGGGCGGATTCGGCGGAATTCGACGCGCTCCCGGGAATAGGCGGATATTTCGCGGCGAAGATGGTGGAGTACAGGTCGCGGTTAGGCGGCTATTCCTGCAAGGAGCAGCTGATGGAAATCTATCATCTGGACAATGAAAAATACAGTAGATTCAGCGACCTCATAACAGTAGGGGAGTCCAGGCCTTTCCGCCTGTGGACCATGCCTGCGGATTCATTGAAACTGCACCCCTATATCCGTAACTGGAAGATTGCCAATGCGATAGTACTGTACAGGGACAATAATCCCCGCGAACTCTGGACCGTGGAAGGTCTTCGGAATGCGGGGATATTGGATAACGCAGCTGCAGATAGACTGTCGCGCTGCCGTATTGAGCAAGTCCTCAAAAACGTTGCTGGAAACTAGTCTGAAACGTGTTTCAGAGCTTCGCGGATCTTGCTCTCGATTTCTTCACTGAGCTCGGCATTGTCAGCGATAAGCTGCTTGGTGGCTTCACGTCCCTGTGCAAGTTTCTGGTCGCCGTAGCTGAACCATGAACCGCTCTTTCCGATAATGCCGTATTCGACACCGAGGTCCACGATTTCGCCGGTATGGGAGATGCCCTCACCATAGACGATGTCGAACTCCGCTTTCTTGAAAGGTGGAGCCATCTTGTTCTTCACTACCTTTACTTTGGTGCGGTTTCCGAGAGCTTCCTCGCCGTCCTTGATCTGGGTGGTACGGCGCACGTCGATTCTGACAGATGCGTAGAACTTCAGTGCATTACCGCCGGTGGTGGTCTCAGGGTTACCGAACATGACGCCGATCTTCTCACGGAGCTGGTTGATGAAAATGCAGCAAGTGTTTGTCTTGCTGATGTTTGCAGTCAGCTTTCTGAGCGCCTGGCTCATAAGTCTTGCCTGGAGGCCGACCTTGTTGTCACCCATCTCGCCTTCAATTTCCGCCTTAGGCGTAAGAGCTGCTACGGAGTCGATAACGATTATGTCGATGGCGCCTGACCTGATGAGGTTGTCGGCGATTTCGAGAGCCTGCTCGCCATTGTCCGGCTGTGAAATGAGAAGTGTCTCGAGGTCCACTCCCAGAGCCTTTGCGTAAGAACGGTCGAATGCGTGCTCAGCATCGATCATCGCGGCGATACCGCCTGCCTTCTGTGCCTGGGCTATCGCGTGGATGGCCAATGTGGTCTTTCCGCTGGATTCAGGACCGTAGATTTCAATGATTCTGCCTTTCGGATATCCTCCGATTCCCAAGGCATGGTCAAGAGCGATGGAACCGCTCGGTATTACCTGATGTTCATCCCATTGTGGCTGCTCTCCCAACTTCATGATGGTGCCTTTCCCATAGTCTTTCTCAATCTTGTCGATTGTCGCCTGCAACGCTTTCAGTTTCCCGGAATCAACCTGAGCGCCTGCATCTTTTACTGCTTCTTTAGCCATAATGTATAAATTTTTGTTCTATAATGCGGATTCGCCCGCATTCTTTACAAAGATAGAAAAATCAACGCAAACGGAAATGAAAAATTAACTAAATTTGTAGATGCCCACATTGACTTGTGGAACAATGAATTTTATGATGAACGGGAAAGATATAAAATACAAGCTTTTAGGCAAGACTCCGGAGGAGTTGAAGGAAATTGCAGTCAAATGCGGTCTGCCGTCTTATGCGGGCGGACAGATAGCGCAGTGGCTTTACAAGAAGAAGGTGAAGAGCATTGACGAGATGACGAATCTCTCGAAGGCAGGCAGGGAACGTCTTGCGGAATCTTATGAAACAGGTGCCGTGGCATATTCCGAGTGCATGGAGTCGGTGGACGGCACCAAGAAGTACCTTTTCCCCGTAACCTGCTCCCTGCTCGGAGGATTGAACCGGATAGAGACTGGGAATGCGGGGACGGTAGAGTCCAGCAGCATTGAAGCGGTGATGATTCCGGAACTGGACAGGAGGACATTGTGCGTCTCCTCTCAGGCCGGCTGCAAGATGGGCTGCAAGTTCTGCATGACCGGCAGACAGGGCTTCCACGGGAACCTTTCCGCGGCCGACATACTCTCGCAGTTCGTATCGGTGGATGAGGCTGAGCAGCTTACCGGAACCGTGTTCATGGGAATGGGCGAGCCGCTGGACAACTATGACAATGTGAAGAGGGCGATAGATGTGCTGACAGCAGACTGGGGCTTCGGATGGAGTCCAAAGCGTATAACTCTCTCATCTATAGGTGTTTTGCCTACGCTTAAGCGCTATCTGGATGAGACACGCTGCCATCTTGCCATCAGTATGCACGATGCGTTTCCGGATGAGCGTGGGGAACTGATGCCGGTCCAGCGTTCATATGACATAAAAGAAGTGATCGGCCTGATAAGACAGTATGACTTTACGGGACAGAGACGCGTAAGTTTCGAATACACGATGTTCGACGGGTTCAATGATGACAAACGTCATTGTGATGCCATCATAAGGCTGTTGTCTGGTCTCGAATGCCGGGTGAACCTCATCCGTTTCCACAAGATACCTGACTTTCCGTATCAGTCATCGTCGGACGGGGTGATGACAGTATTCCGTGACAGGCTGAACAAGGCCGGTATCACTGCCACTGTCAGGGCATCGAGAGGTGAAGATATTTTCGCTGCCTGCGGAATGCTTGCAGGCCGTCACAAAACTTGATAAAAAGCTGAAGATTATGAAGAACACTGCTACTGGATATATGCTGACATTGGTCAGTATCCTGCTGTCAATCACGATGTTGGCACAGGAGGCTTATGCCCAGCCGGGCATCGGAGTGGATCCTGAAAAGGATTCCCTGTCAATGAAGGGTCTGCAGGCGTACCTGTCGAAGATAAGGGAAAAGCGTCCGACTGTGGCGCTGGTCCTCAGCGGCGGCGGGGCCAAAGGTGTTTCTCATATCGGCGTGATCGAGTATCTGGACTCGCTGCAGATTCCTGTGGACGTGGTGTTGGGTACGAGTATGGGCGGACTTATAGGTTCGTTGTATTCGCTCGGCTACACACCTGAGCAGATGGATTCGCTCGTGCGCTCGTTTGACTGGGACGTGGCGCTTACCGACAGGATCCCACGAAAGTACATATCCTACAATACCACGAAATACAAGGAGAAGATTCTCCTGTCGTTCCCGTTCTATTACTCGAAGAAAACGTATGCGAACAAGCTGGAACAGGATATCCAATATGCCGGCGCGGAAAAGAAATACAAGAAGATGCATTTCGGCGCCAACGACAATGAAGACGCGACAAGGCAGGTGAGGGACAATCTTCTGGGCAGTCTGCCGTCAGGATTTGCGTTCGGACAGAATGTGAACAATATATTCAGTTCATTGACAGTCGGTTACCAGGACAATATGGACTTCATGGACTTGCCGATTCCGTTCGTCTGTGTGGCGACCGAGATGGTGACAGCCAAGCCTAAGATCTGGTATGACGGCAAGTTGAACACGGCATTGCGTTCGACGATGTCCATTCCGGGAGTGTTCGCTCCGGTGAAAGTGGACGGAATGGTGCTCGTGGACGGAGGCATGAGGGACAACTATCCGACCGACATTGCCAAGGAAATGGGTGCGGACATCATCATCGGCGTGGACCTGTCCTCTGGATTCAGGGACTATACCCAGCTGAACAACCTCGGTGACATCATCTCCCAGGGCGTGGACATGCTCGGCCGCCAGTCCTATGAAAGCAATGTCTCCATTCCGGATGTGACGATACGTCCGAGACTGGACGAGTTCAATATGATGAGCTTTGACGACAAGAGCGTTGCCACGATTATCCAGCGTGGAAGGGAAGCGGCTGATGCTCAGAAAGTTGCGTTGGACAGCCTTAAGCGGATTATCGGCCCGGGAAAGACAGAGCTGAGGAACCGCAGGGCCATAGATATAAATACTGAGCCGGTGAGGATTTCCAGAGTGGAGATTCATGGCGTCACCGACAAGGAGTCCAAGTATCTTCAGCGGAAAATAGGCATCAATCCGAATGTGGCCATCAGCAAAGACGCCATAGAGGACGCTGTGGCGACGATTTACGGAACCGACGGTTTCGACTATGTCACTTATGAACTGCTCGGAAGCGAAGAGCCTTATGATTTGATAATCAATTGTAAACGCGGTCCGATTCACCAGTTCGGTATCGGAGGGCGTTTCGATACAGAGGAAATCGTGTCCGTGTTGCTGAATTTCGGACTCAATGTCCACAAACTTCAAGGCCCTGCATTCGACTTTACTGCAAAGGTGGGCACGAACCCTTATGCCAAGGCGCATTTCTACCTGGCAGGCTCCAGAGGCCCTACCATCAATTTCGATGCGTCTCTGAAATGGACTGACAGAAACCAGTTCAAACTTGGCACGAGCGACTACAAGGTAGCGTATTTCAATATTCGGGAAGAACTGTATCTTTCCAATATCCGCTTGCGCAAGTTCGACGTGCGTGCCGGACTCAGGAACAACTATTTCAAGTTGAACTCCGCGATGACCGACAAGGTCAATGGTGATTACGACTTCGGAAACCTTACCAACAGTTTCCTCTCCATCTATGGAAATTTGCGTGCGGATACGTTCAATGACGGATATTTCCCGACCAGCGGCTTTACTTTCGGCTTGGGATACGAGTATGTGTTCAAGGGCTTGAAACGGCACATCGCTCCATTCCATGCTCTGACTCTTGATTTCAAGACTGTAGGCCAGACGCGCGGTTCGTTGGCTGTAATACCGTCATTTTCAGCACGATATGTGTTCGGTGGAAATCCGTCTCTGCCATATCTTAATGTTATGGGCGGAGCGATACCTGGCAGATATCTGGACCAGCAGATGACATTCGCCGGAATCAATTACGCTACTGCAATGTCAAATTTCCTGGCGATTGTCCGCACTGACTTCCGCTTCAAGCTGTTCAAGAACAACTATCTTACGGCCATGCTGAACTACGCCGTGTCAGTGTCCGACCTTTCTGATTTCGGAGATGTGGACAAGACCTACGGTGTGGTAGGCGCCGGCCTCAAGTACTCGTACGATTCCATAATCGGTCCTGTCGAACTTGATCTGCATTGGGCATCAAGGCATTACAAGACAGGAATGTATCTGAATATCGGTCTGTATTTCTAAAATCTGCAAGGCGATGGATGAGGGGAAATATCTGAAGGTATTGAATACGCTTCAGGCAAGGTGCTCGCGGAGTGAATGCTGCAGCCGGGATATGCGCACCAAGGCACTTAAAGCGCTGGATGGGGATGAAGAAGCGGCGGAAAGGATCGTCGCTTCGCTGGTGGCGGACAAGTTCGTGGACGATTTGCGTTACGCATCCGCGTTTGCACGTGAAAAGTCTTCACTGTCAGGCTGGGGAGTGCAGAAAATATCCTTTGCATTGACGGGCAAAGGCATTGACAGGCAGACGATTGCACAAGCGCTGGAAGACATTGACACTGATGCGGCAGCAAATAAGCTGGATTCTGTTCTGGCCGCGAAACTGCGCACTCTTTCTTCAGATCCTCAGCGACGGGTGAAGCTGCTCAGGTTTGCGCTCGGGCGCGGCTATGGCTATGATGAGGTGAAATCGGCCGTTGACAGATTGCTCTCGGAAGAGGACTAGACGTGTTTCTGTCTGTTGTGGACTTTCTTTATGATGTATGTGACGACTCCCCAGACCGTGAAGTCGTTGCTTTCTGTAACGTGAATCGGCTTGTATGACTTGTTTGCCGGAAGCAGCCACATCTCGCTGACCTGCTGGAGAATACGGTAGGAAACGCCGGGTTTCGGGGCATTGACGCTCTTGCCTTCGCCCACCTTCTCGGGGTCGGAGAAAGATATGTATTTCAATGTGAATTCCCCGTCGATGAAGCAGACCGCCATGTCGCCTTCCTGCGCATTCAACGCCTTGTCTATCACGAGGATATCGCCTTCTTCCACTCCTGCGTCAATCATCGAATCACCCACCACGCGGCCGTAGAATGTCGCGGCCGGATGCCTTACGAGTTCGGCATTCAGGTCAATGCATTTGTTCATGTAGTCCTGTGCCGGGGAAGGAAAACCTGCGTGAATGCCGTCTTCCGCCATCGGGGGCAGACCATTTTTTTCTACGTCGATGTCCATTGGGTAAAATTCTTCTGCGAAGTTACTATTATTTTTCTAATTTTGCGGTATGGAATTAGTCGAGGAAGTCAATGCATTTCTGTCAGAATGGTCTGAGGTGGCCCGCTTGGAGACGCCTCAGAGGCTCACGGCATTGGCCTGCGGAAAAAAGGCATTGGTCCTGCCGGTTCCGGTGAGAAGCAGATCTGCCGAAGAGGCTTTTCGTGTCAATGCATTGGTGCGCCTGTCGCTTGATTTTCTGATGACGTCATTTCCCGAAACTAAGGTCGTGATACTTCCTGAGGATATGTGGCGGGCAAGGCCTGAGATGATGAGGCCGCGTCTGCTCGCCCAGATAGGCCGGTTCAGGTCAATCTTTGCCAGAAATACTTCCGCCCGCAGGATTACCGGCCCCGAGGCGGCTGAATTCCTGAAGAAATGTCATACGTATTCGGACGCTGCGTCACGATACAGATACGGACTCTTTCTCGGAGGAACGCTCCTTGTGGCTGTGGCCACGTTCTCGTCTGCCAGGACATGGCAGAAGCAGGAAGGCGTCGTAAGGTCCTATGAATGGGTGCGTTATGCGTCACTGCCGGATGTCCGTGTCGTGGGCGGTATGGGAAAACTGCTCAAGACTTTCGTGAGGGAAGTCGGGCCTGACGACGTCATGAGTTACGCGGACCTTGAGTGGACCGACGGAGAGGTCTATGACAGACTCGGTTTCAGGGAAGAGGGACTGCGCGGGAGTGTGCTGTTTTCGGTCAATGAAAAGACTTGGGAACGCAAGGCATTGGCCTCCGATATGTCGGGGCCGCAGGGCTCTCTGTATCACGTGAATCTCGGCAGCAGAAAGTACAGGCTGAAAGTGGAAGGCAAGGATGAAAAATAGGAAACATACATTCTGGGGGAGGTTATGGAGGTTTTTGTTCATAAAACTTCCTGTGGCCTTCGTCGTGATAACTGTGCTGTGGGTGCTTATGCTGAAATGGGTGCCTGTCTATGTCACACCGCTTATGATACAGCGCTCGGTGCAGTACTGGAATGACAAGTCGTTCCATACCCGCAAGACCTGGGTGAGTTACGACAGGATTTCGCCGGAGCTGGCCAAGGCCGTGATAGCGAGTGAGGACAATCTTTTCGATACCCACAGCGGATTTGACTGGAAGCAGATAAACAAGGCGATAGACGACCATGAACGTGGGAAAAAACTGCGTGGGGCGAGCACGATTTCGCAGCAGACAGCCAAGAATGTGTTCCTGCTACCTTCCCGCAACTTCGTCAGAAAAGGCCTGGAGGCATATTTTACTGTGCTCATTGAAAATATCTGGGGCAAGAAGCGTATAATGGAGGTCTATCTCAATGTAGCTGAAATGGGGCGGGGCATCTATGGGGCCCAGGCTGCCGCTGAATGTCACTTCCGCAAGAATGCCTCGAAACTTACCAGACAGGAGTCGTGTCTGATCGCCGCCTGTCTGCCCAATCCGCTGAAGCGCAATGCAGGAGCACCTTCCGGATATGTGCGCAGCAGGGCTGCGATGATCCAGAGTCTGGAAGCCAAGCTTTCTTATCCTGAATGGGTTGCATCTCGGAAATAATGACTAAATTTGGAGACTTAATAAAACACTTATATTGACAATGGACGCAATTGTAAAAACCGACTTCAGTTTTCCCGGCCAGGTCGGCAAGTATGTAGGGAAAGTACGCGACGTGTATGACATTGACGGCAAGTACCTTGTGATGGTGGTTTCAGACCGCATTTCCGCATTTGACGTGGTCCTTCCAGAGGGTATTCCCTATAAAGGACAGGTCTTGAACCAGATAGCCGCCAAGTTCCTTGACGCTACTTCTGACATTGTTCCGAACTGGAAGATCGCTTCCCCTGACCCTATGGTGACTGTCGGTTACAAGTGCGAGCCGTATCGAGTGGAGATGGTCATCCGCGGTTGTCTTGCCGGTCATGCCTGGAGAGAGTATCAGGCAGGAAAGAGAACGCTCTGCGGGGTTCAGCTTCCTGACGGAATGGTGGAAGGCCAGGCTTTCCCTGAACCGATCATCACTCCTTCCGCAAAGGCTTCCGAGGGACATGATGAGGACATTACCCGCGAGGAAATCATCGCTCAGGGAATTGTGCCGGAGGAAGATTACATCCAGATAGAGAAATATACCAGGGCCATATTCAAGAGAGGCCAGGAAATCGCTGCCAAGATGGGTCTGGTTCTGGTGGACACCAAATATGAGTTCGGCAAGCTTGACGGAAAGATATATCTGATGGACGAGGTCCATACTCCGGATTCTTCACGTTATTACTATGCCGACGGCTACGAGGAAAGGCTCCGCAAGGGCGAGAAGCAGAAGCAGCTCTCCAAGGAGTTCGTGCGTGAGTGGCTGATGGCCAATGGCTTCCAGGGTCTTGAGGGACAGAAAGTTCCTGAAATGACTCCGGAGGTGGTGTCCCACATTGAGGAAAGATACATTGAACTTTATGAAAAGATAACCGGCACCAAGTTCGAAAGACGCGAGTATTCGGCTTCAGATATCGAGCGCAATGTGACGGCTTGTCTTGAGAAGTTATTGGGCGTTTAAGAATCGCTTTAGACAGTTTTCCCGGATTTGAGAACTTATGCATTAGTCGATTGCAACAATTTTTTCGTTTCGTGCGAAAGGGCTTTCCAACCGGAACTGGAAGGGAAGCCCGTTGTTGTTTTGTCCAACAATGACGGATGCGTGGTGGCTCGAAGCAATGAGAGCAAGGCGATGGGTATCAAGATGGGTGCCCCGTTCTTCAAGATCCGGGACAAGGTCGAAAGCGGAAATCTCATTGTCCGTTCTTCCAATTACTCTCTTTACGGGGATTTGTCGTCGCGGGTGATGTCCATACTTGCTGCAGCGGTCCCGAAAATCGAAATCTATTCCATCGACGAGGCCTACCTGTGTGTTGACGGCATTGACAAGAAAAAATTGGAAGTTCTGTGTCCGGAGCTTGTACGGCGTATCCGCAAGTGGGTGGGAATCCCTGTCAGCATCGGTATCGCGTCCACCAAGACATTGGCGAAGGTGGCGAATCATTTTGCCAAGAAATACAGGCAGCATGGCACAGACAGGAACACAAATTGTATCACTTGAAGGCATGACACAGGAAGAAAAGCTGGAAAAAATCCAGTCTATGAATCCGGGAACGCTGCTTGTAATGAAAAACCATGTGGTAATGTATATCGGACAGGAAAATGGAGAAGATTTGATTCTTCATAACTTTACAACATGTATGGCCGATGATGGTGTCAGCACGAAAGAGGTCTACCAATGTCAGATTACACAGCTAAATCTTGTAACAGCAGCGGGCACACAATATCTTGATGCCTATGCGACAGCAATTTGTTTTCCTGAGGACTGATTTATTCACGCATTTTTGTGAGAACAACGCCATACTTGACCCACTTTTTTACTTCATCTTCATTATAGGGATCAATATAGAATGATTCGCCATATCCGTTGATTGGCTGAAGAATACGAGGAACCTGCTGAATAAAACGGCGCAGGTAGACACGGCCATTTTCAGTGTTTAAAAAGATGGTAGTATCGCCATCGCGAGGAGGACGGCGTGAGATGAGCAGAATATCTCCCATATGATAAACGGGA
>ENA-OPVT01001202-OPVT01001202.1-human-gut-metagenome-genome-assembly--contig:-NODE-1202-length-16994-cov-2.428892_pt1 | contig 16994 bp, 15 predicted proteins | sample MGYA00241499_ERZ501990 | MGnify/ENA primary metagenome ERZ501990 (study PRJEB25962, sample SAMEA2042104) | human gut metagenome | biome: human gut; feature: human-associated habitat; material: faeces...
GTCCTCCATAACCTTCTTGTATTCCTCCAGATCCTTTTCAAGTGCGTCAGTATCAAAATCAACATCAGCGCCCTCAGCAGAATCAAAGAGAGAGTCAAGGTCAATGCCCTGTGAAGAAAGCTCACTACCTACCTTGTCTTTAAGGCTGTCAACGTTAACCATAAGATAAGCGTCAGAAAGCTCAGGTATCTGAACATAAGCCGACTTGTTATCTCTAGAATATACAGCATTAGCAGACACAAGATTATTTCCGCCATATGTCAGCGAAACATCTGCTGCAGTGTTGTTTCCCTTCTGCTTTGTAACAGTTGTCACAGAAATTGGCTGTAAGCTGACACCTGCCTCCTCTGTGAAGCCCTCGCCGAATGAAACAGTAGCCGTTGCGTTGTAAGCAAAATCAAGTTCGCCCTTGATAGCCTTTTCAGCCGTGCCAAGAGTGTTGTTTATATTATCTGCCACCTGAGTAAGCTTAGCCTTGCCGCCCTCAGTTTTACCATCATTACTGTCTTTATTTACAAAATAATAGCCAAGACCTGAACCAACTATGCTAAGACCCAAAACGCCTGCCAATACAGGTGTAAGCACCTTATTTTTTACCATTTTATTTCCTCCTTAAAGAAACTCATGTTTCTGTTCGTATTTAAAATATAACATACTTTTAACAATTTGTCAATAGACTAACATATTACAAATCAGCTACAAATGTCCCTAAAATAACAAAAAGAGAGGCACAAGGCCTCTCTTCATCATATTCTCTTATCAGCCAAATTCAAATCCGCCAGTCCTCACTCTGTCGATAAAGTCCCCGAGAATATCAGTATTGGTTTTCGATACCGAGTGCAGGAGATAAATAGCCCCCGGGTGAGCCGCATTCACAAGCTTTTCAAGAGCCTGTCCTTCATCAGGCTGATTGTTCACGTCCCAATCAGCGTAAGCAAAGCTCCAAAGCTCAGTCTTATAACCGCAGTTTGCCGTCACTCCAAGAGAGAACTCCGAAAACTCGCCCATAGGCGGTCTGAACACTGTCATGGTATAATCATAGTTTTCCTCCATATACTTATGGAAATCCTTTATCTCCGACTCACATTCCGCCTGTCCAAGCGTCGGCATAGAATAATGGTGTACCGAATGATTTCCCACAATATGCCCCTCGTCTATCATACGCTTCACAAGCTCAGGATTTTTCTCTGCATAATCCTGCAAAAGAAAAAACGTCGCCTTGACCTTTTTCTCTTTCAGCACATCGAGGATCTTTTCAGTGTATCCGTTCTCATACCCCTGATCAAAGGTCAGATATATCTTGTCATCATTATTTATAGCCTTTGCGTTAAGCTTGCCGTATTGTGCATTAAAATCAAGCGCACCAGTCGTCCTGTTCTTTTCGTCCACAAGAACGCCTTGACCATATCCGACCTTGTCATGTGAAAGCCCCGAAAGATCTATCTTTTCCTTTGCGGTTTTCTTTCCCACAGCAACAGGCTCGATGACCGCCGAGCTTGTTCCCTCTGATGAATTTCCCTCACGCACTATCACTGTCCTGCCACAAGCACTGAGCGCTACAACTGCACAAATAAGTGCCATGCAATTTCTTATCTTCATATGAAGCCCTCCGTTTTCTTATCATCTTATACTATTATGTTCAGAAAACGTCTTTATACAAAAATACGTTTCAGGTAAATTCTGACGTAAAACAAAAAAGGCGGCAAAAACTACCGCCTTTAAATATCAGTTATGACTCAAGATAGGACTTCACCAATGCCTGCAAAAGTTCATCTCTGTCAATATGACGAATAAGACTTCTGGCATTATTGTATGTCGTTATGTAGGTCGGGTCCTCAGAAAGAATATAACCTACGATCTGATTAATAGGATTATAGCCCTTCTCTTTCAGAGCGTCATATATAATTGTAAGTGTCTTTTTCAGCTCAGCCTCCTTGTCGTGCTGTACTGAAAATTCCATAGTTTGTTCGTGCATTATGCTCAGCCCCTCTGCAATGTATTAATATCAGCAATACGCCTGATATTATTATACTCCATTTGTTTCAAAATAACAAGTCAAAAAGCAAAATTTATGCACTTTATACAAATCAAGCACTATATTTTTTACATTCTGAGTTCAGCACCGATAGCCTTGAGAGCTTCAAGAACTTTCTTCATAGCCTTGTCAGCCTGCTCGTCAGTAAGCGTGCCGTCATGTGAACGCATTGAAATGGAGTATGAAACAGACTTCTTGCCCTTTTCGATCTGCTCGCCCTTGTAAACGTCAAAAAGCGTTACCTTTTCAAGTATCGAGCCAACAGCCTTGCTTATAGTCTTTTCAAGAAGAGCCGCAGGAATATCGTCATCACAAACGATAGACAGATCTCTTGTTGTAGCAGGATACTTAGGCAGTGGCTTATATGTCTTCTGAGCAACACAGCTTGCCATAAGCTCAGGAACATTTATCTTGCCCACATAAGCTCTTGCGTCAATGCCGTAGTTCTCCAGAACTCTCGGGTGAAGCTCGCCAAAAATGCCGATCTCCTCACCATTTACTTTAACAACAGCAACTCTGCCTGGGTGGAAAGCATAGAACTCGTCAAAGCTACATTCAGCAGTAGCCTTTTCAAATTCAACTTTCTGTGCGCCAAGCTTAGAGAGCAGACCCTCGACAAAACCCTTTATGTCATAGAAATCAGCCTTTGTTTCAGTGTCATAGAAACCAAAACCAAGTCTTTCAGGCTCGTTAGGAAGCACCTCTCCCTCAACAGGTATATACTCGTTTCCTCTCTCAAAGATATAGCACTCAGGGTTGCGGTAGCTGTAGTTTCTTGCAAGCACTTCACATACAGACGGAATGATAGTCGTTCTCATAACGCTGGTGTCCTCGCCAAGAGGGTTTGTGATAACAACTGTCTTTCTCAGTTTTGAGTCAGCAGGAAGATTTATCTTGTCAAAATACTTAGGCGAAATAAATGAGAATGTAGATATCTCGTTAAGACCCATAGCAAGCATAGATCTCTGTATATGTCTGTCAAACTTCTGCACCTCGGTGAGCTTAGCCTGAGCAACGCCTCTTACGATAGTGTTTGGAATCTTGTTGTAGCCGTAAAGTCTAGCAACTTCCTCTGCCACGTCAGCCTTGCAGGCAATGTCCACTCTGTACCAAGGTGAAACTACCTTGCCGTCCTTTATCTCAAAGCCAAGTCTTGTGAGATATTCAACCATGTCGCTCTCAGGTATTTCAGTACCAAGAAACTTATTTATCCACTCAGGGTCAAAATCAACCGTCTTAGGCGTTTCGTCCTCGTAATTCTCATCAATGTAAGTCTTTACGACCTCACCTGCACCAAGCTCTTCAACAAGCTGGAAAGCTCTCATAAGAGCCTCGTAGCACTCATGTGGGTCAAGACCCTTTTCATATCTTGCAGAAGCGTCACTTCTCATGCCAAGCTTCTTGGCTGTAGTTCTTACGCTTGCGCCGTCAAAGCAAGCAGACTCAAATACAACAGTAGTTGTATCGTCCATGATACCGCTGTATTCACCACCCATAACGCCTGCAACTGCAACAGGTTTTTCAGCGTCAGCAATAACGAGCATCTCTTCTGAAAGCTCTCTTACCTCGCCGTCAAGAGTTGTGATAGTTTCTCCTGCTTTAGCGTTTCTGATGTTGATAGATGCGTCCTTAACATATCTCAGGTCAAAAGCGTGCATCGGTCTGCCGTATTCAAGCATAACATAGTTTGTGATATCAACAAAGTTGTTGATAGGTCTAACGCCGCAGCCTCTGAGTCTTTCTCTCATCCAACGAGGTGACGGACCTATCTTTACATTCTTAACGATACCGGCCATATATCTCTTGCAAAGGTCAGTGTTGTGTATCTTTACCTTGAGCATATCGTTGATATCCCCGTCAATGCCCTTGAACTCAGGCTTCTTGACCTTCAGCTCAGTGCCGAAAGTAGCCGCAGTTTCTCTTGCAAGACCGATAACAGAAAGGCAGTCAGGTCTGTTTGAAGTTATCTCAAACTCAACTGTCGTATCATTATATCCTATAGCCTCATGTATATCCTTGCCTACTGTCTTGTCGCAGTCATCGCCAAGAATGAAAATTCCGTCCTCTATAGCATATGGGAAATCGTGAACAGAAAGTCCAAGCTCGCCCAGTGAGCAAAGCATACCATTAGAAGCAACGCCTCTCAGCTTGCCCTTTGTTATCTTCACCTGCTTGCCCTCATGTAGAACAGATGACTTGTGCTTTGCAACAGGCACAAAATCGCCCTCATGAACGTTCTGAGCGCCGGTAACTATCTGAACAGGCTCGTCCTCTCCCACGTCTACCTGAGTGATGAACATATGGTCAGAATCAGGGTGACGCTCCATAGAAACTACCTTGCCCACAACAACGTTAGAAATATCCTTGCCCTCCTGCTCAAAGCACTCTACCTTTGAGCCTGAAAGCGTCAGAGCGGAAACAAAATCCTTTATCGGCATATCGCAGTCTACATAGTCTGCAAGCCATTTCATTGACAAATCCATTTATTATTCCTCCGTAATCTTATCATTTACCGCAGTTTTGTATCTTCTCGTCCAAGTCCTTTAAAAACAGCGGTCTATAAATATAGAAATCCTTCCACCGCTTTATGTTCACAGTATATTTTATCCCGAAATTATCAGTTATCTCAGCTTTCATGCTGTCATTGACACCCTTTGTGCTGTGAACTATGGTCTTGAACTCTCTAATATCCGTATATTTTATAAGCAGTTTAGCCTTAGGCACATACATATATCTGTCAAGTAGATAAAAGGTCTTGTATTTGAACTCGCTTCCCTCTATCTCGCTTTCCAAAGCCAGCATATCCTGAGCGTCAAATTGCTCCAGCCTTGCAAGGTTCCCTCTGTATTGTTTTACCTGCCTTTTAAATCCTCTTATTCCGATAAAAAGCAGGATACCAAGAAAAATCACCAGAAACCCACATAACACTAGCATATCCCATGCACTCTGCTGTTCTTTTACAAGCATGACCGATAACCCACCGCCAACGCCTACTATCAGCGCCATAAGTATGCTGATAGCCGCCGACGTTACAAGCTTAGCCTTTGACGGCACAAGCTTTCTGTAAAGCCTGCTCTGGCTCATAACTTCATTCATCAGAACTGCTCTAAAAATCTCATATCGTTCTCATAAAGCAGACGCATGTCATTGATGTTGTATCTGCCCATTGTTATTCTTTCAAGACCGATACCAAATGCAAATCCGCTGTAAACCTCAGGGTCAATGCCACAGCCCTCAAGTACCTTAGGGTGTACCATACCTGCGCCGAGAAGCTCTACCCAGCCCTCCTGCTTGCACATTGAACAACCCTTGCCATGGCAGTTGAAGCACATAAGGTCAACTTCAGCAGAAGGCTCTGTGTATGGGAAGTGGTGCGGACGAAGTCTTATCTGAGTGTCCTCGCCATAAAGACGCTTCATAAGAAGCTCCAGCGTACCCTTAAGGTCAGCCATAGTGATGCCCTTGTCAATAACAAGACCCTCTATCTGGTGGAACAGCGGTGAATGTGTAGCGTCCACTGTGTCAGAACGGTAAACTCTGCCAGGTGAAATAATTCTGATAGGCGGCTTTCTCTTTTCCATTGTTCTTATCTGAACAGAAGAAGTCTGTGTTCTAAGAACAACGTTCTCATTGATGTAGAATGTATCCTGCGTATCTCTAGCAGGGTGAGATTTAGGCATATTCAGTGCCTCGAAGCAATAATGGTCTGTTTCAACCTCTGGACCGTCAACGATATCAAAGCCCATGCCAAGGAACACTTCCTCTACCTCTTCAAGAGTAGCGTTCAGAGGGTGAGGTCTGCCTATTCTTGTTTTCTTGCCCGGAAGCGTAACATCTATAGCTTCCTCTGTAAGCCTTACCTGCTCCATTTTGCTCTTAAGCTCTTCCTTACGCTTATTGAGAGCATTCTCGATATCAGCTCTTACCTTGTTTGCAAGCTGACCGATAACAGGTCTTTCCTCTGCGGAAAGCTTGCCCATTTGCTTAAGTATGGAAGTTATCTCTCCCTTTTTGCCAAGAAATCTTACTCTGAAATCTTCCAACAGCTTGGCGTCATCAATATGTGAAAGTTCTTCTTTCGCACGCTCGTCAATGCTTTTCAACTGTTCTTTCATTACTTATCCTCCTATAAAAATAAGCCCTGCCCCGACTAAACAGGACAAGACTTTGAAATTCTTGTTTATACCACCTATCAGTAAAGAGCCAACACTCTTCCGTCCTTAACGCAGACAAACGTTCACGCTTACTAAAGACTATCTCTCATTCGGCATGACCACTCGCAAGTGAACTTCATTTTGTCAGGATATAAAGCCGCTTTCAGAAAACGCACACACGCCGCAGCTTCTCTCTGAAGACCCTTAGCAAAACTACTCTCTCGGTCATAGTGTTTTAAGTGTATTGATACAATAATATGTTATCACATTCTGCCCCACATTTCAAGGGCTTAACAAAAAGTTTACAACTACAGCCCATGCTTATGAAGTCTGTCCCACTTCATATCCTCCTCGGAGTAATAATCGTCCTCCTCGTCCTCTATCTTGTTGTATTCCTTGTGTGGATAACCTATCTTCTCATAAAAGTCATTGATAAGCACAAGCTTGCCCTTAGTGTCCTGAAAGCTCAGAGCTATCATACCGTCCTCAGGCACAAAAGCTTTCTCCCTGCCCTCTTTGTCCTTTACCACAAAGCTTGACTTCTCCACATTTTTCAGCACGCAAACGAGTCTTCCCTTGTTTGTCTGATAAGACTTCTCTATCTCCTCATAGTAAAGACATATGTGCAGATAGCTTTTAGAAAGCCCCATGCGCTGAGAGTGTTCAATGTGATCCTCATATATCCTCGTGTAAACATCAGCGTCCCGTGAAAGCGAGTAATACCAGTACATAAGCCCGCCCACAGAACAATTGCAAGCCCCCAGCAGTATAAGCAGGACCTTTGCAAAGACCGCACTTGCAAACACCGCACCAATTATGATGATAACGACCCCAAGCAGGATATTCTTATACATATTCCTCTGCATTTTCCTGTATTCTTCGATATCATGTGCCGCCTTGACCTGCCTCTCCGCCCTTGACAGCTTCGGAGGATATTCATAAACCGCCTGCAAAACATTCACCTCACAACTCTTTGACTTTTCCATAGCAAGTACAGATTTTGTATAGCGTTTTTGTTACATATTTACAAATAGCGTATAATATGCTACAATATATTCATTACCTAAGGAAATACACTGACCAACAAGGTTTATTATACACATCATTTCCGTTTGGGCAGGTCTCTACATATACAACTAAATAAGACTTTGTAAACTCTCCGTATAAAAAATCAATAGTGTTTTTAAAATTGGACGTTGTGGTTACTATATCAGTTTCGTCAAATGAAATAGTGTAAACATCATTATAACTAGAATTTTGTGGTGTGCTTTCACTTATGCACAACTCATAAAATTCTTCAAGTGTAGTGTACTCTTCTCCGTAAGTCCAAAACTCCGTATAGTGATTATTTACATATTCAGCCTTGCTATTTGAATACTCCTGCAACTCTTTTTTCATCGCATCAATATCTGCCTGCGTTATCTTATCACTTTTCTTAGTTGTCGCCGTCACGACCCCCGAATACTTGCCATAGTGATTATTATTCGTCTTTTTGTCGTCCTGCTTGCAAGCCCTTATCTTGAACTGATACTTTGTCGCAGGCGCAAGCTTCTTCACAGTGTAGCTTGTCCCTGTGGTCTTGCCTATCTCTTTCCATTTGCCTTTTATGTTCTGATAAATGCGGTAATTTGTACAGCCTATCTTCGTCCAAGAAAGCTTAACGCTGTCAGTGCCAACACTGCTTACCTTCAGCCCCTTGCAAGCCTGCGGATTGGTCGCCGTGTTCCAGTTTGCGGAATATTCTCCGTAAACTTTCTTGCCCTTTACAGTCTTGTATGCCCTTACTTTAAAATTTTCTCTCGTTGCATTAGGCAGCTTCTTAACTGTGTAGCTCGTACCCTTGCAATCCCCAAGCTTGTTGTACTTGCCGTTTTTTCGCATATAAACAGTGTAACCGCTCGCACCCTTTACCTTGCTCCAGTTGAGCTGTATCTCACTGTTTGAAAGCGTCTTAGATTTAAGCCCCGTTACCTTGCCAACACTCGCCGCTTCCGCAACGATAGCCGTGAGAATATCCCCATATCCTCCGCCGCAGGTACAACAGCCCCCGTACCCATAAGCATTGCCGCCATAACAACAGCCGCCGTTTTCTTCATACCATTCTTCATAAAAAGCACCTCTCCCGATTCTCTATAATTCCCCATATGTCATGGTAATATTATATAATACCATAAAGCCAAATATTTGTCAATACTTTTACAAAAAAATATAAAATGTTGAAAATTGCAAAATAAAATATCCTGCAAAATTCCGTAGGGGCGAACACTGTTCGCCCGTCGAAGCAACAAACAAAAAGCACAACACCCACCAAGAGCATTGTGCTTTTATCATATCTAAATCAATCAGCTATTCTTCTTGCTGTCATTCTCTCTTATCTCAACACGGCGTATCTTACCGCTGATAGTCTTAGGCAGCTCGTCCACGAACTCAACTATTCTAGGATACTTGTAAGGCGCAGTTGATTGCTTAACATAGTTCTGAAGCTCCTTAGCAAGCTCAGGAGAAGCAGTGTAGCCCTTTGCAAGCACGATAGTAGCCTTAACTACCTTGCCTCTGATAGCGTCATCAGCCGCCGTGATAGCGCACTCAAGTACAGAAGGGTGTTCCATAAGGATACTCTCTATCTCGAAAGGTCCTATACGATAACCCGAAGCCTTGATAAGGTCGTCCGTTCTTCCAACATACCAGTAGTAGCCGTCATCGTCCATGTAAGCAGTGTCGCCTGTGTGATACATACCAAATCTCCAAGCGTTGTCCGTTGCCTCAGGGTTTCTGTAATACTCCTTGAACAGCGCAGGGTTCTCGCCTCTCTTAGCGTAAACAACGATCTCGCCTGTCTCGCCTACCTTAACAGGCTTGCCCTCGTTGTCAACTATACCGATATTGTAAAGCGGTGTAGGCTTGCCCATTGAGCCCGGCTTTGGCTCCATGCCGTAAAGATTGCCCACAAGCACAGCGCCCTCTGTCTGACCGAAGCCCTCCATAAGCTTAAGACCTGTGTACTCATACCACTTGTTGAATACCTCAGGGTTAAGAGCCTCACCGGCGATACAGCTATATTTCAGTGAAGAAAGGTCATAGTTTTCAAGACCCTCCTTGATGAAAAATCTGTACATTGTCGGAGGTGCGCAGAAAGAAGTAAGCTTGTAATCCTGAATTACTTTCAGCACGTTTGCAGGAATAAATCTGTCGAAGTCATATACAAAAGTTGTTGCACCGCAGATAAACTGACCAAACATCTTGCCCCATGCACACTTAGCCCAGCCTGTTTCAGAAACAGTAAGGTGCAGTGAGTTCTCGTCAAGATGATGCCAGTGCTTAGCAGTGATAATGTGTGCCGCAGCCAGTGAATACTTGTGCAGTACCATTTTAGGATATCCAGTCGTACCAGAGCTGAAATACATAAGCATTGACTCAGTAACGTGTGTTTCGATCCTCTCAAAAGTCTTTGGATACTTGTCCATTTCGCTGAGAAAATCTATCCAACCCTCTTTAGCACCGTGAGTGATAAACTTCTCTTTCATGCCGCTGTACTGCTCAAGAGCTGAATCCACCTGATTAGGAACATCGTCCTCCGCAGTTGCCACGATATAAGATATAGACGCAGCGTCAAAGCGGTAAACATAGTCTTTTTTCTTGAGCTGACAAGTTGCAGGCACAAGGATAGCGCCTATCTTCATAAGACCGTAAGCAAGGAACCAGAACTCATAATGACGTTTAAGAACAGCCATAACAAAATCGCCCTTCTTAACTCCGTGTGCCAGCATCATGTTAGCCACCTGACTGCTCTTTTCAGAAAGATCCTTGTAAGTGAAGATATGCTCCTCACCCTCCTCGTTGACCCACTGCATAGCCACCTTATCAGGCACGTTCTTAGCCAGCTCGTCTATAACGTCATATGAGAAGTTGAAGTTCTCAGGCAGGTCAAGCTTAAAGCTTTTAAGTCTGCCCTCGCTGTCAAGCTCCTCGTCAACAAACCTCTTGTAAAAATCAGCCATTACAAAACTCATATATGAAATCCTCCGTTTTAATTATATCCTGTTTATCTCATGACAAATGCTCACTATGTCCTGCGGAACTTCCGCAATATACTTCGCACCTGCATTTTCAAGTTCTTCTCTGCCCCTGAAGCCCCATTCACAGCCAATGCAGTCAAGACCCGCATTTTTTGCCGTCATAACGTCCACATCAGAATCTCCGATAAGCACAGCTTCCTCAGCCTTGACCCCAAGCGTGCCAAGAATATTGTATATTATCTCAGGCGCAGGCTTTGTCGGAACACCGTCCTTTTTGCCCTCGATCAGGTCAAAATCTTTCTCACCGAAAATATTCTTTACAATGTAGTTCACAAAGCCGTCAGGCTTGTTTGAAGCCACCGCCGTCATAATGCCCTCATTGCGAAGCGTGTCAAGCACCTCGCAGATATGCTCATAAGGCTTGGTCTTGTTCACACATCTCTTGTTGTATTCCTCAGAGAACTCAGCATGATACTTTTTGATGTTCTCCTCGCTTCTCAGCTTCTCAGGCAAAGCCCGCTCAACAAGCTTCAAAGTACCATTTCCCACTAAATGCTTGTAGGTATCATAATCAAACACAGGAAACCCATATCTCTCAAGTACCGCGTTCATGGCGTCCCCAAGATCATAAATAGAATTTACAAGCGTTCCGTCCAGATCAAAAATAAATAGCTTTTTCATAAAACCAGCTATACAAAAAGCCTTTCCTCCCTCCGACTTTCCATAAACTTGTCGGTCACCATGCACTAATTTTTACACTTATCACAAGTTTATACACATATCATAACTTTGTACACTTATCACAAGTTTGTACATCAATCGCAAATTTATACACTTGTCTAAAAATCACGAGATTTATTATACACTGATATTGTGGCTTGTTTATGAACATACACACCTGTAATTGTTAAATTAAAATTCACAAAGATATCTATGTGATACATATTTACGTGAATAAGCAAATTGTTTTAAACAAATATAGTCTGTTCAGCGAATATTTTAAGCCCTATACATATTAAAATAACTCCCCCAACTATCCTTGCCTTGCTTTTGAGTTTTCCGCTGAATTTGTTACCAAGCATAACCCCACAGAACGATAAGGCCGCCGTAACAACACATATAAACGCTGCCGACCTGACTATGCCCACACCAAGTGCCGCAAAGCTTATGCCCACAGCCAGTGCGTCCACAGAGGTGGCAAATCCCTGCACAAGCACAGCCCCGAAAGTGAGCCTGCCCCCTGTCTGGATCTCATCGTCCCCCGAACCGCATATCATGTTCAACCCTATGAACCCAAGCAGTATCAAAGCTATCCAGTGGTCGAACCTCTCTATGTACTCCGCAAAATTCATGCCCAGCGCATAACCGATCGCAGGCATTATCCCCTGAAAAAGCCCGAATATGATACCGCACATCAATGCTCCCCTGACTCTCCCCTTTCTGACGCAAAGCCCATTAGTCACCGATACCGCAAAAGCGTCCATAGAAAGTCCACACGCAGTAAGAAAAAGCTCAAAAATACTCATATAATCCCCCTGTATAATGTATAAAAACAGCTTTACATTCAATCTTGACTTCCCTTATATTTTTATCTGCACCCACACTTTTTACACCTGCTACCACACCTTTTCTGTAGGGGCGAACAGCGTTCGCCCATCAAAGCAACAAACCCATGCTTTCATCAAATAAAATAGCCCCCACTCAACAAAAAAACGCCATCTCGGAAAATACAAAATAACATCTTTGCATTTTCCGAAAACAGCGTCATACCGTTATATTTTTTTAATCCTCACACTTTGAAGCAAGAAGCGAGCTGTATTGATTTCTGAACTGCTCAAATCTGCCCTCGTCAAGAGCCTCTCTTATCTTCTCCGTGAGCGTGTTGTAGAAATACAGATTGTGCATAACTGCCAGCCTGCCGCCCAACTGCTCCTCAGACTTGAACAGATGACGAATGTACGCCCTGCTGTGATTACGGCAAGCAGGGCAATCGCAATGCTCGTCAATAGGTCTAGGGTCAGTTTCATACCTTTTATTAGTGATGTGCATTATTCCGTTCCATGTGAACAGCGTTCCGTGTCGTGCGTTTCTGCTCGGCATTACGCAGTCAAAGAAATCCACACCCCTGTAAACAGCCTCGATTATGTTCGTCGGCGTACCAACGCCCATAAGATATCTCGGCTTATCCTTAGGCATAAAAGGCTCGACCTTTTCGATAATGTTATACATCACCTCAGTCGGCTCACCTACAGCAAGACCGCCTATAGCAAAGCCCGAACAGTATTCCATTTCTCTTATGCGCTTCATATGCTCGATACGAAGATCCTCATAAGTACAGCCCTGATTGATACCGAACAGCATCTGATGCTTGTTTATAGTCTCCTCAAGTCCGTTGAGCCTTTTCTGCTCAGCGACACATCTCTCAAGCCACCTTACCGTTCTATCACAGCTTGCCTTTGAATAGCTATGCTCAGCAGGGTTTTCCACACACTCGTCAAACGCCATTGCAATAGTAGACGCAAGGTGCGATTGTATCTGCATACTCTCCTCAGGACCCATAAAAATCCTACGACCGTCAACATGAGAGTTAAAGTACACGCCCTCTTCTTTGATTTTACGCAGCTTGGCCAAAGAAAATACCTGAAATCCACCGCTGTCTGTAAGAATAGGCTTGTCCCAGTTCATGAACTTGTGAAGTCCACCCATTTTGTATATAACGTCATCGCCCGGTCTGACGTGCAAATGATAGGTATTGCAAAGCTCCACCTGCGTTTTAAGCTCGTTTTTTAAATCAATGGAAGAAACTCCGCCCTTTATTGCCGCCGAAGTTCCCACGTTCATAAATACAGGCGTCTGAATAGTTCCGTGAACAGTTTCAAACTGCCCCCTGCGTGCAGCACCCTCTTGTTTAAGTAATGTAAACATAAATTCTCCTTATAAATTATTTTTCAGCCTATTCCATATCATACAGCTTCATAGTTTCAATATTTCTGTACTCATGCTTTTCATAATATCCAATAAGCTCTCCCTCTTCATCTCTGAGAGCTATCATATAAACGTCCTTATTTTCCTTTTCGTTGCGGAAAGTATACACCTTGTTGTTGCCCTTGTCCTTTTTGAACCATGCAATGACCTGCTCTATCTTGTCATTAGAATCCCCGTTGTGACAGCCCTTTATGGACCTGCCCACAAGAGCCGCTCCTCCACGCTTTTCATATCTTTTGACCGCTGTCGGATTCATATATACTATCGTATGCTCAAGGTCGCAAATAACCACAGGTGCATCGTCTGCGTCAATAACGCTCTTAAAAAAGTTATTTTCCATTTCCGTTCTCCTTTATGATATCATTCCTGCCCCTTATTCCTTTAAGCACCATATCCAGAGGCACACCAAATATTTTTATGCAAAGCACCAATACAATAGGTATCGCTGTAAGTGCCAGATAAAGCTCCCAACGTTCAGGAAAAGCCTTTGCAAGATATGCCTGATAACCATAGTATGTGAGCATATAAACAATAGTCCTGTGCCAGAAGTACACCTGCAAAGTCCTGGAGCCGCACTTTGTTATCAGTGGAATCTTCACATCAAGCCCAATACCAAGCACCGCCAAACAAAGCAGTGCCGAGATACCCATAACAAGAAGCCTGCTCAAAAAAGTGCAATCCATGTCCGTTGCTTCAGATATGGAAAAATAAGAGTTTCTTCCCGTAAGAAGCATTCTCAGCGGATAAACAAGCTTTGTTTTTCCAAAGCAGAAATAAGCCCAAATGCCTATCACCCCCAAGGACAGCACCCTTACATACCACTTCTTCACAAAATCAGCCACCTTTTCAGGGTCAAGCACATATCCGCAGTAGTAAAACGGGAAAAACACCACTATCCTGGATAGCTCATATTCATCGCCCACGCTAGGGTCATACCCTGCTGCAAGTGCCGTCACCATAGACGCCGTAAGCACCGCCCAAGGTCTGCTGTTTCTTAACAGATAGCAAAGCCCCATAAACGCCGCCATTGCAAACATATACCAATATACACCGTCGCCGCCTAAAAGGTCAAAGAATATCTCGCCATCACTGTTTTCCTTGTCAAAATCCGTCTGAAATCTCACCTGCGACCAATAATTCAGGCATTTCATTAACATTCCGATAACAACAAATCCAAGCGTCTTTCCAAGCACTTTCCTGCCGTCATCATGCCCCCTGTTGAACAGTCCTGATATGAATAAAAACAACGGCATATGAAAAGCATACAGAAACACAAATGCGCCGCTGAAAACCTTTGCCTGCGGTACACCTGTTTCACCACCGCCGTCACCAAAAAGCTTGACAGTGCTGTCGTCTATCAAATGCCCCAAGACCACAAGCACTATAAGCAGAAATTTCAGATTGTCATATAAATACAGTCGTTTCTTCTCCCCTGACTTAACGTCATTCATATAGAAAAAAACCTCCGTAAAACAAAGTTTGAAATGAGATATCATCGCCGCAGGCGATACCTTAATTCCTCACTCAGATATTATGAGCATACAATCACCAAAGCTGAAAAATCTGTATTTCTCCTCCACAGCTATCTTGTAAGCATTCATAGTGTTCTCATAACCCATAAATGCAGAAACAAGCATTATAAGCGTGCTTTCAGGCAGGTGAAAATTAGTAACAAGTCCGTCAAGCACCTTGAACTCAAAGCCAGGATAAATAAATATCTCCGTGTAACCATCACATGGAACTATCTTTCCGTCATTGAATGCCGCCACGCTCTCCAGTGTCCTGCATGAAGTAGTACCCACCGCAATAACACGTCCGCCATTTTTCTTCGTTTCGTTTATCATGTCTGCAGTTTCACGGCTAAGCTCATAATGTTCCCTGTGCATCTTATGGTCAAGGACCTTTTCCTCCTTAACAGGTCTGAACGTGCCAAGACCAACGTGCAGAGTAACATACGCAATGTTCACACCCATTGCCTTTAAGTCCTCAAGCTGCTGCTCAGTAAAATGCAGACCGGCAGTCGGCGCAGCAGACGAGCCAAGCTCATGAGCATAAACCGTCTGGTATCTGTCCTTGTCCTTCAGCTTTTCAGTAATATAAGGTGGCAAAGGCATCTGACCTATCTCGTCAAGTGTGGCAAAGAAATTCTCCTCGCACTCAAATCGTGCGATACGGTTTCCGTCCTCCAACACATCAATTATCTCCGCCTTCAGCTTTCCGCCGCCAAAAACAAATCTTGTGCCGATCTTGGCTTTTTTGCCAGGTCTGCAAAGAATCTCCCAGACCATGTTCTCTTTCTGCTCCACAAGCAAAAACTCAATGAACGAGCCTGTGTCCTCACGCTCGCCGTATATCCTCGCAGGAAGCACCTTTGAGTCGTTAAGCACAAGCAAGTCACCTTTTTTGAGATAATTGCATAGATTATAGAAATGGTCGTGTACCACCTCTCCCGTCTGCCTGTTTATCTTCATCATTCTCGAAGCATTTCTAGGCTCAACAGGGGTCTGTGCAATAAGCTCCTGCGGCAGGTCATAATAAAAATCCGATCTTTTCATATTGTTGATATCAAGCATTTTAAATATCTCCTATTTATTTAAAATATAATAACTATAATAATGTAGGGAACAGCGTCCTCTACGTCCCACTCTCACCATTCTCAAAGTCCTTATTCCAACAACTGTCAACATTCTTTAAAGCCATTTAATTTCATATAAACTTATTAATTTACAGAAAATTAAAATATTTTTATCTATATGTATTGACAGAACGCTAAATATTTGTTATCATTAAACAGAACAGATAGAGGTGCAGTTGAAATGAGTATCATTTTTCGTGTGACCCCACACAACAGCGTCCCAACGCCTATGGTAAATGAGAAAGGTAAAACTGCCGAAGCGGAGTATCGGGAACACTCCTGCTGACTGTTAGTTTAATAGACTATCAGTTGTCATCATTACAAATGGTGGAGTGCTATCGGCATAAATTTTTATGTCAACATTCTTATTATATTGTATGATGAACTGGTTTTCAACCAGTTTTTTTATTATTTGTTTATTTTTTATGTTTTGTGCAAAATAACATTTGAACAGCGGCATATTTTAGTGTATAACGCCAAAGAAAATTGTTACCATGGCACAGGAAAAGGAGTTTTAATATGAAAAAGTACAATGTCGGTATCATCGGTGCAACAGGAATGGTAGGTCAGAGATTTTCTCTGCTTCTTGACAAACACCCATGGTTCAATGTAGTATGCGTTGCCGCTTCACCACGTTCAGCAGGCAAAAAGCTCAAGGACGCAGTTGCAGGCAAGTGGAAGCTTTCAGAGCCTCTGCCGGAAGCTATCGGTGAGCTTACAGTTCTGAACGCCGAGGAGGACGTTGAGAAGATCGCTTCAATGGTAGATTTCGTATTCTGCGCAGTTGATATGAAGAAAGACGAGATAAGAGCCCTTGAAGAAAAGTATGCAAAGGCTGAATGCCCTGTTGTATCAAACAACTCCGCACACAGACATACTCCTGATGTTCCAATGGTCATTCCTGAGGTAAACCCTGAGCATATCGAGATAATCGCTTCACAGAGAAAAAGACTTGGCACAAAGAGAGGATTTATCGCAGTTAAGTCTAACTGCTCACTCCAGTCTTACGTTCCTGCTCTTGCACCTCTTATGGATAAGTATAAGGTAACAAAGGCTCTTGCCTGCACATATCAGGCAATTTCAGGCGCAGGCAAGACATTTGAAAGCTTCCCTGAGATACTTGACAACGTTATCCCTTATATCGGCGGTGAGGAAGAAAAGTCTGAGAA
>ENA-OPVT01001226-OPVT01001226.1-human-gut-metagenome-genome-assembly--contig:-NODE-1226-length-16835-cov-2.807032_pt1 | contig 16835 bp, 13 predicted proteins | sample MGYA00241499_ERZ501990 | MGnify/ENA primary metagenome ERZ501990 (study PRJEB25962, sample SAMEA2042104) | human gut metagenome | biome: human gut; feature: human-associated habitat; material: faeces...
TGGGTTTTGTCAGTCATTCGACAGGCATGCGCAATGGTCTGTCAAACGGCCTGAGGTATTAAGTTACAGCCGGCAAATCTCGCCGGGTAAAACTTATATATATAAACCGACTGATGAAGCAAAGAAGCTGCAGCTTCATATGCAAATTCAGTCAGAAATGCCGATTGTGAGGGTCGAACTCACAGACAGCCACTTCGGCATGAGGGGGCAGTGCAACAAAGACACTGCCCATCTTGGAGGTAAAACATAGCAAAAATATAATACAGTTTTCTGATATATGTTATATACCAGAAATGCCAAAGGCAGGAATCGAACCTGCATATTGCTAACAGTGATAAAAAATAACGGGTGGGTGATTAGATGAACTAGACGTGAATGGAATTTCTGATTTCATATGCACGTCCAGAAACTTTCAAACCGACGGATAACAGAAGAATGACTACTGCCTTCCGTCAATCAATGAAAATGAATTAAGGGTTGCTGTATGTTAGCTGCATATCCAGTTATGCTACTTTGGCATGCTCAGAACTAAATCTGAGCTTTTTGTCTTGCTTATTTTTAATATGCAAAATAATTTAAAAAATGTAACACTTTTTTGAATATTTTTTTTGTTTTTAAATGATTTTTCTTGACTCACTGCTGATATCTGCAGATGTTAGCAGGTTTTCTTTCGCTTTCTTGTCCTTTGTAAGACGTAACGCATGCTTACTGATTGCTTCATCAAGAATATTTCTTACGGTTCTGGCGTTACCAAAATCTGCTTTTGGAAGTTCTATCTCGTAGCGTTCCCTGAATTTTTCAAGGCCTTCACGGCTTACTTTTAAGCCGGCTTTATTCGCCATAGATTTGAAGATTGCTTCTGCTTCATCGGTTGTGTAATCCGGAAATTCAAGATAATCCTTAATTCGTGAACGGAAACCGGGGTTAGAAGAGAGCAGGTTTGCCATTGGCTTTGTATATCCGGCAAGTATTAATACAAATTGGCCTCGCATATCCTCCATAAGTTTAATCAATGTGTCAACAGCTTCATTTCCATATCCTTCAGCCATGGAATACGCTTCATCAATAAACAGCACTCCACCCATCGCATATTTAACCAGAATCTCGGCTTTCATACCGCCTTCACCTGGTGCTGATGCTTTGAGAAGGTTACCATCAACTTCAATACACTGATTTTTTTTGATAATTTTGTTCTTGTACAGAAAACCTGTAAGTATTCTGGCAAATGTTGTTTTACCGGTACCAGGAGCTCCGTAAAAGACGTAATGTGAACTGAAGCCTTCGCCTTTCTTGCCGTGGGCTTTATCATAATTTGCACGGGCTACAATCTCATTTATCTTATCCTTCACTTCTTCCATTCCTGAAAGAGCTGCCATATCCTGGTCAGGATTTTTAGAACCAGGATGTGTTGCCTTGGTGATTGTGGATTCCGGCATTACCCTGTTCATTTCTTCTTTTCGCTGTTTATCATATTCTTTTCGCTCTTTATCTGACAGGCTAAAATAGTCAAATTTGCTCGTCATACCGAATGCATCAACATTTTTGCCGTATTTGGATTTCTCATACCACAGATTACATGATTTGAATAAAACCGCCCAGATTACAGCCCCAATGCAGACAGGCATTGGGTATTCCTTCACAAATTCAACGACATTAAAGCCTGGCTGTCTGCTTAAATAGTAAAACCCTCCACACGGAATTACTAGCAGCAGAATAAGCGAAAGAAATGATAGCCAATATTTTAATGATTTCATTTTTTTCTCTCTCCTTTTTATTTTTTTTGGCTTTATTTTAATATGCAAAATTTTTGGCGAAAAGTTACAAAAAATAATTAAAAAGTTTATGCGAACATTTGTTTGCTTTTTTGTTCAGTATGTGATAATATGTTTTCAGAACAAATGTTCTGTATTTCAGAAAGCTGACACAAAACGCAAGTTCTTTTTCGTAGTCTTGAGAATCCGGCATATTAAAAGTGCAAAAAGCAAAAAAAATACAAAGAAAAGGAGATTGAAAAATATGAGTAATGAATTTTCTCACTTACATGTCCATTCAGACTACAGCTTGCTTGACGGTTTAGGAAAAATCGGGGATTACGTTAAATACGGCAAATCTCTCGGAATGAAAGCAATGGCCTTCACAGACCATGGAACAATGGCCGGATTGGTTACAGCATATGACACATGCAAAGCTAACGGTATGAAATTTATCGGAGGATTTGAAGCATATGTTGCGCCATACGGAACAACAAGGTTTGAAAAAAAGGCATCTGAAGGTAAAGCTTACAATCATCTGATTATCCTATTCAAGAATGCAGAAGGGTATAAGAACGGATGCGAGCTGCTAACAAGAAGTCATACTGAAGGGTTTTACTATAAGCCGCGTATTGATTTTGACCTGTTGAAAGAGCATCATGAAGGTCTTGTCGTTATGTCAGCCTGCCTTGCCGGCGCTGTACCGCAGGCTATCGTGCATGGAAATGTAGATTTAGCAAAACAGATTATTATGGAATACAAAGAAGTATTTGGAGATGATTATTACCTCGAAATTCAAGACCATGGTATTCCTGAGGAAAGAGAGGTTATCACTGCCTTGCTGACATTGTCAGAAGAATGCGGCGTGAAACTGATTGCCACAAACGACTGCCATTACGTCAGAAAAGACGAAAAAGAAGCGCACAACTGGCTTCTCTGTATGCAGACAGACAAAAGAATCAATGAGGAAAACCGCATGATTAATGATGGTGACTACTATCTTAAGTCAAAAGAAGAAATGCTGGAATTGTTTCCTTATTGCCCTGAAGCTGTCTACAACACACAGGAAGTTGTGGATAAGTGTAATTTTGAATTTGAATACGGTCATTACCGTATGCCAAAAGTCCATATTCCGAAAGAATATGGCAATGATTATTTTAAATATCTTGAAGACGAGGCCTGGAAAGGTTTTGAAAAGAGATATCCACATTGTCATCAGAGGAGAGCAGAAGCAGAACCAAGGCTGAAATATGAACTTGGAATCATTAAACAGATGGGATTTGCTCAGTATTTCCTTGATATCAGAAAGACAATCAAAGAAGCGAAAGACAATCATATCCTGGTTGGCCCAGGAAGAGGTTCTGGAGCCGGCAGCTGCATGAATTACTGCCTGGAAATTACAGACCTTGAACCATTACAATATGATTTACTGTTTGAACGTTTCTTAAATCCGGAAAGAATATCAATGCCGGATATCGATACCGACTTCGAGTACTTAAGAAAAGATGACGTAATTGCTGCTGAAGCAAATGATTACGGTTATGATTGCTTTGCCAAAATTGAAACTTTTGGAACTATGCTGGCGAAAAACGTTTTAAAAGGATGTACAAAAGTATCCGGAATTGAAAATCACGTTGCTATTGGCGCAAAGCTGGCTAATTTCATCACAGGCAATAATTCGTTGAAACAGGAATGGGAGATAAACCCTGATTTACAGTCATACGTCCATAGTGACCCGAGACTTGAAAAAATCTGGGATATTTCATTGAAACTGGAAGGAACAAAAAAATCTGCAGGTACTCATGCATGCGGACATATCCCAACACCGGTTCCATGTGAACAGTTATTCCCCTGCCGTCTTGATAGTGAATCCGGCCTGCTTGTATGCGAATATGATATGAATCAGGCAGAGCATCTCGGCAATCTGAAAAAAGACCTGCTGATGCTGCGAAATCTGACAATCATTGACATCGCGCAAAAAGAAATCAAGAAAAGAACTGGAAAAGATATCCCGCTTTGGGATGAAAGTATCCTGAATGATAAAAAAGCGCTCAATATGATTGCATCAGGTGATACAGATGGTGTATTTCAGCTTGAATCAGACGGAATGAAGAAATTTATGAGACAGCTGCAACCTGACTGCTTTGAAGATATTATTGCCGGTGTTGCACTGTATCGTCCAGGCCCAATGGATTATATCCCGGATTATATCCAGAACAAACATAATCCGAATGATATTAAATATATAACTCCTGAACTTGAATCAATACTTGCTCCTACATATGGTATTATCGTTTACCAGGAACAGGTAATGCTGATAGTGCAAAAACTGGCCGGTTTCTCAATGGGTCGTGCCGATGTTGTACGTAAAGCAATGGGAAAAAAGAAGCAGGAAATCATGGACCAGGAAGGCCCGCATTTCATCAATGGCGATAAAGAACTGAACATTGAAGGATGTACCGGAAGGGGTATTTCAGAAGAAGCTGCACAGAAAATCTGGAATCAGATGGTTGATTTTGCGAAGTATGCATTCAACAAATCACATGCTGCAGCTTATGCTGCAATCAGCATGCAGACGGCCTATCTGAAAGCCAATTATCCGTTAGAGTTTGCAGTCGGTCTCTTAACGTCCGTTATGGATGACTCCAAGAAACTGATGAAATATGTAACATCTTTCAGACAGACAGGAGTAAATATCTTACCACCTGATGTAACAAAATCAGAATATGGCTTTTCAATTGAAACTGATGATGACGGTAATGAGTCTATCAGGTTCGGATTGTTCGCAATCAAAGGAGTTGGTGAAGACGTTGCCAATACAATTCCGGCAGAACGTGCAAAACAGCCTTACAAAGACATTGATGACTTTGTAAAACGACATATGTCATTTAACAGAAAAGCATTTGAGAACCTTGCGAAAGCAGGAGCTTTTGATGCTTTTGGACACACCAGGCAGACTTTAGTTGAAAACTTTGATACTATGCTTACCTCAATCAAGACTCAGGCGAAGAACTACGATGAAAATCAGCTTACTTTGTTTGATTTCGGCCTTGATGTTGATACATCATACAAATTTAATGAGTATCCGGAGTATTCATATCTCCAGAAATGCAGAAATGAAAAGGATGCGACCGGTATGTATGTCTCAGGTCATCCAGCTTCTACGATTGAGAACATCACAAAGAAAAACGGTGCGGTAAACATTGAAGATATCGTATCTGAAAATTCCGTTTATCATAATGATGATGAGGTTGCTATCGGTGGAGTTATCACTGAAATCAAGAAAAAAATCACCAAAAAAGGCAATATCATGATGATTATTGATGTTGAAGACACAACTGGACACATCAGCGTACTGCTGTTTGAACACGCAATTCAAAAATTCCAGTCTGAGTTAAATGAAGACGGACTGATTTTCCTGAAAGGAAAAGTAAGGGGAGGCGGTGAGGACAGTTCTTTAATCCTCCAGACCGTATGCCCGTTGAAAGACACTCCGTCAATATTATGGATTGCCACTGATGACTATTCCTTAAACAACTTGAGAAACAGGGTTCTGAATTTCATGCAGGATAACCCAGGTATTGGAGACCATGTAAAAATAGTTTCAAAAAAAGCCAGAAAGCCAGAAATACTCGGTGATATCTCTATCACTGCAGATGTTCTGGAAAAGGCAAAAATCCACTTTGGAAGGGAAAATGTAAAGGTAACACAGGACAAATCTGAAATTGCTTAAACACCCGGGCGGCTGCATTTTGCAGGCAGCTGCCCCTTTTGCGCCCAAAATGTGAAAAATTCGTACTGTTTGAGAAAAATTCTGCATTTTGTATGTATCTAAAAAATACATAAAAAGGCAGAAGAAAAAATGGAAGGAAACTGGGTTTTAAAAGTAAACACAAAGCAAAAAATGCCGTATGACTTGTACCGGCTTTTACATAGAAAATCTACTAAATATAGAAACAATTACTGCTTCAATAATTATGTAGAAAAACCAAAAAGAACTATTAAAAAAATACAGAAGGCAGGAATTAAATATGAATGCTATCGTGTGGAATATGAAAGAGCAAATAATTACCGGCAGACGTTCTTCGCCAGAACACAGGCTCCGTACAGATGCCGGTATTGTAATAAAAAACTACAGAAGAATAAAGTTGTTGTTGACCACATCGTCCCGGTCGCAAAAGCACAGAAAAAAGCATCCGCCCGGATGATGCTGGCAGTAAAAAGATGCGGCAGTGTAAACGATATACGAAACCTTGCCCCGGCCTGCAGGGACTGTAATTCAAAAAAGTCTGACAAAATGGGGTTATGGGTTGTTAGAGGATGGCTTGGTAAATATAAACTGTACTGGATAATATTGAGAATTATACAGATTGTATGCATTCTGCTTATGATATGCGGGGGAGTTTATCTTGCAAAAAAAAATATGCTTTTTGTATAAAAAAAGAGGTGCTGCCATCACAGCCACCTCTTCCTGAAATCTTATTCCTTGAAAGTATCGCTTTCACATCCCTGAACTACCTCTGTTTTAACATTATTAGACGAAGAGTCGCCGTACACTGGGGCTTTTACCAGAGACATTGCCAGCATCATAGATGTCAAAAATACAATGACACCCCCTGTAATAAACAGGAAGCGTGACAAGCTGAATCTCTTTACACTAACCTCGGAAGAACTTTTTAAAATAGAATCCTCCGGTTCCTGATAAAGATTCATTACAGCTTCATTGCGATACTTACTCATAGATGTATCTCCTTTCTTTGATATAAAAATTAAGATTTACATACTTAAATATGGAGGATAAAGCTAAAAATAAAAATTTAAAAAAAATCCGCAAAAAATGAACTTTTTTCCAAAATTTTAAGCATATTGTATTTGCCAGCAATGGAAAGGCCGTTTTAGCAATCCTGATGCTGGAAATCCAAGTTGTTTTTCACCTTAAGAGAGGAGAGGTAATAATGGCTGAAAATATATCGTGTGAAGAATGTAAGGACTGCATAAGATGTTCTCTTGGACTGATATGCGGCGCCAGCAGGAACAAAAGTAAAATCATTCCTTCACGCCCGACAATCTATGGTCTGATACCGTACTGCGACATCCCCGAGTGGTGTCCTAAAACAGAAAAGCGCAAAGAAGCAGCGGATAATGAGAGGACTAAATACGGTGAGATAAACAAAGCGGTTCTGGTATTAGAGTTACCCGATAATTTTTCATGCGGAGATTGCCCTTGTTATAACAAAGAGGCCTGCTCCTGCAACGTAACACATGAAGCTATTGATGGTGCATTTATATCACTTAAATGCCCTTTAAAAAAGTTGCCAGATAAAAGCCATTTCAACCCTCCATATGTGGAAAGTCAATTCCATTCCGGATATCTGTTCGGCATATATAAGGTAATTAAAAGGCTTGAGATGGAAGCTCGCTGAGAATTGATTTTGTATAGAGAACAAGTTGAAGAGATTTTAGAGAGAGGTGTCATTATGGGTAATACAAAAACATACGAAAACTGCATGTGCGATTCCGATATCATGGAGGTATACAAGAAAGACCGCTGTATCGGCAATGAACTGATGCTTGAAAAGTATCATGATTACATTTACTACATTATCAAGAAACATTATCCGTCATTTAACCGTGAAGCTTCTGAGTTATTTCAGCATGGTGCTATCGGCATCATGAATGCTTTACAGACATACGACCCAAGCAAAGCATCATTTACTACATACTGCACACCGTATATTAAGAAGGAACTTGGTAAACATCTCCGTTTCATGGCCGGTGAATCATCTGAGTATTTTGCATCCGTGCATAATTCAGTAGAAAGAGCCAAAAGCAAGATTGAAACTGCTGGGGATGAAGCTACCGTTGATAAAATTATGGATGAGACTGGATTAAGCCACAAAATCGTAAAACGCGAGTTAAAAGTGGATAGAACAAAGGTTTCATTCGATGCGCTGGAAAGCATGACCGCTGACATGCAGTTAAGCGATGACTTCGTCGTTGATGACCTGCTGTCCTCAATCCCTAAGAAAAACAGCGCCATCATTAAGATGAAAGTGCTTGATGGCATTTCATTTGTTCAGATTGCGAAAGAACTCGGAGAACCTGTTGTAAAAATCAGACAGTGTTACAATGAAGGCATTGACATGCTGAGACAAAACATCTGATATATATTGCAAAACCGGCAGAGAAATCTGCCGGTTTTTGCTTTTTTCTTGATTCTGCATTTTATAGAAAAATGTAAAATAAGGAGGATAAATACTATGCTACTTGAAAATGAAATTGATTTAATCAAGAAGATGGATAACGAAAGATACAAAGGCGTTAAGTCAATTGCAAAAGAATTTTCTGACTATGTTGACAATACTTTTATTGACGCTTCCGTGCGTCAGGTAACGGTTGATGAAATGTATAAAAACCTGTCAAACTTCGGAGCAGAGAAGTTTGATAAAATTATAGATATGTATAATAAAGAACATCCTGACCAGCCACTTAAATCACAGGCAGAAATTAAAAAGTCATACCAGCCGGCCATAGATAAGTCAATCGCATTATTTACCGGCCAGGGAGAGCAGTATGGACAGCAGAACCGTATTATGGATAACTTTATGCGGTCTCAGTTTGCCAACATAATGTCAAGCGTTGGAGATGTACATAAACAGGACATCGTTGATGAGATAAGCAGAACACTTAATGCAAAAATAGAAGAGCAGGGATTTGAAACAGACAGGGATATCAAGATAAAGGAAGCTTTCGTTGACGTCACCAAACATTACAGTGAAGATAATAATTTCAGGCTTCGCATATCAAACTTTGACAAAGCTGAAAAGCAGGCAGAAAGCCTTTCAAAAATTCTTGAGGTTGGCACTGACGGATTATCAAAAGAAGAGGCAGCTATGATAAAAGAGCAAGCCCAGAATAAGTTTAAATACTCTGTTATGGAGCAGGCCAGGAAGACAAAAGGCGATGACTTCCAGGCAACTATAGACATCCTTGACAGAAGCCTTGACTTTGAAGGCAGAAAAACGCTTGATAAAGCAGTGCAGCTGAACAACAAGAGCAGCAATATAAACAAATTTGAGACCAGAAGAATCCATCTGTCAGAACACGAAAAAGACAAATCATGGCAAAAATTTGACGCTCAGACTATGTTTTCTAAAAGACTTAAAAATTTCAAGGAAGAGTGGAGGGATATTAAGGCAAACAAGGAAATCCCCAACGATAAATGCGATTCAAAAGGATTGAACAAGCTTATTATCGGATATATAAATATACAAGCTTACATTTCAAAGGTCTGCGATTTCATGGCTGATATGATTGATTATTATTCAGGTTCTAAATATAAAGGCCAAAAAGAAGAGGCAAAAAAGTCAGAATCTAAAGCTGAGAACCAGGCAGGCAAAGATGCCGGAAGTGCTAAGGACGAAAATAATACAAAAGATGCAGACCATGGCGAGAGTCATGATGAAAGCAAGACAGCTGATACCGGCAGCAAACAACAGGAACCCGGAAAGCCTGACATGTCACCATTCTACGGTGTCGTAAAAGAGGCTTATAAAGAAAACGGCAAGAACCTTGCAGTTATGATGGATATTGGAAGGCTGAATAAGGATACAGCAGAAGAGCTATTCGTCAAAAGTGTCTCTTACATACAGACACAGGACAAACTGAAGCAGGATGAATTATATGAGGCATTTGCAAGCGGACTGCAGGATGCGATTGCCGACCCAAACATTTCATTTGAGACAAAACAGATACTGACAGGTTTTGCTATCAATTACGAATTTGACAACTATAAAGACAAAATTCAGGAAAACATTGAAAAAGGATGTCGCTGGGATGACATTGTGAAACATCAGGAAATGCAGCTTACGCCGGAGGAACATGAACAGCTTACAAAAATGGCCGAAAAAATTGGTACTGATATCGCAAATGACATGCCGGCCGGAACAAAAGAAGACCTAACAAAAGAATTACAAAATAGAATGACGAAATTCAGGACAGAAAACCCACATCTCACACGAAAGCAGTTTGCGGGATATATAGAGTCGGCAAATGATTCAATGACCCGCCAGATTGAAGCACTCCAAAAAGAAGCGCAGAAAACGCCTGAGAAAACTACTATGAAGCCCGATAATGCAGCAATGGCAAACAAGCGGGAACAGAGAATTGAACTTGGGGAGGCGATGAAAGAAGCCAGAGGAATGGCAATGGATGCAATCAAAGACATGAAAGACCAAAAGAAATATGCTCCGGTAATAGGAAAAATGATGACGCAGATATCAGAAATTTCTGATAAGTACCAGCGTCTTGACAATAAGCAGATAAGATGGGTGCAGGAAGCCGCAATAGCCTCATTTACTACACACGCCAGCGATACAATGATAGATGCCTTTAATGCAGAAGCAGCTAAATCCGGCAATGCAGTATTCAAGAAGTTTAGTGAAGACCGTGGAAGAAAGCTCCGCGTCAGCTCACTTTTAAATGCTGCATCAAAAGTAAACATTTCAGACCGCCTTACTGGAAAGAAAAATGAATTTAATGAATTCAGGCAAGACCTGTCAGATACGATGGATGTTGATATCTCATGCAAGATGGACCCGCCTGACCAGGAAAAATTCCTTTCTGATGTTGCAAACCACATATTCAAAGCTGAAAAAACACAGCTGATATACCTGTCGGAAGAAGCCCGTAAGTATGGCTTGAAATTGGAGGCCTCTGAACATCTCAGAGACAATAAACAGATTGACGAGCAATGCAGGGTACTTGTAAAGCAGTACGAAAACAGCATTACGAAGCAAAACCCATACCTTGAACCAGGCAAAAACCTTATGGCTTTTGCAGACTTCACCGTGACCACGAAGGACATGGAGGGAAGCGAAAGATTCCTGACTGCGTTAAGAAAAGAGGTTGATAAAATTTCTGATAAGGATATGAAAGAAAAAGTTTCAGCCGCAGTTGAAAACGACATTGGATTATACAAAGATGAATTGAATAAAAACATTACATTTATAGACATTACCGAAAGGTAATCTTCACGCCGCATCCTGCGGCGTGTTTTTTTTCGCAAAAATAATATGTTTCTGCAAAAATCCGGCATATTGAATATATGCGAAATATCGCAGAAGGAGAGAAAATAATGGTAACAGTTGTAATATACACAAATAATGCAGAAAAAAATTTAAAAAAATGCGTATACTCGATTTTAAATCAAACGTATGAAGACTTTGAAATCCTTATTGTTGATGACGCATCAGCAGACAGGACATCAGAAATTGCGTTGTCTCTTGAAGAGGAAGACGAACGCATCAGGTTTATCGGGACGTTAAAAAAGGGCGGAGCAGCAAGCGCCAAAAACACCGGGATTTATCAGGCATCAGGAAATTATATTATGTTTTTAAACAGTGATGACGAGCTGGAACCAAACGCCCTGAAACGTATGACATATGTAGCAAAACAAAGTAAAGCTGATTTGGTAATTGGAAATTTCAAATGCATATATGAAAACGACAAAAAAGAAAAGAAAAATAACGCGATTTTTACGTCAGGTGCTATGTATAACCATGTATTTAGAGATGAAGATGTGATAAATTGTGTACATTTTCAATGCATTGAAGGCAATAAATTATGGAATACTGAAATGATTTCACATTGCGGGGTCAGGTTTCAAAATACATGCATAAGCTCCGATTTCATCTTTTATCATCAGTGCCTTGGGTATTGTAAAGTGGTATCTACAATCTCTGATAAAATATTGCTGCGGCATATATACAGTAACAGTAATTCCAAGAAGTACAGTGATGTGATTACATCAAAAACACCTTTTGAGATGATTCTTGATGGTTACAAAAAAGCCGGCAGGGAGAGCTTTGCAGCAGAGATACAAAAAGATGAGCTGATATATATACTTGATGAATTAAAAAAGATACCAGAATACGATACAAAAGAAATCAGAAAAAAGGTTTTTGAATCACTGACAGAAATTGATTTTGATTCGTCATTATTTAGTACTGAAGAAGAAAAAAAGATGATAAAACAATATAAAAAAATAAAAGCCGGTAAATGGTGGTATGTATCAGATATTAGAGCAGCGATAAGGAGGTGAGATAATGATAACGATTATTATTACAGCACATAATATGGAAAAATATATTGAAGAAGCCCTTGATTCCATCCTGGCTCAGACATACAAAAATTATGAACTGATTCTTGTTGACGACGGGTCTACCGATGAAACATTTAACATTATGCAGACATATCAGGTTAATAAATTCATAAACACAAATGTGACTGTAATAAACGAAAAACAATCCGGAATCCCTGCTGCCAGAAATAAGGCTATGCCGATGGCAAAAGGGCAGTACATATTGTTTTTTGATGGCGATGATGTGATGATGCCTGATTACCTTGAACAGCTGGTGAAATGTATGGAATTTGAGGACGTTGATATGGTTGTCGGGGATGTAATAAAAATTGCAGAAAATGGCTCCGAACTGACTGAAGCACCGCGCATATATACCAAGATGCATGATGGCAGATACGATACAACATACAAAATAAAAGACCTGATGACGCTTGGGGATAACATTGACGGAATTACAGGAACGAAACTGTATAAATCAGATATCATATTCACCAATAAGCTGCAGTTTGACGGGTTGAACAAATATTCTGATGTGACATTCTTCCTCAAATACCTGTATTTCTGCTCTACGGTATACGTATCAAATACAGCACTTATAAAATACAGGGTTTCTGACGTACTGGTAAAGAGCCGGGCTTCAAATAAAGACCTTGATGTGATTGCCTGTTTCAGAAATATTGAAGACTATGTTAACGGACTGCTCGGTGGGCGCGAAAAAACAAAGCTGTTTAATTATATGCTGCAGAATATGCGTGTTAAAGAGTTAAGCGTCTGGGCTCTGCATTACACTTCACCTTCGGCGTCAAGCCGTACACTTAGAAAAAGACTGTTTAAGCGCTTTCACCGTGAAATTCTGTCTGTTGGCAAAAAATATTACAAATACCTAAGCGACGACAGAAAAAAGGAAATATCGGAAGCTAAAAAAAGATATCATCTGCGCTTCTGGTATCTGAGTATGCCGTACATTGTATATAAACGTGCAGTGCTAAAAAAAATATAAAAAAATATTCTCAAAAAAGCGTACCTTTTTACAAAAATCCTGCATATTAAATATGCAAGCAAAAATACAAAAAAAATCAGGAGGAAAAAATGGCATTAAAAATTAAGATTAAATACTTTTACAAAAACCTTGAAAAATTAAATAAAATCAGTAAAGGAGATTGGATTGACCTGCGAAGTGCAGTTGATATCCATCTGGCATCAGGTCAGACTGCTTTCATCCCGCTTGGCGTTGGAATGATTCTGCCTGATGGCTATGAAGCACATATCGCCCCGCGCTCCAGTACATTTAAGAACTGGGGAATCCTACAGACAAACAGCGTCGGGGTTGTAGATAATTCATACAGTGGTGATAACGACCAGTGGATGATGGCTGTCTATGCAACAAGAGACACAGAAATCAAAAAAGGCGATAGAATCTGCCAGTTCAGGATTATGGAAAAGATGCCTGAGCTTGACATCGAAGAAGTAGAACATTTAAATGAAAAATCACGCGGTGCTTTCGGTTCAACAGGAATTAACTGATGCCAACAGCCGCAAAATAAAATATTACATAGAAAAGGAGACCTATTATGGCTTATAAAACACCTGAGCAGATGCTTGATATTATTTTATCCGAGAACTTATTAACAGACGCATGCATGACTATTATCGACGGAAGAAACGAGTATGGTTTCCATGCAGCCAAAGTACCTGACAGCAGCCTTGAAAAAACTGCGCCGGGAAAATATAACATTACATTAAGAGGTGGCGACGGAAAAGATGTTGTCGTAAACGCAACAGCGCCGGAAAACGGAAAAAAGACAAACTTCTGGCTTATCAGCTTTGAAGAAGGCAACTACAATGTAATCTGTGTACAGTATGATGACAACGGCGAACCGTCCAGAGCGTTAGAGCAGAAAGAATACATGTCTGTTATCGCTTTATTCCTTGACCACTACAAGATTGGAACCAGGACAAAGCTGATGAATATCCTGAAATACGGTTATGCAGAGCTGAAGAAAGAAATCGGAGATGACAACGCATATGAGCTGCTGCGCGATTACATGGATACAGGTGTATCAATCATGCGTGCTGAGCATATGCCGAAGACCTTTGGCATCAGGTTTAAGTTTGACTTTGACGGCGAAGAAGAATAAGGTTGGTTTACTTGGGCTGGCTTTTGCCAGCCTTTTTTAGGAGGTGATAATTATGACAGCAGATGTCAATGAGCTCTCTGGCGCTATTGCAAAAATCCTTGTGATTTTGTCAATATTTATCTTAGTGTTTACATTACTTACATGCTTTGCAAATGTCATATTATTCGGAAAGATATTTGGAAAAGAAAGCAAAAAGAAATGGCTTAGTTTTGTGCCGTTTGTTAACGATTATATTATTTACGATACATTCTGGAATACAAAAATGTTTGCATTATACATCGTAGTCAATTTTGTTATGCAGGTTGTGACAAGATTTGCAAGTGAGAAATCAACAAGCATCAGTGTGTTGTATATGGTAGCAACACTTATCGTGCTGTTTCTTGATATTGCAATTATGACACATATAGCGACAAGCTTTGGCAAGACCGGGTTCTCCAATGCTTTATGGTCAATAGGGCTGTTTGTCATGTACCCGTTATTTGTCGTTATCCTGGCAAAGAGAAATGAATTCACGCCGGAAGTGATAGAAAGCATTAAAAAGAAGGCTGAAGAAAGAGAAAAAAGAAAAGCTGAAAGAGCAGCTGAAAAAGAAGCCAGAAAAAAAGAGAAAAGAGAGAAAAAAGAAGCAGGTCTTTAAAGACCTGCTTTTGTAATACAAAAATATATTGACGGGCATCTTGAGAAAACGTAAAGATATAACATTACAACCTGAAAGTAGACTTCTTCTTGTTGCTTAACTGCATCAATATATAAGATGATACAGATGCTGCACCCTTAGCTTCGGCAGTTTTAAGAATCGTTTTTAGCGCTGCAGTTGTCATCAGGCCGAACTGTAAGAATTCAACGGCTCCAGATTCATTACCTTCATCAATCATCCTTTTCGCAATAGTCTTGCCTGCACGGCGGAGATATGCCTCAACATCGCTGCTTTTTGTATGCTTATAAATATGAATTGCCAGTATCTGTTTTGAACGGGAAGAATATGCCTGCTCATATACACTTTCTGAAAATTCTTTATCATACCAATTGCTATTAAAGAAATCATTAGTGTATGTTATCTTGTCGCTTGATGTGTATTTTGGCAGGTACACATGGCCTTTGCCCTCAATATTAACATCTACAATAAGACTTTCCTTATTCATGGCATCTTCCTGACTATTGAAACCTGGCAGCATCATGACTGCAGACGGAAGATTGAAAACCCGGCATCCATCCTTGACAGTTACATTCAGTACTCCCTGAAAGCTTTCAAGCCCGGCATCAATCAGTGACGCTGGAAGCACCACATCTGTAAGTTTAGGACAAAACGAGAAAGAACTGAGCCCTATGCCACGAATCCCTTCGTTAAATGTCACATTGCTTAATTCATCGCAATGGAAAAAGGCAAAATTTCCAATTTCTTCAACCGATGAAGGTATAACGACATCATTTAATACATAGCAGTAAGCAAATACTCCTAAAGCATTCCTGAAACTATCTCCAATCTGTTTCAGACCTTTTCCAAAATTGACTTTCTTAAGAAATGTGCATGCATAAAATGCATTATCATTAATATACTCTAATGAATCAGGGCAATTAACTTCACGTACATTGCTCTTCATGAAAGCTCCATTTGCGATTGTTTTAGTCCCTTCCGGTATATTGACAACGCCGTTACGGCCGCTTGAGGCCAGGACAAGTGTCTGTTTATCACGTGAATAGATAATACCGTCAATAGATGTGTAATATTTGTTGTCTACATGTATATTTCCAAGCTTGTCAAATCCGCGTGCCGTTATTAACATTCGCTGCAACTTACGGATATCAATAGCACCGGTCTCTTCAATGAATAAATCTGTAATCTCTGAAATATTATTCCGTTGGCACATCTGATACAAAATATTTATTGATTCAACATGCAACTCCTTAACATTCTTGAAGTCCGCTGAATTGGCGATGCGCCTGATTCGCTTTGAAAGCCGTACTGATTTTGCGTCAGACTCCACCTTAAGCACCACGTCGTTAATAACACTGAGGCCGTCATCGCCTGAATCAAACATAAACGCACCGCAAAAAGCTTTTGGCCCTGCATTGTTTAGTGAATCACAGTTTATTGCAGCATGAGCAAGGCATCCATTTAATGCATAATCATCAATATATTTGATGTTTTTAAGGTCAATCTCCATGTTTGACTGCATGTAGAATGTATTCAGAAGCTTCCGTTCCATATTGTGAGTAACCTCAATAAGCATTGATGCACCATCAACAAATCTGTCATTTTCTGATGTAACCAGCTTTACATTTGGAAACATATCGTTTCTGATTTTGACAGTAGAGATGTCATCCCCAATATGAAGCTCTTCTACGTCAGGAAACTGCTTGTATACATTATCAAGCATTATCTTATACATAGAATACAGATACTGTGATGCTGTCTTTTCAACAAACAAATTGACAGTTTTGACGCCTGGCTGTACGTCAATATCAACTAACATATTCGCCGTCATGTCCCAATACAGGGTTACGCCGCCATCTTTGATTTCATAGTATTTTTTCTTTTTTTGCATTGTTTTTCTCCCTTTCTTGTTAAAGTTTGTTTATTACATTTTTAATATGCTGAAAATCCCGAGGAAGAAAAATGGAGAAAAGAGAAAAAAAGAAGGGAAGATGAGATTGGAAACAAAATTGAAGAAGAAGATATAAGAGTAAGGATGGCAGCAGAAAGTGAAAAGAATAGGCAGAAGAAAAAGAAATAAGACAAAATAAGAAGAAACGAAGAGAAAAGGCAGAAAATAAAGAATAAAAGAAGAAGTAAAAGAACACCAG
>ENA-OPVT01001231-OPVT01001231.1-human-gut-metagenome-genome-assembly--contig:-NODE-1231-length-16799-cov-3.600514_pt1 | contig 16799 bp, 16 predicted proteins | sample MGYA00241499_ERZ501990 | MGnify/ENA primary metagenome ERZ501990 (study PRJEB25962, sample SAMEA2042104) | human gut metagenome | biome: human gut; feature: human-associated habitat; material: faeces...
GCTTTTTTAGGGTCAGTAGCAAAACTCGGGTGGAATGTAAAAAAAGGGGGTCTGTAGAAATACCGAGAAACTTTTTGGGTATAATAAAGGGTGTAAGTCGCATAGCTTGCTGATTTACACCCTTATTAGCGGAAAGAGAGGGATTCGAACCCTCGGTACGGTTACCCGTACAACGGTTTTCGAGACCGTCCCGATCGACCACTCCGGCATCTTTCCTTAAACCGAGTGCAAAGTTACGTCTTTTTTCTGAAAAGCATCATTTTTATCCGATTTTTTTCAATCAAAATTACGCTAAAATCTGCCGAATAACTTAAATTGAGCATTCATGAGCTTTTCACATCAATAAAGGTAATGATTTGGCAACAGTTCTTATTCCTGCAATCTGCATACGTTTGCTGTCAAACAACTCTTTTCGGTTGCGAAAATACAACTTTTTCTAAATGAACAAAAGTTCGTATTTACTTTTGCAGTTTCTTCACACAAAAACAAAATTCTGTGCGATGAAGTTTTCTTTTGAATTAGCTTTATAGTGAAACTTCATCACGCAGAACTTTGTATGCTGTTAAACAAATCACCTCGAAGAAATCTGTTGATAGTACTAAAAACGATTTATCTCATCCTCAGCAGAACCGCTTCCTTTGTATTTATCTTTGAAACTATTGAAGTTGTAACTAATGGAAGCTATGATGCAGCGATTGAAGTTATTCACCGTTCTATTCTGCACCACAAAATTAACCCTCTTTACATCGTTCAACTTAGAGCTATCAAACAAGTCCTCCGCTTTCAATGTTATCGTCAATTTCTTTTTAAGTAACTGTTTCTGTACCATTATATTGAATGACGAATAACCGTTTTGCTCGTAGATGCCATGATGTCCCTTAATGTTCCAATAGAAATCACATCGAAAAAGCCAATCGCTCCTTAGTGCCACTACATTTTGGAAAGCGAAGAGACCGTATGGATGATTGTAGTCTAATTGCTCTCCATTATATGATAGCGTGAAATACGGTTTATAGACACCCACCGTCAAAGTAGGTCGCCAACAACCAAAAACAGGTGAAACAACACATTGCGCTCCTAGTTGCTGGAAATCCTTGGCGTTGGTTGACATCCAAGTTACCGTTCCAGGTTTGCCAGATACAGAAACGACAGTCGGATGAATGTAATCCTTGATATACTGATAATCCAACGTGAAGTCGAATATGCTACAATTCACACCAAGTTCTGTATCATACACGTATTGCGGTTTCAGATAAATGTTGCCTTGCTCATAATGGTATTGATTGTTGTAGCTCACACTGTTGTTCAACTGACGAAACGAAGGACGGTTGACCCTGCTACTGAAACCAAGATTCATCCCCACTCTCCCAAACATAGTGGAAAGAGAAAGGGATGGAAGCAAGTCCGAATAATCGGTCTTGTTCTTTACTTCTCCTTGGTCTGTGTTGACGGCATGAATGTACTCATAGCGAAGCCCTATGCTCCCTTTCCATTTGGAGACAGACAAACGATAAGTGGCAAATCCTGCATACTTGGTTTCCTTGTTCTTGAATTGATCATCGGCTATCTTCCCTTCTTCGTTTACAGACACACCCCATGAACTGATTTTACTGAAATCCATTCCGAAATCAAGCCCATTATTCTTATTCATGTTCCAAGCAAACACCCCTTTGAGTGCAGTCGCACGATTTCGTTGGTCGTTTTGCATATGCGTTATTTCTGAGACAGCATCTATTCTACTTGTCTCGCTCACTTGTTGCTTATGTTTCAGTTGAGCGTAAACATAGTCGGCATCCAAGTTGAGCTGTAGGTTGTCTGTTAGTTTGCCGATATAATACAGATTAACATTGTGAAACCTTTCCTTCTCAGATTCTTCAGTCTTGTTGTCTGTAGATGTCAGCAGTTCATCATTCTTGTACGTTTGCATATAGTCGAAAGGAGAGTCGAGCATCTTGTAGTTGGAGATGCTTCCCAAATATCTTCCGCCGATAGTGTGATTCTTGTTTATGGCATAATTCATGCCAACATTATAGTCATGAGAGTGAGAGCGGTCGGAATATTCAGAAGCAGAAATCTCATGGAATGTATCTTGCTCATAATTGAACTGGTTAACATCATATCTGATGTCACTTCTCGTATTGTCATATTGATATGCGAGGAATACATCCAATGCTCCCTTGTGAATGTTGATGTTGATGCCCTCTTTATTTGACCAATTCTTGTGTCTTGAAAGTTCCGCACTGGCAATGCCAGAAAGTCCATCAAGTTTATGGTGTATGGTGCTGATGGCTATTACACTTCTTGTGCCTGCATCGTATTCTGCCCCAGGATTAGTGATAAGTTGGACAGACTTCACATTAGAAGAGGGAATCAAGGAGAGTTCAGAAGCGTTTGCCACCTTTCGACCATCTATATAGATAACGGGCTCTCCCTTTCCGAAAACCTCGTATTTACCGTTAGTATAAAGCATACCTGGAACGTACTTGATGACATCAGCAGCCTTGCCGATATTTTGCAAGTTGGAGTTTTGAACGTTGAGCGTAAGTCTTCCGTTTTCTTTTAATATGTATTTGCGGTGTCCCATAACCACTACCTCTTGCAGATTCACCGTTGCTTCATTCAAGGTTATGACTCCAATCTCACCTATTCCATATACATTATAAAAGGTGTTATACCCAACACAACTTACTTTCACAATTGCCTTCTTTGCCTCACAAGGAATCACGAACTGTCCATTCTCATTTGTCACACCACCCGTAATTAAACTAGAATCACTAACATTGAGCAAAGCGACATTGGCGAAATCGACTGGCTGATGGCGAGTGTCTACAATGCGTCCCATCATTTTGTTAGAAGTCTTTTGAATACATTCTACAATGATAATATTATCCACTTGTTTCATCTTGATAGGGTAGAAGCCTATCAAGTTCAAAATGGCATTTGGAACGCTTTCGTTTTTGATGGTCTTTGTTACCTTGAAATCCTCCAATTCATCATACACAAAATTGATTACATATTTATCCTGTCGGGCATTCAAATCCTTCAACGCAGCAGAGAATGGCACATTATTATATTGTCGAGTAATGCGTTGGGCAGAGATACCCATACTTATCATCAGCATTAAGTTAAAAACAATCCACTTCATAACTTACTCTACTTTTAAAGTTCCATTCACTTCCGTTATCTGTATGCGCTCAAAAGCATTCAATATTTCGAGATTCTGCCCCAATGTCTTAGTCTTATCCCAATTGAAGAAGATACGAACATGCTGCGATTCTGCATTGTCGAATTCCACCTTGACATTATAAAAGGCTGCAAGCTGCGACACGACATCGCCCAACTCGGCATTGTCAAAGACAACAGGTTTGAGGTCGAGACTATCAGCCTTCTCCGTAGCACTCACCTTGATGCTATCCATCTTGTTCAAATCAGAAGTAGAAGATACTTGCTCCGTCTTGGCTTGGTTAGCCTCATCCGAAGAAGAGAAACGGAAAATGCCTGAATGAATTGCAGCGAAAGTAATGCCTGAGAGGAAAACAACGCCAATGATGGATGCCGCTATCTTCCAGCGATTGCTGAATATTTCACCGGAAGTTTCGTTGACCTTTAATCTTTGTGTATCAGCAAACTCCTTCCACACTTCATCTACATTCACTTTCTTTGGATTCCCTTTCTTCATCGCCATTCTAAACATCGCCATGTAGTGAAAGAAATCCTTCATGTCCTCATCGGCAAGCAAACTTTCCACCTGCTCGTCGGTATAACGTTCGGGATGCTCCTGCATATTGAAGAACATTTGTCGCTTTTCTTCTTTACTCTTGTTAAATTCCTTGTTTGTCATTGTCTTGCCCATTTAAATTGTTCCTTAATCCAGTCCATCGCCTGTGAGAGATGGTTGAACACCGTCACCTTGCTTACTCCCACTTTATCTGCCACCTCTTGATAAGACATTTCCTTGAGATAGTGCAAGCGGAAGATTTGCTTTCGGATGGGAGGTTCGAGGTCTTCAATGAGAAGCATCAGTTGCTCCAGTCGCCCATCAGTTTTATCCGACAGAATGACATCGGCATCATCTATCAGCAACTTTGTGACCCTTTCCTTTACGCCCTTGTGGGCTATCAAGTTGAGGCACCGATTGCGAACGCTCCTCATCAAGAATCCTTCCTCACTCTCAGGTATCAGGACTGCATTATTGGCAAGAATCGTGGTAAAGACTTCGCTCACCACATCCTTGCTTTCGTCATCATCGGAGAGAAGGTATCTGGCTAGATTATACATCTTCTCGTAATGCTGACGAAACATTCTTTCTATGTCCTTTTCCTGCTTCATACACTATCTATACAGTTCAGCCAATCAAAAAACTAAGCAAAACAACAACTTTTTCAAAATTTACTGAAAAAACATTCAACGACTCCTTGTCTTCCACAAAGCCATAGGATGAAATTTGATTCTGTCAACTATCTCTTTATCCTCGAAAAGCAATTCTGGAATATACTTCTTGTCATTGAATTCACGCACATATTCTTTCTCAGAGTCTGTAAGAACCAATAGCTGGGAGAGGAAATCTTCCACCTCTATCTTGGCTTTCTCAAAGTCAAAATGCTCACTGCGTCTAAGCACAGGCAAGAGTTGCGAACGAATCTGCGGAAAACGGATTTTGTCTATCTGCGGAAAGTCAGTATATTCCGTAGGCGTAGCGTTGTCTTTTCTGCTTGAGCCAACAGTCAGATAAAAGACGGTCGCTTTTCTCAGCAACGTCCTTTCCTCATCGCTCCGAAAGAGTTGATGCACTACCATCTTATAGACATCATAAATGTCACGTGCAGCACTTCTACCTATCAAGGCGTTTATCTTGGTGGCAAACAATTCGACAGGTGAAAGAGAACGTACCTTCACATCGCTCAGAAACGGAATGGACACATGAGTCTCTATGGCAGGCAGGATATGGCAACGGTCGGAATAGTTGATTTCTATCTTGATGCCATCGTTGTTGCCTGCGGCATTGGTATAATGAAACACCCATGAGTCAAGCGTATGCGGTGTCTTGGAGCCAGGCGCAAGATGATAACCATCCGACTCCATATAGCGTAGAATCTCGCGATTCACTTCTTGGCGAATGGAGAGCATGGATTCTCGGTCGCAATCCACCGTAAAGTCAAGGTCTATATCTACCGAGAGTCTTGGCAGTTGGAAAACGGTGAGATTGATGGCTGTACCTCCTTTCAGCACAAGAGATTTAGACAGCAAAGGACTGTCATGGAAATAGTTGAGTATCTCCACCAATCGCATCACCTTTTCGAGGTTGTCGCGAATAAAGCCATGCTCCTTGGCGATGATGTCAAGAGCTTGTTTGTTATATGAGTTCATATTCTTCCTTTGATGTTAGTTCTTGCGGCACATACATGCGCCATTTATTTACAAATGTATCCGACTCTTCGTTGTTAGTCAACCACTTGACGCTTTTGGTTCCCTTGGCTCGGCACAGCTCCAAGAGGGATTCTGAGATGTTGGCTTGTTCCTTGATTCGCTCCAACAGATAGCCTGTCTTCTGGTACAGGAATGCCTTGTCGTACCTTGCGAGATAATCGATGAGCCTTTCCTCATTGAGCAAGACGATACCCTCCATGCAATGCAGCAATTCCTCAATACCCCCAGCTCGATCGATACGGTCAAAGCAATCCAACAACGTACTCTCCACATCCGTTACTCGCACATAAGGGTTTCCCTTGGGTGTCATCATACCAACGATTTCCTTTGTTTGTCGGCAATAGGTGTAATCCACATCGTCGAAAGAAAAGGAATTGAAGCGAGTCATGCTTTTCACAAAAACCTCATTGAAGGGTTGATGAGCCAATCCATGAAATTCCAATGCTGTGTGATAACCGATGCAAGCTGTCGGCGACAAGTGGCTGCCTATCTCATATTTGTCGCAAACAGGTAAGCCCGACGCAATATCCTTCATACAATAGGTATTGCGCCGTATAGCCACAATCCACCCTTGTTGCTTGTACCGAGCAAGCAACGCATCCACCGACTTCACCTTGCCTTTCAGAGCTTCTGAAAGTTCATCTAAGGTAAATATCCGCATCTTGTACAATATACTCAGTAGTTCTGTCATTGTTTCTAATTTTGCGCAAAAATACAAAATACAATCCATTTATGAGGAAAAACAGAAACTTTTTATTGTTTTTTATCACGGCTTTCATTTAAGATTTCGTTGTTCACTTAAAAATGTTGTTATTTCATAGCGAGTGTTTCGAGTCTCGGAAAGGGCACTTTTTGCCTGCTCGGTTCATAATTCATGTGGCGATTCGATGATTGGCAGATATGCTTCCGATGATACGGATTTCTTTGATTTTCAATCAAAAAGTCGGGCAAGCGGAAAAAAGAGCGCGTTTCACCTTGAGTACCAACCACCAACAAATAGTCATAAGGCAGCCTCTTTTTCCCTCACCGACATTTCAAGTGGCAAGATTCAGAATCAACACCAGTCGGACTTTTGGCGGGTAATCCTGCAAAAAAAGGACCGCGTCATTCCGACGCGGTCCTTCCTGTCATGTCAAGTTGATTATCATTTCTCTTTGTCGTCGATTGTGCAGATGCTTACGCGGTTCCAATCCGGCTCAGAGAACATGTCGCCCACGCCGTTGCCCTGAGCGTCGATGCGGCTTGCGTTGATGCGATAGCGCTTTACGAGGATGTCTTTCACAGCCTCTGCACGAGCCTTCGCAATGCGCTCGTTCACTTCCTGGCTGCCTTCCGGCGAAGCGAATCCGCGGATGATTACGGTTGCGTCCTTATGGTTGTTCAAATAAGTTGCCACACGCTCCACGTTAGGCAGCTGGGCATTGTCGACAGTCGATTTGCCCTGACGGAATGTAACGACCGACTCCATCGAACGAGTCTGCTGGGTTACGGTCTCCACCACGCGCACCTCGTTAGGCTTGCGGTTTTTCAAGCGTTCAACTTCATTGTTGAGATCGTTGATTTTGTTGTTTGCAGCCTTGAGATCGTTGTCTTTGCCATCGAGCTCACCACGGAGATTGTTGATTTTGTCGTTAAGACCATCGATTTCGTTCTGATCGTAAAGACGCGCGTAAGTGAAATGATGCGTTCCGTTGCTTGTCTTGAAATGGTAGGCCAAGCCAGCCATCAGTTCAAAGTTGGCTTTGTTTGAGTTGAAAGCCACAGCGTTGTTGCTTTGCGAACGGCCCTCGATATTGTAAACAATCGCCGGCTTGACAGCCAACGTGAATTGTTTAGCCTTGCCAATGTTGAACCCGAGGTTCAATCCAAACTTCGAAGTCATATAGTTCTTGTGAGCCATTGAGCCGTCGGCGTCCTTGCATCCAAACACGTGGCCTACACCGATGCCTCCGAGAGCCTCTATCTCGAACACCCGAGGCGAGCCTTTATAGCCTCCGAAAAGGTTCATAAGGTTCAAGCCACCAAGGAGATTGAGATTTGCATGGTCGAAAGCAGTGCGCACACCGCGGTTGCCATAGATACCCGTTGTGTTTATTCCGGCATTGAACTCCACGCCGGTCTTGAACACTGGCGTGAATTGCTTATAAAGCTCCACGCCCACTTGCGGACGAATGTTTTCACCAATAGAATAAGGGTGAGCCAAAGGCTGTGTAACACCTGCGTTGATACCAACCGACCAATTGTCGGTAAATTTGGTGCCCGTAAGTGCATTCTCTGCACCGGCACTCATAAGTGAACCTGCTAAAATCAGCGTCAAAAATCCTTTTTTCATAAAAACATTTTTTAATTCTATTAGTATAGAACAATATACAACACAAAAAGTTCGCAAACGTGCGAAAATAATTCTACAAACTCCGCCATTTAGACGTGAAAACAACTGGAATTTATTATCTTCGCAGTGTCAATAAAAATTGCAGATTTTTTTTATGGAACCTATCGAAAAAACGGAAAAATTAGATCATCGTCACTACATCGCATTGCTGAACAACGTAAAGAAACGCGTTGACTTAGCCCAACAACGGTTGGCAGCAACTGCCAATGAAGAAATGCTGCGAATGTACTGGGATATTGGTGAAATGCTACATGCCAGCCAAAAATCAGACGGATGGGGCAACAAGACCTTGCAACGGCTGTCGACCGACATCAAAAATGAGTATTCCGACGTAAAGGGTTTCTCTGTAAGAAATCTGCAATGTATGATTCAGTTCTATCTGGAATACGAAAAAAATCTCACTTCAACTAAATCAAAAAAAGCAATTGCGCAATCAGTGACTGCGCAATTGCCCACATTGCCGGTCAAATACCTGTCATGGACTCACAATATTTTGCTAATTCAAAAAGTAAAAGACATCAACGCAAGATATTGGTATATGACACAATGCTTAAAATCCCATTGGAATGTCCGCTATCTTTCTGAAGCCATAAGCCTAAACCGCTATGGTTCAATCGGAGCGCTCGCCAACAACTTTGACGAAACCATGCCATCCATTGACGCAACAAGGACGAAAGCGCTGCTAAAAGATCCATACATATTTGACATGCTTACATTTTCAGACCAATACAACGAACGAGACGTTGAAATCGGATTAGTCAAACACATTGAACAATTCCTAGTTGAAATGGGGGCTGGTTTTGCATTCATGGGGCGTCAATATCACATCTGCGTTTCTGGTGACGACTATTATATCGACATTCTCATGTACAACACTTTTATACATCGATATCTGGTCATTGAATTAAAAGCTTCAGAGTTTAAGCCCGAATACGTTGGAAAATTGAATTTCTACTGTTCTGCCATCGACGACTTGCTGTGCCGAGACGGAGACAACCCCACAATTGGGCTATTGCTCTGCAAAACTAAAGACAATATAAAAGCCGAGTATGCTCTTAGGGGACTGCACAAGCCCATTGGCATATCAGACTATGAGCTTGGACAGACATTGCCGGTTGACTTCCGCGGCAAACTTCCAAGTATAGAAGAACTGGAATCCGAATTTCAAGATTTTAAATAGCAATCAAACAATATGGAACCTATCGAAAAGACGGAAAAATTAGACAAGGTCGACTTGCAGATTCTACGCACGCTGCAAGGCAATGCCCGCCTGACAATCAAGGAACTCGCGCAACAGGTCAACCTGTCGTCGACCCCTGTGTTTGAACGGTTGAAACGAATGGAAAGCCGAGGCTATATCCAGAAATACATCGCCGTACTCAACGCCGCCAAACTCAACCAAGGCTTTGTGGTGTTCTGCAACGTCAAGATGCGGCAGCTGAACCGCGACATCGCCGCCGAATTCACCAAGATTGTGCAAGGCATACCGGAAGTGACCGAATGCTACAATATCAGCGGCAGCTTCGACTACCTGCTGAAAATCCACGCCCCCGATATGAAATACTACCAGGAGTTTGTGCTCAATGTGCTTGGCACGGTGGAGAATCTTGCGTCGGTAGAAAGCGTATTCGTGATGGACGAGCTGAAGCACGAATACGGCATACACATCTAAAATCCGCGCTTATTTTGAATGTTTGGCGTGAGCTGCCCGCAGACGGTTGTGATAGCCACGCTTCTTGTAGCTCGGGCCGTTATAATGGCGGGCAAAATTGTGCCAGTCTTTTTTTTTCAGGTATTTCACCAAATCACGGTTGATGCAGAATTGCGCGAACAGCTCAAGCTGCTCAGCCTCCGACTGCGACATCCGTTCGACAAATTCATCCACCGTAGCGCATCCGCAACTCTTCCAGTTGAATCCGCCAATCTGAAACATCCCCCAGAACGCGGACTTGTTTGCCACGTCGCGGCTTATCGTGCGCGCAGATTCGAGCCGTGCCCACTGCGCGTTGCCGTATGACCCGTATTTGCGAGTGTTTACAGGCTTGAAGCACACATAGCTTGTGTATTTCCCATATTTGATTCCCGCTTGCGACAGCTGTCTCTTAAACATCGTGAGGTCGAAGTTTATCAACGGTTTTCCCGGCGACACGAATCCCTTGTGCGACTTTCCCGCCTCTATCTCCACCACGGCTTTCATCGTGGCGATGTCAACACCCAGCTCATCCGCCACCTTCTTGTAGTCTTCATCCGTCAGACGCTCATAGCGAGCATTGTCAGCCGACGGCGCCACAGAGTCAGGCGCGGCTGCTACAGTGTCGGCAGGCAACGGTATGGCGGCGTTGTCGGTTGATTGAGGACGCGGGCAAGCCATCAGCGCTATCGCCGATGCCACAATAAGAGATATCAGTATTACCGATTTTTCCATAGTCGTGGTTTGATTAATGTTTGGAACATAAAAAAAGACGGGTGTTTTATCCGCCGTGACAAGCGTGTCACCAAGATAAAACACCCGTAATTGGGTTATTGTTCAACCAGATGCTATTATTTCTCGTCAGCCATCATCTCAAGGATGCGGCGCAAGTGGTTCCAGCATTTGTCGACAGCCGGGATGTGCATCGACTCCTTAGGAGTGTGCACGTCGCGCAATGTCGGGCCGAAAGAAATCATGTCAAGTTTCGGATTGTTGAGCAGGAAGTTTCCACACTCAAGTCCGGCATGGAGAGAAGTGCAGAGCGGAGTGATTCCATAAAGATCCTCATAAGCCTTCACAGCCACCTTGAGGATTTCAGAATTCATGTTAGGAGTCCATCCTGGATATCCGTCGCCTTGCTCCACACGCGCGCCACTAAGATCGAAGTGCGCGTAAATCTGACCGGCGATGTCGTATTTGCGGCTCTCCTCCTCGCTGCGCTGCGAAGTGGTCACCGTAATCACATGCTTGTCGCGGTCCATGCGGATAAGCGCAGTGTTGGTCGAAGTGTTGACCATACCCTCTATTCTGTGGCTCATAGCCTGAACCGCATTAGGTATAGAGTTGACACACCAAACGACACGCTTTGCAGTGTCGGCGTCGATTACCGTTGCAGGAGTGTCGACAGTTTCAAGTGTCACTTCCTGGTTGCCCTCGATAGTGCTGAACTCCTCTTCAAGTACAGCAGCAAACTCGTTCACGCGCTTGCGGAGGTCTTCTTTCTTGTCGGCAGGCACACCGATAACGGCATAAGCGTTGCCTGGGATAACGTTGCGTAGCTCGCCTCCGTTGATGTCGGCGACAGCCACCTGACCGTCATATGCGCGATATAGGCTGAAGAGGAAGCGGGCAAGCTGCTTGTTGGCGTTCGCACGTCCCAAATGGATGTCGGCGCCAGAGTGTCCGCCCTTGAATTTAAGAATCGAGAATTTGAAGAACTGATATCCCGCAGGAGCAGGAGCGTCGGTATAGTCGAAATGTCCGAGAGTGTCGATACCGCCGGCGCAACCGAGGAAAATCTGAGCCTCGTCCTCAGAGTCAAGGTTGATAAGGATGTTGCCGGTGATCATGTCCTTGCCGAGATTTTTCGCGCCAGTCAGACCCGTTTCCTCGTCCACAGTAAACAAAGTCTCGATAGGGCCGTGCTCATACGACTTGTCGAGCAAAGCGGCAAGCGCCATAGCCACACCGATACCATTGTCGGCGCCGAGCGTAGTCTTGTAACCTTTTGAATGAAGCCATTCGCCATCGACTTCAGTCAAAATCGGATCGGTGTCGAAATTATGAGTTTCCGGCTTGGTTTGGTTGGGCACCATATCCATGTGTCCCTGAAGCACCACTGTCGGAGCGCCTTCTTTACCCGCCGTTGCCGGCACACGCATAGCCACGTTGCCGATTGGGTCGGTCTTGGCTTCGATGTTGTGTCGTTTAGCAAATTCAAGAAGGAATTCGCGGATTTTGCCCTCCTTTTTTGATGGGCGCGGAACCTTAGTGATTTCGTCGAAGATGCCAAAAACTAATTTTGGCTCGAGGTCAGTAATGGTCATAGTTGTTTATAATTTAAAATTAAACGCTCTTATTTTTGAAATATTGTTAAATATCTTTTTTTTCGCCCTCTAAGGTATAAAAATAAATTGAGAGAGACGCAAAATTTAACCTCCTTTTCATATATTTGCAACTAAATTTATGATGAAATGGCAACAATACTGCTTTCAATCGGCGTTATTGCACTGTGTATTATCCTTTTGGGCGTGAATGTGCTTTTCGTGAAAAATGGAAAGTTCCCATCAGGCCACATCCACGACAATCCGGCGATGAGAAAGCACAATATTGAGTGCGCACGTCATGAAGAAATGAAAAACTTAAATTAAAAAATATATAAACCAAAATGAAAATTACCCGCGTGATTAATGTTGCTGCGTTGATGCTCGGAGTGTTGTTGCTCTGCCAATGCACTAAGGAGGAGAAATCCGCCGTACAACCTCAGGCAAACGTCCCGGCAACAGTGAAAATGGCATATATCGACAGCGACTCTCTCGCCGCCAAATACAACTTTGCCAAAGACATTTTTGAAGCAAACCAACGCGCACAGAACAAGTTGGAGAACGTGCGCCAGCAAAAGGCTGCCGAACTGCAGCGCTTCCAATCGGAAATCGAGCAGAAGGGACGCAACAACGGCTACCTCACAGAAGAGAGCTACAAGGCCGACATGCAGAAATACCAGCAGATGGGCTACGATGCCGAACGCCATATGAACGACCTTCAGAACAAGTTTGTCAACGAAAACAACCTCAGCCTGAAGCAGCTCAACGACTCTATCGACAAGTGCATCAGCGAATATGCAAAAAAGAACGGCATCTCTGTGGTGCTCGACAAGAAAGCCACATACTATGTCAACGGAATCCCCAACATCACCAACGACATTGTAAAGATTCTCAACGAGCGTTACAACAAAGTAGAGAAAAAATAACAGCGAAGCGATTCGCAACCAATAGGTTTTTTTAGGGAGTGTCAGGGGAGCGCGACTCCCCTGTTTTTACCTTTACGATACAGATATGATTGACGAGAAAACAATAACAGAAGACATCGGCGAGCGCGCTGTGCTCGTCGGACTCATCACACCGACACAAAACGAGGCCAAAGCCAACGAATATCTGGCAGAGCTCGCCTTTCTCGCCGAAACGGCTGGCGCGAAGTCGGAGAAAAGGTTTTTGCAGCGCGTCGACAACCCCAACCCACGCACATTCGTGGGCAAGGGAAAACTGGAGGAAATCAGACAATACATAGAGGACAACGCCATCGACCTCGCCATCTTCGACGACGACCTGACATCAAAGCAGGTGCAAAACATCGAGAATGAGCTGAAGGTGAAAATCCTCGACCGCACAAACCTGATTCTCGACATCTTCGCAAAGCGCGCGCAGACTGCCACCGCACGCACTCAGGTGGAACTGGCACAATACCAATATCTGCTGCCGCGGCTCACGCGAATGTGGACACACCTCGAACGCCAACGGGGCGGTATCGGCATGCGCGGTCCGGGCGAGACACAGATAGAGACCGACCGACGAATCATCCTCGACAAAATATCGCGTCTGAAAGTGGAACTCAAAAACATCGACCGGCAGAAATCTATACAGCGTAAAAACCGCGGCAAGCTGACGCGCATCGCGCTCGTGGGCTACACCAACGTGGGCAAGTCAACGCTTATGAACCTGCTCAGCAAGTCGGACGTATTTGCCGAGAACAAGCTGTTTGCCACGCTCGACACCACGGTGCGCAAGGTGATAATCGACAACCTTCCGTTTCTGCTCACCGACACTATCGGATTCATCCGCAAACTGCCAACCCACCTTGTCGACTCCTTCAAATCGACGCTCGACGAGGTGCGCGACGCCGACATACTCGTGCACGTGGTCGACATATCCCACCCTCAGTTTGAGGAACAGATCGAAGTGGTCAACCGCACCCTGCAAGAGGTATGCGAGTCGAAAGACAAGCCGATGATTCTGGTGTTCAACAAGGTGGACGCCTTCACCTATGTCAAGAAGGACGACGACGACCTGACCCCACGCCTGCGTGAGAATATTCCGCTGGAAGAGCTTAAACAAACGTGGATGGCAAAGATGAACGACAACTGCATATTCATCTCCGCACGCGAACGAATAAACATCGACGAACTGAAGTCGCGCCTATACGAAATGGCAAAGGAAATCCACATGAAGCGTTTCCCATACAACGACTTCCTGTTTCAGAAATACGACGAAGAGGACCTGATGCAATGACGACAAAAGCCTTGTTTTTCGACATCGACGGCACACTCGTGAGTTTCAGCACCCACGAGATTCCGGCATCGACAGTCGATGCCCTCGAGCAAGCCAAAGCCAACGGCTTGAAAGTGTTTATCGCCACCGGGCGTCCGCGCCAACTTATAAACAACCTGTCGGCAATCAGCCATCTAATCGACGGCTATGTGACGACAAACGGCGCATACTGCTATGCCGGCGACAACAACATCGTTTGCAATCCCATCCCGGAGGCCGACGCCCTGTCGATCAAGGCGGAAGCAGACCGCATGGGCGCGATGTCGCTTGTGGTAGGCATTGACGGAATACTGCTGTGCAACCCCGACATTCCTCTTGTCGACGGACTGCAGAAACTGCTCAATGTTCCGTCGATTCCCGTGGGCAACGACATCACGCCGCTGCTGCGGCACGGCATAGTGCAGATGACCGTGTTTGTCTCCGCAAGCCAAGAGCCACAGCTGCTCGCCGGTGCACCGTCGAGCCACGGCTCCCGCTGGTATCCGACTTTCACCGACATCACATCGTGCAAAGCCGACAAAGCAAGCGGAATAGCAGCCATGGCAGCCCATTTCGGCATCTCCATCAGCGAGACGATGGCATTCGGCGACGGCGGCAACGACACCCCTATGCTGCGCCATGCCGGCATCGGAGTGGCTATGGGCAACGCCCTCCCCGATGTGCAGGCTGCAGCCGATTTTGTCACCACCGCAGTCGACAGCGACGGCATCGCCCACGCCCTGCGTCATTTCGGATTGATTTAGCTAAAAAAGTGCAGCAAAGTTATTGTAATATAGAAATTTATGCGTACCTTTGCAGCCGACTATTATTAACATAATGTCTAACTTACTAAATTAACTTATTTTATTAACAATTATTTTTAAATGAGCGAATTAACAAATTCTCCTATTGCAGATTTCGATTGGGATTCGTACGAACACGGCCAGGTCGAGACAGGCAAAACTCGCGAAGAGTTGATGAAAACCTACGATGAGTCCTTGAACACAGTAAAAGACAAGGAAGTTATCGAAGGTACAGTTATTGCGTTGAACAAACGCGAGGCTGTTGTAAACATTGGCTACAAATCAGATGGTATCATCCCTATGAGCGAATTCCGCTACAACCCTGATTTGAAAGTTGGTGACACGGTTGAAGTATTCATCGAAAACCAGGAAGACAAAAAGGGTCAGTTGATCCTCTCTCACAAGAAAGCACGCGCTGCACGCAGCTGGGACCGCGTCAACGAGGCTCTCGAGAACAACGAAATCATCAAGGGTTACATCAAGTGCCGCACAAAGGGTGGTATGATCGTAGACGTATTCGGAATCGAGGCATTCTTGCCAGGTTCTCAGATCGACGTCAAGCCAATCCGCGACTACGATGTATTCGTTGGTAAGACTATGGAATTCAAGGTTGTTAAAATCAACCAAGAGTTCAAAAACGTTGTCGTGTCTCACAAAGCCCTCATCGAGGCAGAGCTCGAGCAACAGAAGAAAGAAATCATCGCCAAATTGGAAAAAGGTCAAGTATTGGAAGGTACTGTCAAGAACATCACTTCTTACGGTGTATTCATCGACCTTGGCGGCGTAGACGGCTTGATCCACATCACAGACCTTTCTTGGGGTCGCGTAAACGACCCGAACGAGGTTGTGAAATTGGACGAGAAGCTCAACGTTGTTATCCTCGACTTCGACGACGAGAAGAAGCGTATCGCCCTCGGCTTGAAGCAACTCCAGCCACATCCATGGGACGCTTTGGATCCAAACTTAAAGGTTGGCGACAAGGTGAAAGGCAAAGTTGTCGTTATGGCAGACTACGGCGCGTTTGTTGAAATCGCTCCGGGCGTAGAAGGCCTTATCCACGTTTCTGAAATGTCTTGGTCTCAGCACTTGCGTTCGGCTCAGGACTTCATGAAGGTGGGCGACGAGGTAGAGGCAGTAGTTCTTACACTCGACCGCAAAGAGCGCAAAATGTCGCTCGGCATCAAGCAGCTCAAGGCTGACCCATGGGCCAACATCGAGGAGAAATATCCTGTTGGCTCTAAGCACACTGCAAAAGTGCGCAACTTCACTAACTTCGGCGTATTCGTTGAGTTGGAAGAGGGTGTTGACGGCTTGATCCACATCTCTGACCTTTCTTGGACTAAGAAAATCAAACACCCGAGCGAGTTCACTCAGATCGGTGCCGACATCGACGTTCAAGTTCTCGAAATCGACAAGGACAACCGCCGCTTGAGCCTCGGCCACAAGCAGCTCGAAGAGAATCCTTGGGACGTATTCGAAACCATCTTCACTGTAGGCAGCATCCACGAGGGCACTATCGTTGAAATGCTCGAAAAGGGTGCGGTTATCGCATTGCCTTACGGCGTTGAAGGATTCGCTACTCCTAAGCACCTCGTTAAGGAAGACGGAACTCAGGCTCAGGTTGACGAGAAGCTGAACTTCAAGGTTATCGAATTCAACAAGGACTCTAAGCGCATCATCCTCTCTCACAGCCGCATCTTCGAAGATGAAGCTCGTGCAGAAAAGGCTGAGGCTAAGAAAGCAGCTAAGAAAGCAAAAGTTGCAGAAGAGGCTCCTGTAATGAGCACTCCTATCGAGAAAACTACTCTCGGCGACATCTCTGCTCTCGCAGCCCTCAAGGAAAAACTCGCTAAGGAAGGCAAGTAATCCTCGAGAATACAATTCATAAGAAAAGCCGCATCCTC
>ENA-OPVT01001243-OPVT01001243.1-human-gut-metagenome-genome-assembly--contig:-NODE-1243-length-16718-cov-13.897798_pt1 | contig 16718 bp, 12 predicted proteins | sample MGYA00241499_ERZ501990 | MGnify/ENA primary metagenome ERZ501990 (study PRJEB25962, sample SAMEA2042104) | human gut metagenome | biome: human gut; feature: human-associated habitat; material: faeces...
CATAATCCTTAGCATGATATATTCTCATGAAAAATCCCCCCAATTCGTAAAATATGCCCAATACTTTCTGCACAACCTTCAAATGTGCTGCTTGATTGCATATATGCATTTTACCCCATATAGTACATTTTGTCCAGTACTTTTTGTCATATTTTGCACATTTTATAAAAAAAATATTAAATTTTAATGCGGTGAAGTGGTAAAATTGCATAAAAATAATCCGTTACACTTATATCTCGTATAGCGGATTACCCTGTAAAATACAATTATTTATAATCTTGAGTGTCCAGCCATAGACCATCATACTGTCATTATTAAGAGAAAATGACAGCATATTTTTATCAGAGAGCAGTGAATTACTTTGTCACATATGTCAGAAAGGCGGTCTTGTCTTCCGTGATTAGCATTGTAAGCAGATAAGCACAAAAGAAACCACCGCAGGAATTTAGCTTAGTTAAAGCGTTAAATTCTGCGGTGGTTTTAATTATGCAGTCTTTTTAATTTCTATATCCATAATACCAATACCAATATAGCGCGTTCACCAGATTTTTTAATTCATCAGATGAATTTCCGCTATTAATGACCTTCTGTGAATAGCTGAACGGACCATAGTCCAGCTCGAAAATACAGGCCTTATTCTTTCCGGTGACTTTGCATGCATAATTACTATTCAGGTTGCGTGCCATTATTCCGTTTATATCTACACAATACACCCCATCTGAAGCCTTTTTAGGTGTCAGACTGACTTCATTGCCATCTGCATTAACATAGCTGAACTTGTAATTGTTTATATCACAGCCTTCGTTCACCATAAAATAATGTCTTACTGTCATCTCAGACTTACATATCAGAGAGCTTCCGTAATATGTCAGTCCATTACTCTGACCATTTGCACTATCCGTTTTAATAACAGCCTTATATTCCTCAAAATCAGCCGCTGCTACAGCTTTATCTGTATCGCTCAAACCATCATTTGCCGGCTTATCAGAGTTATATTTAAAGAAGTTCTGCACTGCGGTTCCATAGTTTAAGAGTGCCTTCACAAGCTTAATGGTCTCCGCCGGATACTCGTTTGATTTTGACAGGAGCTCGGTGGCATATTCTTTTACACTGTATAAATACTCTTCCTCGGTCTTGTTATCAATCACTATTCTTGTCTCGATAGTATCAGACATCTGTGCCGCATTCACCGGACATGAGAACTTGTATAAAGTTTTACCGTTCTCATTTACCTCAGCGACGTCACTCGCATTAAGCTTATATGTCTGACCACCGATTTTAAATTCCAGATAAGCATCATGCTCAAACACCGAATCAGACATTTCCATGTAATAGTTTACATCGATGTTGTCTTTAAGGGTTATGCTTCTGCCATACAAGCTGACCGCAGGACTCTCCGAAGCGTATTCGGCTGTAAATGTAAAGCTATTTGCACTTCCTGTTGCATTTAATGTTACCGCTGCTTTGTCTGTAGTCCATGTCATTTGATTTATCGCATACGCTATAATACCATTTTGAATACCTGAAATACTCGGTGGATAAGAAGCATTGTCCGCTGCTATTTCAAACTCTGTCTTTCCTGCGTCCAGATTTTTCTGAATCCTGTCTGAGTAAGCTTTTGCCCACTTTGCGGCATCTCCTGTCCTTACAAAATAATTGTCGGCAAGGCTTGTTGAACGCGTTGCATACGTGTCTGTGGTATAAATTTTGCTATGGCCCGGATGTGCTATGGCCATCAGCTCATCCGTCAGCCCAAAATACAAATGTCTCTGGTCAAAGCTATACCAGTTATCGCTGCTGTCATCCCAGGTGCAGTCCGTCTGATACCACTGTCCGTCCAGCTTCATGGCATTCCAGGTGTGTCCATCATAGGTATCCCTTGTCTCGCTGTTTTCTATTCCTGCTGCAGTAAGGAGCTTTGCATATGCACTCTCATACGACTGACAGGTGCCAAGCCCTCTGGTCAGCGCACTCTCAGCCGAAGACCATTTCAGGGTTTTATCATATTCAAGCTGGTCAAGCAGCCAGTCATGCAGCCAAAGGGCTTTTGCATACTCTGAGCCATCCGTCTTGCTGTTGCACTCAGCTACTGCAGACCGGACAATCGAGTCAACACTCGGGTATTTATCATCCGATACGCTTATATTAAAATTCACTCGCAAGTAAGTTACCTCTGCTGCTGTATCCATCACATAAAACCTAAAGTTATAGGTACCGGTAGCAGTCATGGTAAATGTATAATCGTTTGAAGCACACTCTGATGTATAATTCATCCACTCACCGCGGCTTGGATCCGCTACTGATTCGAATGCCCATTGATTTGGGCTCGAATAGCTCGGTGCATCCATTCTGAATTTATAGCTTCCTGATCCGCCTGTTGCAGACACATGGAATATGGTCGGCTGTCCCAGTACAGGATCATTCCATTCTGCTTTTAGTGTCACAGCACCTGACGAGGTCTCCTCGCTATGCGCATATGTAGTCGACTCATCCCAGGATTTTTCAGTCATAGGATACTGCGCGTTAAACTCAGCTGACGTATAGTCCAGACAATGACTGCCTGCCACCGGCCACGATTCACGGGTATGATCTCTAAAATCAGCTTCTGATTTCAACAGAAACTCATTATATGTGGCCGCATCCTGTCCATCCCAGGTACAATCCATATTATAGTATTTGCTGCCGATTCGCACTATATTCCACGCATGCGGTCCTCCATTTCCGGTACCACTAATAATTCTGACCGACAGCCCTGCTTCCTTGCACAGTCTGTAGAAAAGCACGGCATATCCCTGGCAGACAGCTTTTCCGGTGCAAAGAGCGCCATAGGCTGTATATATCTGCTCCTCAGTTGAATTGTAGGCATAATCGACATTATTACAGATATAATCATGAATCTTTATAATCTTTTTGGCTTCGCTCAGTCCATTAAGCTGCAGTTTCGTCATTGCCACAGCCACAGCCTCTGTCAGCTTTGCTTCCTGCTCTGCATTAGAATGATATGACATGGTATATTTTATATATCCTGCAGTACTGTATGAAACATTACAGCCTGCATATCCATACAAAAGTGCATCCCCCTCCTGTCCGGTAGAGCTTTCATCGCACTTCATTGCATCATATAATAAATCCCAATATAGCCCATCCTTGTGTGAAGTAAACCAAGATTCCGGAAAATTCAAGTTTATTTCCGTTTCTCTGCTAACCATCTGCTTTCTGAGATATAAAACGGCACTGTCATAATCCGAAAAATACTGTCCTGTGAATGACCCAAAGAGCTGCTCGCCATCTGCAGACTCCTTATCTGAGCTTTCGGAGTCAAGCTTCCTCTTTAAATCATCAATGCTGATAACATCCTCATACAGTGGATTTACCGCATAGATAGTATTTTCCTCCGGTTTCGTGACCTCTGATTGGTTGCTAGAAGCTTTGACGCTTTCCATTGTCGTTACTTCACTTGCCTCTACAATAGTTGATGGAACCACTGTAATCAACATAATGAATGTTAAAACAAGGCTAATTAGTCTTTTGTTCATACGTTGTTCCTCCCGACTTCTGCCATTATAAAACAGCATTGCATTGTTTCAGTTTATTGATAACTTATAGTCCCATATTACTATTTTATTATGCGTGTTGCAATAATTTAATTAACAATTATTGGGTTTGTGTATCATTTCTTTCTATTTCATTGATTATTTCATGTGATCATATTATAATAGATCTACTTATCGAACATGATGCACAACAAACGATAAGCCTGTTAAGCAGATAAGCACAAAAGAAACCACCGCAGGAATTTAGCTTAGTTAAAGCGTTAAATTCTGCGGTGGTTTTAATTATGCAGTCTTTTTAATTTCTATATCCATAATACCAATACCAATATAGCGCGTTCACCAGATTTTTTAATTCATCAGATGAATTTCCGCTATTAATGACCTTCTGTGAATAGCTGAACGGACCATAGTCCAGCTCGAAAATACAGGCCTTATTCTTTCCGGTGACTTTGCATGCATAATTACTATTCAGGTTGCGTGCCATTATTCCGTTTATATCTACACAATACACCCCATCTGAAGCCTTTTTAGGTGTCAGACTGACTTCATTGCCATCTGCATTAACATAGCTGAACTTGTAATTGTTTATATCACAGCCTTCGTTCACCATAAAATAATGTCTTACTGTCATCTCAGACTTACATATCAGAGAGCTTCCGTAATATGTCAGTCCATTACTCTGACCATTTGCACTATCCGTTTTAATAACAGCCTTATATTCCTCAAAATCAGCCGCTGCTACAGCTTTATCTGTATCGCTCAAACCATCATTTGCCGGCTTATCAGAGTTATATTTAAAGAAGTTCTGCACTGCGGTTCCATAGTTTAAGAGTGCCTTCACAAGCTTAATGGTCTCCGCCGGATACTCGTTTGATTTTGACAGGAGCTCGGTGGCATATTCTTTTACACTGTAAGTGTATTCATTTCCACTATTACCATCCACCACCATTTTAGCTTTAACCGTATCTGACATCTGTGCAGCATTTAGTGGACATGCAAACTTATATATAACCTTTCCGTTTTTCTCAACAGGGATTGCATCGTTTACGCTTACCTTGTATGGCTGGCTATTATTCACCGTAAACTCCATATATGCGTTGCTGTTTGATTTGATACTTTCAGGAAGCTCCATATAGTAGTTCATGTCAATATTATCTTTTAAAGTAAGGCTCCTGCCAACAAGCTTCTCAGAATCTTTTTCTACATTATTGGCGGTAAATGCTTTAATACAGAAATTACCATACACATTCTGATAATTCCAATTGCGGGAATATGCCAACCCTGTACCATAGAAATAATAGCTTGCCGTATTATCACTTGACACATGATTCTCCCACACCATTTCATTATTATAATTTACATCACCGGTCATCGCTGCCTCAATGTCAATGGCAGGTGTATCAGTAGTCACTACAACCGAATAGCTTGTCCCAGGCTTCAGATTAACCCCTGCTTTAAGTGGAATGGTATATACTCCGGCATAGGTTGTCTGCCCTGTAGTGGTAGCAGTCTCCTGCTTTGTTCCGCTGGTTGGCTTTGTCTTATCTTTTAAATCTGTATATATCTCTATTGTATAATTAACATTTGTTTTAGATGTAATAGACAGGGAAACTGCTTTTAAGTCCTCAGAAGATACTCCCTGTTTTGCCTGAGTAGTAAAAACATTGGCCAATTTTCTGTAACCGCTTTGATGGGCTACATTTAATCCTCCATCAACCTGATAATTGTTATCATATCCATCATTAGCAGAAAAATCAAACACCCAAGCCGTATCGGATAAAGAAAACGTTTCATATGACATCCAGAAATAACTCTGATTATAATATGAACCGGTTCCGTCTCCCCAACTATTACGAATAAGCCATGCACCATCTTTTTCAGGTTTAACACCATCTCTGAAATTATCTTTAGAATAGTTATCATCCCATCCAACAACCATTACCGCATGACCTGCTCTGTTATTTGTTTTATCATTATAACTGTTATTTATGTAATGATATCCGTTATCATTATGACTATACATAATTCCCACTGCACCATATTTTTTTATGGCTTTTTTCACATCTGATGCATTTTCCTTGATATTAATCATGTATGTATTTTCCAGATGTGCCTTATCCTTTGAATATGCATATTCATCAGATAAACCTGTATTAAGAAAAGTATCAATAGTGCTTGCTGTATATCCGTTGCTTGCCACCTTACTATATGGTACATCACTCTCGCTTACCGGACCACACCACTGTCCCATTCTGCGTGCCGCCATCAAATAGTTGCCACCACGATTGAGATAACCATACTGAACACTTGTATTATTCATATAGTACTTTGCATAGTCCCCATCTGTTCCACCAAGCGGATCTAACAGCGAATTATATGCATAATATGCCAGATGCAGTTCACTAAGATCTATATTTTTATCAAACGCACCATCATTAATCAGATCAAACTCTGCAAGGCCTATTGACGAAAATGTCCAGCATGTGCCAAGAGGATTTTGATTACGAACAGACGGATATTTCGCCTTGATATCGCTGACTCCATTTGCCGGATACTTACTCTCTATAGTTTCATCTGCAGAATATCCCCAATCATCAGAATACGGCACCGCCTCATCCGGTTCATACACCGGTGTATTATAATCCAAATCACTCAGAATATATCCACTTGTAATGCTATTTTCTACAATTGGCTGTTGTTCTGCTTCAACGCCTTGTCCTGCTGACACTGGTTCTGCTGCCACCGGAACAGCCGCACCTAATATCATAGCTGCACTTAACACTACTGATAAAAACTTTTTTGTCTTCATTTGCCTTTCTCCATTAAAATAATCCGCTACACTTATATCTAGTATAGCGGATTACCGTGTAAAATACAATTACAATGTATTGTTCTCCATTGTATTAACTCCTCTTACGTTTCTTCTTCAAATGTAGGTAAAACCACAACTGACGTCACATTAGTCAATCGGTATAATTGGAAGCTCTATCACTCCGTTATCAGATTTATTATTCATTCCTGAATTGTCATTATCTGAATCATCTGTGCCTGAACCACTATCTCCTGAATTGTTTATTTCAGATTTTTTATCAATCTTATCACCTGTTTTATTTACATCGTCTGAAGTGTTTTCTGATTCATCATTTTTCATTATATCAGTCTCATATGAATCCCTGGAATCATTATTATCGGTGTTTTCTGATGAGCTCTTTGTATCTTTCAAGCTTTTGCCCGTTTCTTTTGTAGTTGTTGAACTTTCGTCAGAATTCTTATCCACATTACTAGTCTCTGTATTTTCTGTATCCAATATCATCTCTGTAGCTGATACTGCCTCTGTGGCTATTTCTGAGCTTGTTTTATTTCCAAGCGCTATATTCTTTGCAGACAGTGCCGCAACTGTAATTGCTACGCCAAAAATCAATATCACTATTGTGCTAACCATTTTTTTATTAAAATTAAATTTCATTTTCTATATCCTAGTATAATTATGGTGTAGTCAATCAAGACTACTTGGTTAATAAATTTCCGTAAATCAGATAACTAAAGAAGGGATTCTTCCTTCATCAGATACTCTTTGCTTGTCCAACTATATGGCAAAAATACTTGTGGCATTCCATCTCTTCTTACACTAATTTCAAAATACTGCCGATAATACTCAATTCCTTCAAGCCCAGCCTTGCTCAAATAATCATCAAATATTCTATTGATATTTGCAAATATTTTCAAAGCCTGCTTACGGTTGTGCACTACAATGCACTCGCTTAAATCATCAATTGAATGCTCTTTAATATACCCATCATTGCATATATATCTATGTTCCTTTTTTACCAATTCAGCCAAGCTGCAAGTAGATGACTTTTTAAATTCGAAATAGAAATCTATAGGTTCTGTCTTATAATCGTCAGACACTGAAAAAGCCTCTAAAAAATTCCACTTCACATAATTTTCTTTTATATATGCATGCTTTTTAGCAAGCTGAATTTCCTCTATTTTCGCCTTTATGACTATCTCAGTATTGCTCTCTTCGTCGCATACAGATATCTCAAAAGGATTTTCATCAAAGAAAGGTGCTCTTAATATTCTGTCATCCAATTCTTTCCTTGATAAATCGGCATATTTTTCATCGTTTGCTGCTATCTTATTTATCTTCAGATACATTTCCATAAGATTCTCTATATATTCTCTGAATTCATCATTAGATACCATGCCATGACGTCCATCGTAAGTACCTGTTATTCCATTATAACCAAATGTTCCTTCCTGAACCTGGACACATATCGCAGACTATGACTCTGATCCAGATAATCATACACTCCATCAAAGCTCTTTTCGTCACCACTCAAAAACATCCACAATGTTTTCGCAAGTGAGAATACATCTGCTTTACTTGCGTCTGCCGGCTTTGGGTTTCTCTTCATCTCCAGATCAATCATAAATATTGCCCCAGTCCCCGTCTGACCTTGTGAAATCATCATTATCTGGAACGTCCACCAATCCAAAATCACCAAGTGCAAATCTTCCACCATAATAATAAATATTGCTTGGCTTTATGTCCCTATGATGTATCCCCTTGTCATGTAGTGCACAGAGTGTTTCACATAACTGCAAAACTCCATCAATAATTTCATTAAGAGAGTTTTTATTTATAAAATTCATTACAGGTTTAGCAATCGGCATCGTATATCAATAATCACCCATAGAATAAGATGTTATTGGAATAATCCCCTGTATCAAGTCACAGTTATCTCTAGCAATCTGAATCTCACTGATAAATAGCTACCATAAAAAATCAAAAAAACTTACACACTTTACTTGACAAACTTGTCCAAGAAAAAGTCCGTGCTCTCGGCTCCATAAATCGAAAAATATAAAAATATCACTATTGAGTTTTATTCATGTTAAAACTTTGATCTATTCCCATTTTCCTTATTTTTTCCAACCATTCTAAGATAAAAGCTCTTTTATATAGTTTATTTCCATCTGTATCTCTAGCTTTCTCCAATGCCAAAGCCAGATATGCATATTCATTTTCAATATAAGTGGCAAAAACTCCCTGATCGTCCGTATTGATTGAAACAGGAATCTGCGGACAATCATTAACCTTTTGATACTCTTTTACCAATCCATTATTGTACCACTTAATTATTGGGTGTTTATCATATCTTTTAAAGATTCCTATAAGGCAATTTGATGATGGATTAGTTTCTATTCCTATCCCAATATTTGCGATTTCATCGCATAGCTTTTCTCGTACCTCTTTTATTGACTTAATAACAGTTGTATTGACTTTGACTTCGATAACACTATTTCCTGCTTCCCTGACCACTTTATTAAAATGATACATATAATATAAATATGCTATTTTCGGATTATATCTTATTTTATAGTTACAAGGAAATGTCAAATTTACAGCATATTCATCCCATGCCTCTAATTCAATCCAGTCTCTGTCAAAATCTCCTGTTCTATATAATTCTGGATTATCACTTCTTAATTTCCAAGCATCATAATATTCCTGTATAGAAAACTCGTATCCCTTTTTTTCGCTATTATTCTGACTATACACATCATATAAAAGTTCATCAAACTTCTTTTTTAAATACGATTTAACGTCATCATATCCTTGAATATTATATTTTCTTAACTTAGAATAGAGCCAGACAACATTATCCAAGTATCCCTGCTTAGTAATAAGAATTCTATTAGATTTTCCCTCATACCATTCATCAATATCTACACCAAGCGCCAATGCATGCCCTAATCTATCGCCACATTTCATATTTAGGAAATGAACAGTTTCGTCAATAGCTCTCAAACCATCAACTATATCCAAAAAGTCCTCCCCAACATGATACGTTGCTCTTAGATTAAAGTATTCATCTTGTGTACTATATTGATAAGAATCTTCCGGCATATGATCCTTCAAAAAACGAAATGCCTGCGCAAACACTTCAGGTCTGCAAGCAATCTCCGATGAGCTTGCATCAATTCCTTTTATTCTGCTCCCAACCTCCCATGCTTCTTCTCTTAATTTAGCAATTACAATTGCTTGTTTTCTAATTGATTTTCTTTTCAATGCATGTCTGCAATCACAAAACGCTTCTTCTATCCCTTGATCCCATTCCTTGATAAAGTGAATAACATAAAAATGTATACCCTTAATTTTCTGAGCCTCATCATATGAACAATTTCTGATTGACCATTTATCGTATTGTAGTATTTTATCGTATAGTTCTTTCACTGTATCTTTAGGTGCAATACGCGATTCAAGGCTTATGATATGTTGATTTAAAATAGTATCTCTAACTGCCATTTCAATATATATAGGCTCCAGCCTAGTTTTTTCCACAAAGACATCTTTCCTATCTTGAAATCTTTTAAAATTATCAAATCCAACCAAATAGTTTGACTGAATCAATTCTCCACGTATTCTTTCCTTAATAACAATATATGCGTAAAATAACTGAAATTCTATATTATAATCAGCCGAAGATGTATAAACATCATAAAACAATCTATACATAAAATGGCGCTCACCACTAAATTTTTCGTTCAAATGACTTTTCTCATTATTCCATAACCATTTTTCAGAAATAGCATAATCATAATCCGAAAATTCTGACAATTCCCGAGCGTGATTTATTAACGCCTGTATTTCATCTACATTATCTCTTAATCTATTAACATCTCTTAAATTACTAACAATGTAATTAATTATCTCCGCATCTTTTTCCTTATAATATATAAACAATCCAACTCTTATTAATGCTGCCTGCCACCATAATAATACAAGACTTGCTTCTTTGTATCCCGAATAATATGCCACATTTTTCTGAAGCGTATCTCTATCTAATTTTATTAATGCATCTCTAAATGATTTATTATCAACATAGTTCATAAGGTTAATCCATGATAAATGAAAAACAGGAGCTGCACCTTTAAGATGGGAATGATTTTCTGCTATTCCTCTTGATACTAATTGATTAAGAGAATAATTGTTGTTTCCTATAACTGGTTTCCAAAAAAAATTTCTTCTATGTCTTTTAGCCATAACATCTTTCATGGCTAAAAATGATGTTATAAAGACATCCTCCTCTATAGGAATAATCATATCTCTCCAACGAAGCATATCCATATATTGACACAATGGTTCGCCATTTTCTTCTATAAGTACAGCAAAATCAAAAGCTATCAACGAATCAAAAACATTCATCTCATTTTTGTCAGAGGCTACCATTCTATACTTATTCATATGTAATTGACATATTTTCCACTCAAATTCACTCTTCCAAAAACTATACATATTGCCAAGTTCATCGTTAGAGTAACCCTTAATATAACTATTTCCAAGCTGTTCAAACGTATTTTTTTCTATTTTATTGTATATTATCTGCTCATTTATAATTTGTTCCGCAGAAACGTGACAAAACAAATTCTTAATTACAGCGCGTAAATTATCCATTGTTCCCCTCGAAAATCACATTGTAAGTGAAGAAATTGACTTATTATCCTCCGGCAACTTATTAATTAACCTTTGTTTTCTGTAATTGCTTACACTTTCAATATCTGCAATTGTCAATAATTTATCCAAGGCCTTTAAAGGTTTTACAATTCTATCATCCATAAAGTAATATTCACTACATTCCTTCATATACTCAGTTATAGATAATCTAAAGCTTTCATATAATTTAGAAAACGATAGCGTTCTCTCTTTTCTCAGTCTATAATCAAGCCTTTCTGCCATTCCTACCATATATCCCAAAGATTTTAACGGAAATAACTCCTTCAATGACTTAATCTTTGTGTGGTTTTTCCACTTAATCCATTCAGCTACTCTCAACTTCTTATATATAGAATTAGCTATATCATCACGTTCCAAAATAATAGAATGGTAAATGTCTTTATCATATATGGTATCTAAAATCCATTCTGTCAATTTACGACACTGCTCATCGTAATTGCACATATTATTCAAGAAGTAATCAAATGAAATCTTTATTGATAAACTATCTATCTCTATACCCATCAAATCCATTTCGACATTAGGTGTAACGCCTTCTTCTCTGTCTACTGAATGAGTAGCCTTTTCTCGTATATCTATATTATTCTTTATTAACTGATCAACATCCGTAAATAACATACATTTTATCAAATCAACTATTTCTTTATAATCTGTATCATTAAGCACTATGCCAGGACTTTTTATATTTTTAATCTCTATATCAAATACTCTTGGCAAATATACATCTTTTTCTACACACCCATCAGTAGCCTCCCTTATACACCTAGAAAAAATATTATTAATTTCCTCATCATGATATAAAACAGAATATACCCATAGCATATTTTTTATCTCATTCCAGTCATTAATATACAGTTTACGTTTCATAAACACCAAAAAAGCAATCATGTCATTATATGTAATATTGTTTAGCTCATTTTCAAAAGTACATTCGCTTATATATATTTGATCTTTAGCAAAATAGTATACACTCTGAACCATATAATCAGAGAATCTATACCACGGATATTTTGAACTATTCATATAAAATGCATATATTTTTTCATCATTTATCCTATCAGCTAACACTACTATTTCTTTTTTTATCCATGTTTCAACATTGTTCTTTGAATCTTCGCTAACAGAATCACATAATTCATTTAAACCATTTACAATTTCTCTTAATGACTCGCGTTCCCCAAATAAACAGCCCATTTTAGGATCAGTAAGAACGCCTGTATACTTAAATAAAAGCAGATTGCAAAACTGTTCATAATCTATTTTCTCACGATTATTTACATCAAGTATATTATGATAATTTTTCAAATCAATCATGTGCACATCTGTTTTTTCATGTATATCAGGCATATATATACGTCTGTTAAAAGGAATAATCTTTGCCATATAATCAGTTGCATATTCCATAACATTATCCACATTAGTATAGAAACTATGCTTACTAGAAAATAAACTATCTAATTCATGCTTTTTATTTAGTATACTCCTCTCTATATCTAGTGTTGTCAACACAATAACATTGGGTATGGATAAAAAGTTCTTAATCTGTTCCAATACAGCACATGGATTATTTGATACAAGATCCAGATCGTCAATAACAAAAACCAAATATTTATCAGCTTTCGCAATTGTACTATCATTTATCATCATCTCCAAGAAATTATTAACCAGCTTAGAAAACGACTCCCTCAGTCGCAAACTTCTTGCTAATTTTTTTAATTCTTTTGCTGAATATAACTCATCTTCATAATCACGTTTCTCTGTCTTTTTAAATCTCATATATGAGTCTTTGACCTCAGCAAAGTCCATCCTAAGATCATTTAATCGCGATCTTGTTACATCATTTTTTTCATATTTCTCCCACATGTAAGCTAAAATAATATCAAGCAAACTCTCATTCTCGGTTACCATAGACATATCTATTTTAGGCAAACGTAAAAAGTTCTTTTCTAAAGAACAAGCAAAGGAAAGCATTGCAGAAGACTTACCCATACCACGCTTTCCTATGAATGCAATTATATTACATATGTTATTTTCTTCAGCAAATTGAGTCTCCTTATCAGCATTTGCATTACGTTCATTTTCATCAATAATTCTTTCAATCAACAATGATGCTTTATAGTACACTTTAGAAAAAATAGAATTATTAAATTCCTCTTTTTTTTCCAATTTTATCTTATTTACGCAACTTATATCAAAACTCATATGTCCCCTCCATCTGCTATCATAACTCAGCATATAACAATGCATTATCCTTTAAATCAAGCATAATAGACAATTCAATACCATCTTTTTTTAGTTTCTGAATGTCCAAATGCGATAATATATCTGATCTAATTTCCTTATAATCCATAAATTTATCAATCTTCAAAATAGAATAAAATATATTTTCATAAACACTCTTATATGTTTTCAGAGCCTCATTACATGCACTTAATGCATTTCTATAATTACCAAGCCGTCTCTCTATATCCGCAATATTCATATAAGAATTATAAAAATATTCAAATTCAATTGCTCTTAATACATTATTTTCATATTTACTATCTAATATTCTAATAACATTATTAAATGCAGACAATGCCTGATTATCATCTTTTCCTAAAGAACAAAGTCCTAATTTGAACCAAGCTCTGTAATATTGCGGATAGTAAGATGTGCCTTGTATATAATAGTTAACCGCTCTATCCATTTCCTTTTTTCTGTACATCATTTCACCTTTACAGAAGTATACATATGCATCATAATTATTATCACAACAATCAACGTATAATTGAAATGCCTTAGTTACATCCTCTAATAGCTGTTCATATATTTGGGCCTCCAAAACTTTAAAGCTATTTCCCAAAAAATTACCGCTCTCTGAATCTATGCGGTTACAAGCATTACATAAACTATTGGCTTCGATATAATAATTTAACCTATTCTTCTTACAAAACAAATCGAAATCAAAAAGAATGTTTATAAATGCATATCGGCAATGAATATATTTGTTTTCCCCCCATATAGGAATATTATGTTTCTTTAATGTGTTCATAAACTCTATTCCTATCGTACTATATTTAGAATGTATTTCATATATCCTTTTTTTAAATTGATGTTCAAAGTAATACTTTCCTAGAAAAGTAGCATTTAAATAATCTGAATTAAACTCACAAAATATCTGAAGAGCCAATTTCAAATCGTCAAATTCGTTCTCATCAATGATCTTCTTGCTAAAAAACTCATGTAAAATATTCAACAAAAAATCATACTCGGATTCTCTATGTGCTATTCTACAATCTATTGTCACTAGTTTAGTTTCTTCATTAGGGCATATAGTGTTATTATCATCTTCGTGAGTTAAATAGACTATAGCATCTGCCGACAATATAGCTTCATCGTTTCGCTCACTTATAGTTGAATCCGTCTGTACTTCTAAAATATATATCCCAACAAGCTTAAAATACAGCAAAAAATTAATTGATAATTTAACTTCTGTGCTAGGATAAAAAAAACTAACCAATCGCATATACATTCTTCTTTCTATTCAATATAAATTATATTAGCATATAACTAGCAATGTGGCAAACACATATTGTGAATTATTTACATAAATTATGTCAATAATACCAATTCTATATACACAATTATGTATTCAACTTTTAACAATATAAGTGCAAATAATTCAATAGATGTAATTAGGTAATCATCCGTACCTTGAAATTTTAAAAACAACCGCCATACTAGGCGGCTTTATCTATTTTTTACGCAATGAGAAACTCTTCCGGCAGCTGATCTGACCACGGCAGTAGACTGTCAAGTTCTTCTGCTTTCGAAAATGGTCCCATTTTATGGGTTTCATCAAGTATGTACGTCAGATACGGATATGGCTTAATTCCATTAAGCAGAGCTGTTTCTGTTATGCTGTATACGATGGCGCTTGCATCTTCAGGTGTTTTATCCTTTATCATCTCCTATATTTTATAGAGAATGCCGATTCGGGACATTGCCTGATAAGCTGTTGTCTTTTTGAGCTGCTCCTTTGTAAAATCTTTCTTTAATGCCGTGAGAGCTGCATTGAAACGGCGTCTTGCATGGGTAAAGCATCCGGTTACTGTAATCGAATCATTCAGCCCATTGTTGATGTGGAAACCTGGTGCTCATCGCACCACACTTTGCAGGTCAATCCGCTTGATTTGAAATCATTAACACACTCTAGCCAAAGCTTGTGTTTGTCATTATTCATAAAATTAGTTCCTCTCATTTGATGAGAAGAGTATATCAAAAAAGAATGGTAATGAACAGATACGAATTATTCTACCTACCACTATTTAAAAGTTTTACATATCACATAAAAAACAGCACTACTACCCTTATCAAGATTAGTAATGCCATTAATTAACTGTTCCTCATGTTGCAACTGACTGTCATATATCGTAAGCGCTCAATATTCCAACGCTAGATTATAATTAACGCCTGCATCATCTTTTCTAGATGCAAGCGTTTTACTACATTTTAATTTTTGCAAACATTTTGAACTTCTTTGCTCCACGGAGTCAATGCCTCAAGCTGTTCATCTAACATATCTTCACTTGGACGATGCTCCAAAAGATATGTCAGGTATTTATAAATATTAAGCTCATTGGCCTTTGCCATCTCGACCATTGTGTAGACCAGTGCACTGGCATTGGCACCTTTTTGAGTTGCGCTGAACAGCCAGTTTTTCCTTCCAACTGTAAATGGACGTATGGCATTTTCACTTAGATTATTGGAAAAACTGCAGTGTCCATCCTCAAGATATGTCATCAACGTGTCTTTCCGGTTTTGGGCATACTGCACCGCTGTCTCGAAACGGCTTCCTTACGTGGCTTCTGTTCATCGAGCCAGTTCCAGAACGCGTCGAGTATCGTTTTTTCTTTTTCAAGACGATAGGCTTTTCTCTGCTCAAATGTGTGCTTCTTGTTCTGTAATCTGCGCTCATACTCAAAAAGCTTTGAACATAACTGGACTCCCTGTACTGCCGGATTGCTGTAATCATACTGCTTTCCTTTTGGAACCGCATCAATGAAGTATCTTCTTGTATGCGCCCAGCAGGAGCAGCACCTGATACCCATCCGTTTCCAGGTATCCGTCCGAAAAACCATCAAGGAAATCAACTGCATTGTATCTTGCCCTTGTTTCAGTGTAATGGTAAAGGACGATAGGTGGCAGTCCATTTTCACCAGAGTGGAACAGCCACATGAAAGAATCAGTTTCGGGATTTCTTTCAGGCTCCTTCAGTACCTGTATCCGTGTTTCATCTACCATGTGATTTTCTGCTCCTTTTTCGATACTCTTATTATACCACAAAGAGCATTAAAGAAGAAGCAGAAATGCCAGTATTTTCAAGGCTATTTTCAAGGCTTCACGGCGTTTTAAATGCTTTGGGCTGTTTGATTTCAAGGCCTGACATAAGCCAATCGAATTGCTGCCATGTAAGCTGACGCACTTCCTGACTTGAACGTGGCCAGCGGAACCTGCCTTTTACTTCCATGCGTTTATACAGGAGTACAAAGCCATCATTTTCCCATAGAAGTGCCTTTACCCAGTCACAATATAAAGCTCGTCTGCAGCTGTTATATCGCCTAGCATGAAAGCTCCGCAAGTATCTGGATTGTTTTAGC
>ENA-OPVT01001259-OPVT01001259.1-human-gut-metagenome-genome-assembly--contig:-NODE-1259-length-16530-cov-13.083945_pt1 | contig 16530 bp, 16 predicted proteins | sample MGYA00241499_ERZ501990 | MGnify/ENA primary metagenome ERZ501990 (study PRJEB25962, sample SAMEA2042104) | human gut metagenome | biome: human gut; feature: human-associated habitat; material: faeces...
GTCACGAAATAAATATCCTTTTTTATCGTGTCCTTTTTACAGGGTCCATTTTAATGTGCCATGAACCCTTTCATTCCATCTTTTAAAAGTCCAACAGAGGGATTATAGATTCTATTAATAGGTAAAATCTTAATGCTTATAATACTACTACAAGGAATCAAAATATCTTCTTTCAATTCATTTCTAAAAACTAAATTATTCTCTTCTAATAGAAGTTGTGGGACATCATCAGTTATACTTCTTAGTAAGAATTGTGCTTGTCTACGACTATTCTTCATTGTAAAACGCCTCCTTATATTCAATACATAATCATACACAACCTTTATATAACTAATTATGCACATATATATCGATGTATTCAACTCATTTCACTTTTTCAATAAATCTTTCAATAAGCAAAAAAGGACAGCTAGAATCTACATCCTAACTATCCTTTCGACATTAATTATTCAATTACAGTTAATTCCTTTGGATAACTATTTAATACCTTACAGCCATCTTCAGTGACCATAACTAAGTCTTCAATACGGACTCCAAAATCACCCTGTAAATAAACACCAGGTTCAATTGAGAAAATCATACCAGGCTTTGCGATAATATCACTTACAGAAGATACATCACCAAATTCATGGACATCTTTACCAATGAAATGACCTAAACGATGATTGAATTCTTTACCATAACCGGCTTCAGTAATGATATTTCTTGCGACTGCATCAATTTCAGATAATTTCATACCTGGCTTGATAGCAGCTTCAGCTGCTTCATTTGCCTTTAATACAAGATTGTATACTTCTTTCTGCTTTTGGGATACTTCTTTATAGAAGAATGTTCTTGTCATATCAGAACAATATCCTTTATAAATACATCCCATATCAACGATAATAGAATCTCCAGGCTTTAAACGGCTATCATCGCATGAATGATGAGGGTTAGCCCCATTGGCACCATAACCCATGATTGGACTAAATGAATGACCTGATGCACCTAATGACTTGTAGTAAGCAAGTAATGCTTCATCCATTTCAATTTCAGTCTTATCTGTTGCAAGTAATCTTTTTACTTCAGCCATTGCTGTATCATTCATTTCACTTGCTTTAAACATAAGTGCTTTTTCTTCATCATCCTTCTGCATTCTTACTTCATCCACGCATAGTGATCCTAAAACATATTTCGCATTGACGCAATCCTGTACAGGAATTAAGAAACGTGCTGGCATATTCTTATCTACACCAATCACTTTTGCATCCTTTAAATAATCTGCAAGTAATGCTGGAGCATTATCTGTATCATCAAACCAAGTAATAGGCATACCTAAGTCTTCTTCTACATAGAATAAGTTATTGAAAAATAACTGATGATTTCCTTTAGAAGAAAGAACCATAACATACATTCTTTCACCTGGATGATTGACATAATCTAATAAATAATCGATAGAAACAGGATCAGTGACTAATAGATAGTCAATGCCTCTTTCTTCCATTTTTTCTAATACTTTATTTATTCTCTTCTGATTCATATTCAGTAACCTCAATTCCTAAGTCCTTTAACTGATCATTGTCTACTGGCGTAGGCGCTTTTGACATTGGACAAGTTGCACTTGTATTCTTAGGGAAGGCAATAACGTCTCTTAAAGAATCACATCCACATAATAACATTGCGAAACGGTCTAATCCTAATGCGAATCCAGCATGTGGTGGTGCACCGTATCTAAATGCATCCACAAACCAGCCAAACTGTGCATCAATTCTTTCCTGTGTGAATCCTAAAGCCTTGAAGGCACGATCCTGTAATTCTTCTTCATAGATTCTCTGAGATCCGCCACCAAGTTCGAAACCGTTTAAGACGATATCATAAGCGTCTGCTAAGCAGTTTGCTGGATCTGTATCAATCTTATCTAGATCAGAATCCTTTGGACGAGTGAATGGATGATGCATTGCATAGTATCTTCCATCTTCTTCAGAATATTCAAACATTGGGAAGTCAACAACCCATAAGAAGTTGAACTGACGAGGATCATATAATTTTAATTCTTTACCTAAATGATTTCTGATTGCTGCAAGAGCATCACATACAACCATGTAATGAGTATCACTCACAAATAGTAATAAGTCTCCTACCTCAGCATTCATCTTTTCTAATAAAGCGCTCATCTGTTCTTCAGTAAAGAACTTAGCAATAGGTCCAGATACACCCTTATCAGTCACTTTTAACCAAGCAAGACCTTTAGCCTTATATTTCTTAGCAAGTTCAGTTAAAGCATCAATCTTCTTACGTGAATAATTATCTGCTTCACCCTTGACATTAATACCTTTTACATGTCCTCCTGCAGCAAGCGCACTCTTGAATACCGTAAAATCAACATCCTTCACTGTTTCATTTAAGTTAACAAGCTTTAAATCAAAACGTATATCAGGCTTATCGATACCATAAGTTTCCATTGCATCATGCCATGTCATTCTTGGGAATGGTAACTGAACATCAATGTTCATAACATCCTTCATAACCTTCTTGATTAAGCCTTCACCAATACCAATGACCTGATCAGTATTCATGAAACTCATTTCTACGTCCACCTGAGTGAATTCTGGCTGACGGTCAGCACGTAAGTCTTCATCACGGAAACATCTAGCAATCTGATAATAACGTTCAAAACCAGCTACCATTAATAACTGCTTAAATAACTGTGGAGACTGTGGTAATGCATAGAATGAACCATTATGTACACGTGAAGGTACTAAGAAGTCTCTTGCACCTTCTGGTGTAGATTTATTTAAATATGGTGTTTCAATTTCTACGAATTCTTCACTATCTAAATATTCATGAATAGCTCTGACAATCTTAGCACGTCTCATGATGTTCTTTTGAAGAGCTGGACGTCTTAAATCAAGATAACGATATTTCATTCTTGTTTCTTCTAAGGCATCAGTTTCGTCCGCAATAATCATAGGAGTAGTTGCTGCCTTGTTGACAATCTTTACTTCTTCAGCCTGAATTTCAATATCACCAGTTGGCATATCTGGGTTCTTAGAACTTCTTTCTACGACAGTCCCTTTGATGTCAAGAATATATTCGTTCTTAACATCCTTTAACTGTTCATTGAATGATTCATCAAAGATTACCTGTGTAATACCATGACGGTCTCTTAAGTCTACAAAGACTAAAGCACCTAAGTTTCTCTTTTTAGCTACCCAGCCAATAAGTTCTACTTTTTTATTGACATCAGTGATTCTTAGTTCTCCATTGTTGTGAGTTCTATTCATGTTCATGATCTCCTTCATAATGATTTTCAATATAACTTAAGATATCTTCTAATTTAACTTCGCTCTGTTCTTTAGAATGATTACAGCGAATATTAACATATTCACCCTTTACTTCATCTTCACCAATAATAATAGAAAGATGTGCACCAAAACGGTCACTAGACTTGAACTGTCCTTTTAAGCCTCTACCTGCATAATCCATATCACAAGTAAAGCCGTTTGCTCTAAGCATTGTGATGATCTGCATTGCTAAATCTCTTGCTTCATCACCTAGAGGCATAACATAAACATCAATACCATTTTCTTCATCTTCTTCGTCATCTAATGCAAGCATCAATCTTTCCATACCAAATGCAAAGCCTACACCAGGTGTCGCAGGACCTCCAAGTTCTTCAACAAGGCCATTGTAGCGTCCTCCACCACCAACAGTAGAACCAGCTCCTAACTTTGGATCATCACTGATGATTTCAAATACTGTATGAGAATAGTAGTCTAATCCTCTTACTAAATTCGTATCTACAACATATTCGATTTCTAAATCATCTAATAAACTGCAGACTTTATCGAAATGTGCTTTCGCTTTTTCGCTTAAATAATCAATTGTACGAGGAGCAGAAGCCATAACTGGATTCTTCGCATCGACTTTACAGTCTAGAATTCTTAATGGGTTCTTTTCAAAACGTGCCTGACAGTCTTCACATAAATCATTAAGCACTGGTCTGAAATGATTCTTTAAAGCTTCTCTATATGCAGTTCTTGATTCATCATCACCTAATGAGTTGATATGTAATTTGATATTCTTAATACCTAATGCTTCAACGATAGTCACTGCCATCAACATACATTCAACATCTACGTATGGTGATTCAACACCTAACATTTCTACACCGAACTGGTGGAACTGTCTCTGTCTACCATTTTGTGGACGTTCATATCTGAACATTGGTCCCATATAGTAAACCTTCTGTAATTTTTCAGGTAAAGCATACATCTTATTTTCTACATATGCTCTTGCAATACCTGCAGTTCCTTCTGGTCTTAAAGTAAGAGAACGATCTCCCTTATCTTTAAATGTATACATTTCTTTAGTCACTACATCTGTTGTATCACCAACTGCACGGCTAAATAATTCTGTGTGTTCAAAGATTGGTGTACGCATTTCTTTAACGTTGTAATTTGCGGCAACAGTTCTTAATAGCTGTTCCATTTCAATCCATTTTTCTGAATTTTCAGGGGTAATATCTACTGTCCCTCTTGGTCTATTGTATTTCATAGTTCCTCCTTTATAAAAATAAAAAAACGTCCTTAATCTAAGGACGTTAATACGCGGTACCACCTTAGTTCATGAATAAATCATGCACTTTATTTAGTTATAACGTTACCAACGTGCTTTTTTAAAGCATTCTCCAAAGTGTCCCATAACTTCTCATTAGTCATTTCCACCAGCCATGACCTCTCTATCAATGTCCATTACTTAATCTTCTTCACTGAATATAAGGTGATTATAAATCAAAAGTATATTTAATTCAAGTCACTAATGAATTACACGGCGAATTTCTGCAACACCCTGTACTTTATTCATATTATCAATTGTATTCTGTAAGATTTCTGCATTCTCTACAGATAATGTTAAACGAATATGAGCATCTAAATCCATGATATTCGCATTAATCTTAAGAATATTGACCTTTACCTGACTTAAACATGTCACAATATCACTTAATAAATTAGGACGATCTAATCCAACGACTTCTAGATCCACATTAAAGCGCTTCTGTTCAATATTAGGATAATCCCAATAAACATCGATCAAACGTCCTTTAGCAACACTCTTGACATTTGGACAATCCGCACGATGAATCTTGATACCCTGTCCTTTAGATACGAAACCAACAATCTTATCACCAGGAATAGGATTACAGCATTTAGATAATTGCATCTTCAATCCATCTACACCTGTAACTGCCACACCAATACTCTTCTCATGTTTTTTATTTAATTCCTGAATATTGTTGTTGTGGCGAAGGATTTGAGACAAGTTGTCAAAGAATCCTCTTTTTTGTGGAGCCACCTTATCTAGAAGTGTAGAAGCAGTCGCATGCTTCTTACCTAATGCGAAAAGTACATCATCAAATGTATTGGCACCAAATGAGCCAAGATATGTTCTATAAGTATCTGGACTCATATAAGTCTTCTCATCAAGCTGTCTTGCTCGGATTTCATCCCTAAGAAGTCTTCTTCCTTCTTCAATAATCTGTTTTTTATTTTCTTCTTCATGTTTTGTGATATATTGACGAATCTTATTACGAGCACCCGCTGTTCTTACAAACTTCAGCCAGCCTTCACTTGGACCGGAATTCTTGTTGGTCTTGATTTCTACAATATCACCTGTTTTTAATTTGGTATCAAAAGGAACCATAACACCATTCACAATTGCTCCAACCGCATGATGTCCAACTTCTGTATGAACACGATATGCAAAGTCAATCGGTGTAGACCCATTTGGTAATTCTACAATACGACCTGCAGGTGTTAAAGCATAAACATTGGCTTCAAAGATATCACGCTGTAACGTATTATAAAAATCTTTAGCTTCATTATCTTTCATTTCATCACTTACAGTAATGAACTCACTCATCCACTGAAGCTTTTCTCCAATTTCCTTCTGTTCCTGTTTCGCATTATACTTCTTACCTTCTTTATAACGCCAATGAGATGCAACCCCTCTTTCAGCGAGTTCATCCATCTCTTCAGTACGGATCTGGATTTCAAATACATAGCCTTTTTCACCAATCACAGATGTATGTAATGACTGATACATATTAGGTTTAGGCATTGCAATATAATCCTTAAAACGGCCAGGAATTGCACGATATTTCTCATGCATAATACCTAATACTTCATAACATTCATTCTTAGTTTGTACAATAACACGTAAAGCATTCAAATCATAGATTTCATCAAAACGCTTATGCTTATAAACCATCTTTTTATAAATAGAATAAATATGCTTAGCACGACCCTTAATACGATAACTAATGCCAGTTCCTTCTAAGTTCTTTTCAACTGACTTAATCATTGCATCAACAGAATCTTTTCTTTCACTCTTCTTCTTATCAAGAAGTGCCGCAATTTCTTTATAAGCTTTAGGATCAAGATATAATAAGCATAAATCTTCTAGTTCTACTCTAATATCATTAATACCTAAACGATGAGCAATTGGCGCATAGACTTCTAATGTTTCTCTAGAAATACGCTGCTGTTTTTCAGGGCTCATATATTGAAGCGTACGCATATTATGGAGTCTATCAGCTAATTTAATCAAGATAACACGAATATCCTTAGCCATCGCAATATAGATCTTACGATGATTTTCAGCATGGAAATCACTTTCTTCCATATAAGGCATCTTAGTGATCTTAGTAACACCCTCTACTAGAGTAGTGACTTCTTCTCCAAATCTCTCAACCATTTCTTCTCGAGGCACATCACAATCTTCCATAACATCATGAAGAAGTCCTGCTGCAATAGTAATTGGTCCAGTCTGAAGTGTTGCAAGAATATAAGCAACCCAAATCAAATGAATTGTATAAGGTTCACCACTTCTTCTTTTCTGTTCCTTATGCTTCACCATAATAAAGTCATAAGCCTTTTGAATCAGGGCCAAACTTTCTTCTTTTGTGATATATGTTTTTACAAGAGCAAGGACGTCGTCGTAACTCATTGGGTCCCCTGCGCCTTTATATTTCATAATAACACCCCCTCGTGTATCATCTCAATTATAACATAATTCACTACTAACATGAAGAGACTAAGAAAGGAATAATACAAATATCAATTCATTTATTCTGATATTTACTATTCGTTTATGAATAATACAAACAAAATAAAAAAACTCCCAAAGGAGTTTCTATTAGTATTTAACCTGTGAATAGATGTTGTATTTACTTAGTTTTTCAGTAGCTTTTAATTCTTCTAATTCAATCACGAATTCCATACCTACAACTTCTCCACCCATTTCTTCAATAAGTGCAGCAGCAGCTTCTACGGTACCACCAGTTGCAAGTAAATCATCAACGATTAATACTTTCATACCTGGCTTAATACTGTCTTTATGCATGAAGATTTCATTTGATCCATATTCTAAATCATACTTCTTGCTGACAGTTTCTCTAGGTAACTTACCTGGCTTTCTGATTGGTACAAAGCCACATCCTAATTCTAAAGCAACAGGACATCCAAAGATAAATCCTCTTGATTCAGGGCCTACAACTACGTCAACCCCTAAATCCTTTGCATGTGCTGCTAAATCATCAATACAAGCTTTGAATGCATCCTTATCTTCTAATAAAGGTGTCACATCTCTAAAGATAATTCCTTCTTTTGGAAATCCTGGAATAGATGCAATATGCTGTTTAAAATCCATAACGAATCCTCCTATACAATACATTATTATATCATCACACAATCATGATTGACATAAATTCTTAAAAATAAATCCTTACAGATCAACTAAATTATAAGATATCCTCAACAATAAAGTTAATAGATTTATTACCTCTAAAGACATTGATAGATAAAGTACCAACTAGAGTCATAAAATCTTTATGAACAAGTTCATCATATAATTGTCCTTTATTAAAAGCAAGGGCAGAGACCTGATTATCTCCTAAATGAAACTTTAAATGTTTACCTTCAGATAAACGGTCTACTTGATGACATGATACATCTTCTAAAATAAATAATGGTGCTTTGTTTTCTTCACCAAAAGGGGCAAGTAAATCAAGTGACTCAACATTAGGAATTGTTGTATCAGTGAGTGTAATAGGAATAACTGATTCACTGGCTTCAAAATGGCATCCTTTTATATCATTCATAAGGGCATCGTAGACTAGAGGATAGTTAGACTTAGTAATAGTAAAGCCTCCTGCTTTTGCATGACCTCCATATTGCACAAAAAGATCTTCATGATGAGTAAAGAAATTATAAATATTAAAGCCATCAATTCCTCTTGCACTTCCTTTATATATTTCTTCTTTAGGATTATAATGCATGACAAAGGCTGGCTGTTCATATTCTCTTGTATATTTACCTGCCACTAGACCTACTAATCCTTCATGCATATTTTCTGAGCCATAAAATAAGCAAGGGGAAGATGTATCAGTCACTGCTTCTTTATATAAAGAAGTGGTTAATGATTGTCTTTTAGAGTTGATTTTAGACGCATAATTAGAAATCTTTTCTAAATAAGCATGGTCTGCTTCTTTTAAGAAATATTTAACTAGATAAACAGGATTCACTAGTTCTGGTAAGCGTCCAAAGGCATTAATACGGGGAGCTATTGTGAAACCTATAGTTGTGGCATCATAGTCTCTACTCCCTTTTAATAGTTCTAAAGAGGGGTATTTATATTGCTTCATAAACTGTAAACCACGTCTTACTAAACTTCTATTTTCATCTAGTAATGGCATCATGTCAGATATAGTTGTAATAGAAGCTAGAGTGAATAAATAAGGGTCATGATGCTTTAAAAGAGCTGCTGCAAGCTTATAGGCAATAAAACCCCCACATATCTCTTTAAATGGATATTTAGGAGACATTTTAGTATGAATAATTGAATAAGCAACTGGTACTTCACCATCAAAGGCATGATGATCAGTGATAATAACATCAATACCTAATTCTCCTGCTTTTTCTACTGCATCAAATGCTTTGATTCCATTATCTACAGTAATAATGAGAGAGTAGCCCTTCTCTGCCATCTGTTCTACTCTTGTTGTATTAAGTCCATAACCATCAGTAAAGCGGTTAGGAATATGATATCCAACTTCTACTCCTCTTTCATGAAAAGCTTGTACAAGTATAGTGGTTGCTAGAATACCATCACAGTCATAATCTCCATAAATACAGATTTTTTCTTTATTTGCGATTGCTTCTTCAATACGTTCTAATGTTTCATCTGCTTCTTCAAATAAAGAAAAATCATGATAAATAAGATGGGGATCCATAAAGGATTTAAATTGTTTTTGATCTATTTTTTTACTTTCTATTACTTTAGCCATCAAAGAATTAACACCATAAGTCTGTATAATTTCTTGTGTATGACTTAATTGTATTGTTTTATATTTCATAATTAACCTCTTAAAAAATTACTACCTATTCATCTTAATCAATATAGAGATAAAAGTCAAAATAAGTGTTCTAATCAAAAAGTGGCTTTTAGGCCACTTTTAATAGAAATAATAAGTTATTTCATGATCAGACTCTGAAAGTCTGCTAAGTTTTTAGTTTCTGCTTCCTTAATGACTTTAGCTTGTAGATATTCAAAAATTGTAGAGAACTGTAAAGACATAATATCATCAATCATATCACAAAAAGTAATAGCGATTTTATTTCTCCATACTACGTTTCTGAGATAATCTTCAATTTCTGCTGCAACAATCTTTTCTACGCCATCCTTCTGAAACTCATAGGCTTTAGCTTGAAGGATAAATACAACTTCATCAGGAAGCGGTTTTGATAAATCCATATCCATATTCTTACGCTCCCACGAATACTCATTATATAAGAATTGTGAGGCGATGAAAAGACTTAATTATGATTTTGTAGTAACATAATGAATAAGCTGTGTAATGCATAATACAACTAAATTCACAATCACAATAGACGCTCCAGTTGGGGCTGCATAGAGGTATGAAATAGATAAACCTACAATAAAACAAATAGAAGAAAGGATGGCAGAAAAAATGACTACATGCTTGAAATCCTTGCAGAAATACATGGATGTAAGACATGGGAAAATTGTTAAACTTGAAATAAGAAGTGCCCCCATCATACGCATACCTAATACTATTGTAAGTGAACAAAGTATTGCGATAATGATGTTGTAGAATTCTACGTTAATACCAGTACTTTTCGCAAAATCTTCATCAAATGTCAAAGCAAACATCTTATGATAAGAGAAAACATATAGAATAAGTACAATAAGAGATAAAACAATACTTATAATCATATCTTGATTATTAAGTGAAAGGATACTACCAAATAAGTAATTATTGATATCTGTATTGACACCTTTTGTAAGTGATATAGCCATAATACCAATCGCAAGTGAACTAGATGATAAAACCGCAATAGCACCATCACCATGAATATGATGATTGTTGTTAAGTTTTAGTATCATTACAGCCGCAATCACTGCCACTGGTACAGCTAAATAAAGTGGTGCCACTCCTAGTACTGTTGCAATCGCAAAACTTCCAAAAGAGACATGGGATAAACCGTCACTGATCATCGCATTCTTTCTTAAAACAAGATTTACACCTAACATCGCAGCACATAATGAAATAAGTAAACCAACAATAAAAGCACGAATAATAAATGTATAGTTAAACATATGGAGTAATGCATTCATTATTTAACTTCCTCCATTCTATAGTTATTTTTATCTAAATGAAGAATCTTATTACCAATCACTTCATGAGATGATAAATCATGAGTAATCATGATAATTGTTAAACCTTTTTGATGAAGTTCTTTTAAAACAGTATAGAATTCTTCTTTAGAATCATAGTCTAAGTTATTAGAAGGTTCATCAAGTACTAAACATTCTCTTGTTGCACATAGTGCTCTTGCTAGTAAAACCTTCTGTCTTTGTCCTCCAGATAGTTCTCCAAAGGAATTGTTTTTAAGGTTTTCTATATGAAGTGTCTTTAAACATTCTACTGCAAGTTTCTTTTCTTTTGAATTAAAGAAAGGACGATATCCTACTCTATTTAATGCGCCTGATAAGACTATTTCATATACTGAAGCAGGAAAATGACGATCCACCTTTGTTTCTTGAGGCATATAACCTATTTCTCTTTCGTTCAAATAATATGTAATCTGCCCTTCCATTGGCTTAATAAGTCCTAATAATCCCTTGATCAGGGTACTTTTACCTGCACCATTTTGTCCTAGTACAGTAATAAAATCACCTTGATTTATATCAAAAGAGAGATCATTGATTACTTCTTGATTATCATAACCTAGATGCAAATGATCTACTTTTATAAGTGTCTTCATTGAAGTGCCTCCTTTACTGCCTTTGCGTTTTTACGCATGATTGAAACATACGTTTCACCATTATTAAAATCCTCTTCACTCACATTATGCATGCTTTGAATAGTACATACTTTTGCACCTGTTTCTTCAGAAATAGTACGAGCAATCTGTCCATTGGATAATTCAATCTTAAAGATAACAGGATTGTGATCCTTCTTGACCTTATCAATTAAATAGGAAATAGTAGATGCACTTGGTTCAGTCTGTTCAGAACATCCTGGAAATGCAGCACTATATGTAAGACCATATTCTTTCGCAAAATAAAGCAAAGGGAAACGATCTCCTACAACTATATCTTTTCTTTTTGCCTGCTTGACTATTTGTTTAAAACTAGAATCAACAGATGCAATCTGTTTAATATAGTTTTCTGTATTTTCACTAACCTTTGATGCATGTTTTTGATCAAGTGCACACATTCTCTTATTTAAGCCAGAAACAATTTCCATTGCATTTTTAGGACTTGTCCAGACATGTTCATCATATTCTTCTTCATGTTCATCATGTTCTTCATGTTTTTCTTCTTCCATCCCTTCAACGTGTTCTTCATGCTGAAGATGAGACACAAGATCCAACATTTTAACTATTCTTTTAGAGTCCATATCAGCTAGCAAGCTATCCACCCATTCATCTGATTCTCCACCTACATAAAAGAATAAATCGCTCTCTTTAATCGCAACCATATCTTGTGGTGAGGGTTCATAAGAATGAGAATCCATACCAGGTTTTATAAGCATCTTTATAGATATATCTTGATCATTTTTAGTAATTGCACGAGCAAAATCATAACAAGGAAAGTTAGTAACAACAATATTAAATGATTTCTTTCTAGTTTCTGTTGTACAACCTGTCATTAATAATAAAGAGAGAATAAACAAACTAATCTTTTTAAGCATGGATAGCCTCCCTGCACTCTTTACATAAGCCCACAATTGTAGAATCCTTACAATCAATTTCAAAGCCATGGTCCTCTAATAAATGTGTACGAATAATATCCATGAAATCACATTCTAAATGCGCAATCTTACCACATCTCTTGCATAATAAGTGAAGATGGTGATTGCACTTTTCTTCTCTTGCATATTGGTAATACACACTATCTTCTTCTGAAAGTGTATGTTTTTGTATGAGTCCCTGCTGTGATAGTTTATCTAGATTACGATAAACTGTGACTAGATTCACATTTAACCCCTGCTCAATCAATGCCTGATAAATATCTTTAGCACATAAGCGATGATCTTCATTTTTCTTCATATATTCAATAATACACTCTTTGTATTTTGTACGATATTGTTTCATAGAATACCTCCTATGCAAATAATTTGCATATTGTATTATAATGATTCTTATTCCTATGTCAATGAATATGCAAATGATTTGCATGTAATAAAAAAAGAAGCAGTTTATTCTGCTTCTGTAATATGCGAATGAATCCAGGAAGAGAATGTTTCTAAGCCTTCCTTGATTACTTTTGAATCCGAAGTAAAACCAAAGCGTAAATGGTATTCCTTATTAAATGCCTTACCTGGCACAAAGAATACACCAGTGTCATTCTGTAATTTCTCACATAATTCTTTTGAGGGCATATCAAATAAATAATGTAAGAAACATACAGTACCATCTTCTGGTATCACACATTCGACTAAGTCTTCTTTTTCAAGCCATTCTTTTAATATTTTCTTATTTTCAAGAATGATATGTCTACTTCTATCAAGTATTAGATCTTTATGTTGTAATACAACTGTAGCCAAATAATCATTCCATGGACCAGTAGAGATAATTGTATAATCTCTTCTAAAATTGATTTCATCAATAAGTTGTTTAGGTCCTTTGATCCATCCCAGTCTAAGTCCTGCAAAGGAATAGACTTTAGATAAAGAGGCTGTCGCAATACCTAATTCATACATATCAGAAATACTATCACATAAAGTATTATTCATACCACGATAGATTTCATCGACAAGAATATAAATAGAATGGCTTCTAGCAAGTTCAATCAATTCTTCCATTAAAGATTGTTTAATAACAGTACCAGTCGGATTATTAGGACTATTTAATATAAACATCTTTGTTTCAGGTTTAATAAGCTGCTTAAAATCATCTATGACAGGTTCCCAGTTATTGTCTTCATTAAGTTCTACTAGATCATACTCGCATCCAATTGATGCAGGATAAGAATAGAACTGTTCATAGGAAGGTGTTAATGCAATGACATGGTCTCCTTTGTTTAACAAAGTATCCATTACATGTTCATTAGCATTTATTGCCCCATGAGCTACGGCAACATTATCTCTTGTACCTGTCTTATATAAAGAAAGAATAGCATCTTTTAAACAATCAGAGCCTGTAATTGGTCCATAATCCATACGCATATGCATAAGATCACCCATAAGATCTTTATGAATCAATGACTCTAATTCATGAATAGACATATCAGATACACATGTATCAGCTAAATTGTATTGACAATTTTGTTCATGGTTCGTCATCCATGTTTCTACATCAAATTCCTTTAAATACACGTCTTCTTTCTCCTTTTAATAACTAATGCATAACTTTAGATAAGAAATCTTTTGCTCTATCACTTTCTGGATGAGAGAAGAAAGTTTCTGAATCATTTTCTTCTACAATCTTTCCGTTTTCTAAGAAAATCACACGATCTGCAACAGTTCTAGCAAATCCCATTTCATGAGTTACAACCATCATTGTCATACCCTGTTTTGCAAGATCCTGCATTACTTCTAATACTTCAATAACCATTTCTGGGTCTAATGCACTTGTAGGTTCATCAAATAGCATAACTTCTGGATTTAAACATAGAGATCTAGCAATTGCGACTCTCTGTTTCTGACCACCAGATAACTTATTAGGATAAGTATCCTTCTTATCTTCAAGACCTACTTTCTGTAAGTACTTGATAGCCACTGCATTGGCTTCTTCTTCTGTCATACCCATGACCTTAAGAGGTGCAAGTGTTAAGTTTTCTAGTACAGTCATATTAGGGAATAAGTTAAAGTGCTGGAATACAAATCCCATTTTACTTCTTAACTTGTTATATTCAGGTGTACCTTCCTTTAAAAGTGCACCATCAATATAAATAGAACCTGCTTCAGGCTTTTCTAAGTGATCAATACATCTAAGTACTGTACTTTTACCACTACCTGAAGGGCCAATTAAGCAGACAATTTCACCCTTCTTTAAAGTAAGAGATACATCATCTACAGCTTTTAATTTACCAAATTTTTTTGTAATGTGATCCACCTGGATCATGATATCGTTAGTCACTGACAGCTAATCTCCCTTCTACATATCTTGCAATAGCTGAAATACAAAGTGTCATTACTAAATAAATAGCACCTGTTGCAGTTAAAGGTACAAGATAGTTAAATGTATTGGCACCAATAACACTTGCAGTGGCAAGTAGTTCTACTGCACCAATTGTAAAAATAAGTGATGAGTCTTTAATTAATGTAATAAATTCACTAATTAGAGGTGGAATAATACGTTTAAATGCCTGTGGTAAAATAACATAACGCATAGTCTGAACATAGTTTAAACCAATTGTTTCGCATGCTTCCCATTGACCTTTATCAACACCTAAAATACCAGATCTAATTAATTCTACCTGATAAGCACCACTATTTAAGCTCATAGCAATTAAGCCACATATATATGGATCAGCCTGGAATCTTTGTCCTGTAATAGACTGAACAACAGTAGGTACTGCCAAGTATAAGAACATAATCTGTAATAGCATCGGTGTGCCACGGAAGATTTCTACATAAATATTTCCAATTGCTCTTAATACAAAATGTTTTGAAAGTTTTAAAGCCGCACCAATAATTCCAAGAATAACACCGAAGAATAAAGCCCCTATTGCAAGTAATAGAGAGTACTTTGCACCAGTGAAAATCATGAATTGAATATTAGACGGCGTAAGAATATCCATAATTGTTTTCATTCGCATTGACTCCTTAACAATAAAAAATTAAGTGCAGACAGAACATATCTGCACTTATGTGATTAATAAATTAGCAACCCCATTTAGTTTTTAATTCGTTGTATTTATCAGATTTAACAAATTCATCAACTGCTTTGTTGACGTCTTTCATTAACTTGTCGTTACCCTTTTTAGTGATGATCATGTTTTCTTCTTTAATTAATGGTTCATCAATCATCTTTAAGCCAGCATTTTTAGCATAGTTTTCTGCAACTGCACCATCAAGAACAACTGAATCTAATCCACCAGATTTTAAAGTTTCTACTAAGATCTTAGCATCTTTTACAGTAGTAACTTGAGCACCTTTAATATCTTTTGCAGCATCTACACCAGTCGCACCTAACTGAGCACCAATCTTTTTACCTTCAAGATCAGATACTTTTGAGAAAGTAGAATCACCTTTTACTAAAGCAATCTGTTCAGAAGTGTTATATGCATGAGACCAAAGAATGTTTTTCCAATCTTTATGATAAGTGAAACCAGAAATACCTAAATCAACCTGATCAGAAGTAAGTGAAGATGAAATAGCATCAAAGCTTAAAGCTTTAAACTTATAAGAATAGTTACCACCATTCTTGTTCATGATCTTAACTAATTCCTTAGTCATATCAATATCGAATCCAACCATTTCTTTCTTATTGTTGTAAGATTCATATGGTGGATAGTCTGGAGATACCCCAATTAATAATTCAGTTTTACCGTTAGATGATGATCCACAACCAGTCATTCCAACAGCAAGTAACATAACTAATACTACGCTTAATAATTTTTTCATAAATATGCCCTTCCTTTTTTTTAATTTAAGAAAACAAAAACGTCTCTTGCTTTCGCAAGAGACGTCAATTAACGCGGTACCACTCTTCTTGATTTATTCCTAAATCCTCTCTTATCCTTAAGGCGGAATACCGATAATCCTATGAATTCAGATTATCCTCTCAAAAGTGCGGTTCATCTAACTTTCCATACTGACCTCTCACCTACGCCAGCTCGCTTAGATTTCTAGTTAAACTACTCTCTTTGTCATTGAGTTTTCTTATGTATGTGTCTTATTATAGTCAGACGAATTTAATTGTCAACAATAAAAATGATATTTTTCATATTTTTATATAAAAACGCTAAGTTTATGAAAAATGTTGCTACTAGATCATTAAATTTAACTTAACGCCT
>ENA-OPVT01001267-OPVT01001267.1-human-gut-metagenome-genome-assembly--contig:-NODE-1267-length-16463-cov-3.534191_pt1 | contig 16463 bp, 7 predicted proteins | sample MGYA00241499_ERZ501990 | MGnify/ENA primary metagenome ERZ501990 (study PRJEB25962, sample SAMEA2042104) | human gut metagenome | biome: human gut; feature: human-associated habitat; material: faeces...
GACGGGATAAATAAAAATGGGAAAATCGTTATATGGGAAAAAGAGAATTGAAATATGGCAGGATTCGTAGTCTGTTTAAACAAGCATAACTATCGTATTTATCACAGCTCAATATAATTTTTGGAAAATACATTTATTGTCAGAGTAAAACATATTAATAATTCTATGTTATAAGTTTAACAGATATGGCTTTGGTAATAAATTGTTAAATAAAGCCATCGCAATACGCTATAGTATTATTTTTTTAGACTAAATAATGTGTGAACATATACTGTATGAATATTAAAATAATTCATATAAAGGAGATAAATTCTTTTGTATTTTAGTTACTTTTGCGTAAAAACTTTCAAATATGGAGTTTTTGATTGATATGTTAAGCTATGAAAAGTATAGTTGTATTTTGGTGTTTTTGCATCGTTGGCATATGTTATGTTTATGCTATAGACAGTAACCGAGTCGATTCTTTATTGCTGAAATTAGATCAGTCGATAAAGAAACGTCCTATATATATGGAACAAAAAGAGTTGAGACTGGCAAAACTGAGAAGGCAGTTGTTACAGTTAATATCGGAGGAAGAGCATTTTGCCATTCTTGGTGCATTATTGGATGAATATCGTTCATTCAATACGGATTCAGCATTTTATGTGGCTGAGGAGAGGGAACAGATAGCTATGCGTCTTGGAAACCGAGAATATATAGATAATGCCCGTATGAATAAAGCTGATGTCTTGGGAATGACAGGCATGTATAAGGAAGCAATGGATTTGATGCGAAATATTCATGCAGAACGGTTGTCGAAAAACCTCCGTCCCTATTATTATCATATCTATCGCACAATCTATGGACTTATGGCTGACTATGCAGTTACAAAGTATGAAAGGAAACTTTATACGGAACTTACGGACAAATATCGTGATTCATTGCTACTAGTCAATAAGGATAACCTTTTGATACATACCTTGATTCAGTCCGACCAGTATAATGTACGCAATGAATACGATAAAGCCATTTGCTTACTGACAGATTATTTAGCCCAGCAGAAGGAATATGAACATGATGTTGCAATTTGTGCCTATACTTTATCAGAGTCCTATCGTCTGAAAGGGGATAAAGAATTAGAAAAAGAATTTCTGATTGTTTCTGCCATAGCAGATATGACAACCGCTGTCCGGGAATACATTTCTTTGCGTAAGCTAGCCATATTGCTTTATCAAGAGGGGGATATCGAGCGTGCCTATTCTTATGTAAAGATATGTATGGAAGATGCCGCAGCTTGTAATGCTCGGTTGCGCAAATTGGAGATTTTGGAGATATTTCCCATCATTAACGATGCTTACCAACAAAAGACAGAGAAACAGCAGGAACAAATGAAATGGACATTGGCATCTATCAGCATGCTTTCATTTTTTCTATTGCTTGCCATATTTTATGTATATAAACAGATGAAGAGGTTGGCTGTCGCTCGCAAAGAAGTGATTGACACCAACAAGCGGTTAAAAGAACTGAATGAAGAACTTCACCTTTCGATGCACAAGCTTAAGGAGGCTAACCACAGTATTGCAGAGAATTCTTATCTGAAAGAGGAGTATATTGGTCGATATATGGATCAGTGTTCGGTATATTTGGAGAAGATGGACAATTACCGCCGGTCATTAGGTAAGATTGCTGCTACTGGGAATGTGGAAGAACTCTACAAGAACATCAAGTCTTCCAAATTTATAGAGGGGGAATTGAAGGAATTCTATGCGAATTTTGACAATACTTTCCTGCAAATGTTCCCTACTTTTGTGGAGGATTTCAATGCCTTGCTTACCAATGATGAGCAAATATCCTTGAAAACCGGTGAACGGATGAATACAGAGTTACGCATCTTTGCATTGATACGCTTGGGTATTAGTGATAGCGTGAAGATTGCTCAGTTTCTACGCTATTCTGTAACCACCATTTATAATTACCGCACGAAAGTTCGAAATAAGGCCGCTGGTGACCGTAACCTACTAGAACAAGAGGTAATGAAAATTGGAAAGTCAAAAGACTAATAGAAGTTTACGATTCAGAATATTCTTATTTTACACTTATATTTTTACTACTTTTTTAGTTTTACTACACGTTTTTATATTACTAATATACAGTAGATTATACATTTTCCATTGATATAAATCACTACTTTTTCACTCTTTGATTCATAATTAGTATTTCTTATCTGATATTTTTGCGTTGTCTCTTTTCCCAAGAAAGAGATAGTTTGTAATTTATACTTTTTTATCAACTTTAAAATCTTATATTATGTATGCAAAAGAACAATCTAACTAGAAAACAAAGGGTAATAATTCGAATAGCCAACAAGTATCCAGACCCGCGATATGTCGTTCTGCTTAATAGGCTGTTATATTGTAATCAATGACGTTAATCTTTTAATTTAAAAAACTATGAAAGTAAAAACTACTATTCTGGCGCCACTATTTTTGTGGATAGGATTCTTTCCAGTTTATGCTGACGAGTCTATGGCAGAAAGTATTATTGTCCAACAGCAAGTAAAAGGTATCCGAATTAGTGGAACCGTACTTGATAAAGAGAAATCTCCACTTCCAGGTGTTAATGTGACAGTCAAAAATGAGCCAGGAGGGGCTATAACTGATGTGGATGGTCACTTCTATATTGAGGTACCGAATAAACAGAGTGTATTAAATATAACTTACATAGGTTTCAAGTCTAAAGAAATCGTGGTTGGAAATGAAATCAACTTCAATATTATACTAGAAGAAGATGTAGAAGCTTTGGATGAGGTTGTGGTAGTAGGTTATGGTAATCAAAAGAAACTTTCAGTTATTGGTTCGGTACAGACTATAGAACCTACCAAGTTGCAAGTCGGGTCCTCCCGTTCACTCAGTAACAATTTAGCCGGACAGTTAGCGGGTGTGATTGCAGTACAGCCATCTGGCGAACCCGGATATGATAACTCAAATTTCTGGATTCGAGGCATTGCTTCTTTCAGTGGAAATACTTCTCCATTAGTATTGGTAGATGGTGTAGAACGTAGCTTAAATGATCTTGATCCTGCTGAAATTGAATCTTTTTCTGTTTTGAAAGATGCTTCAGCCAGTGCTATGTATGGCGTACGTGGAGCGAATGGAGTCATTATTATCAATACAAAACGTGGAACGATAGCCGCTCCTTCTGTTAATGTACGTGTAGAGCAGTCCATTCAGGCTCCCACCAAACTTCCTGAGTTTATTGGAGCTGCTGAATATATGAGTTTACTTAATTCTCTGGAAAGTGATCCCAATAAACGTATGTTTACAAAGGAGCAGATACTTAAAACTTATTATGGCTACGACAAAGATTTATATCCGAATGTAGACTGGATAGACGCCATTACCAAAGATTATGCAACTTCCACTCGTGCTAATCTTACAGTAAGTGGTGGAACAGAAATACTCCGTTATTCTCTTACAGCATCTCTTTATCATGAAAATGGAATTATGGCTTCCGATAAGAGTTTGCCTTATGATACCCAAAGCAAGTTGAACCGTTACAACATACGGGCAAATGTAGATCTAGACTTGACAAAAACTACCCTAGTTCGTTTTAATGTAGGTGGTTACTTACAGAATCTACATAAAAGTCGCAGTGGTACGGATGAAGTTTTCAGTGCTGCTTTTGAAACGCCTCCTTTTGTACACCCCGCTGTTTATTCAGATGGGACTATTCCTATTGCCAGTAGCAACCGTCCTAATCCTTGGGCTATCAGTACACAGAACGGTTACTACCGTAGCGGACGAAGCAAACTAGAATCTTTGTTTGCTGTTGAGCAGAACCTTAAAATGATAACTCCGGGACTAAAAGCTAAGCTCACTTTTGCATTTGATACATATAATGAGAACTTTGTGACACGTGGTAAGGAGCCGGACTATTATAGCGTAGCAAAATCACGCAATGATGAAGGTGAACTAGTACATAGCATCTTGAAATACGGAAGTGAGTTTCTTGACCATTCCAGTAATGCAAATTACGGTAACCAGAGCGTTTATTTGGAAGCGGCACTCAGTTATAATCAGACGTTTAATAACAGACATATGGTAGATGCACTTCTTTTGTATAATCAACGCAGCTATGATTGGGGCGATATACAGCCGAACCGGACACAAGGTATTGCAGGACGTTTTTCATATACATTTGACCGCCGCTATATTTCTGAATTCAACTTTGGATATAATGGTTCGGAAAACTTTGCGAAAGGCAAGCGTTTTGGTTTTTTCCCTTCCATCGCCTTGGGGTGGCTCGTTAGTGAGGAGCAATTCATGGAACCTATACGCAATGTGATAAGTAAACTGAAACTCCGTGCCTCTGTGGGAACGGTAGGAAATGACAATATCGGTGGACGCCGTTTCGCCTATATCACAACCATCAATTCAAAAGCTAATGGTTACAATTGGGGATATACAGGAGATACTTATCGTGACGGTGTGCAGGAAGGAGAAGTCGGTGTAGGAAACCTGACCTGGGAGAAAGCGCTTAAAACGAATATAGGTATAGAAATAGGTCTTTGGAATGAACTCGATTTTCAACTCGATCTATTTAAAGAACGCAGGACCAGCATTTTCATGCAACGTGCCACCATTCCTACCCAAACCGGGTTTATCAACAATCCATATGCCAACTATGGCAAGGTGGACAACAAAGGTATCGATCTGTCACTGAATTACAATAAGCGAATCAATAAGGATTGTAATATCAGCGTAAGAGGAACTTTTACTTATGCTAAGAATACAATCATCGAACGAGACGAACCAGAATCAGTCAAAGGAACTTATCGTTCTATTACCGGGCATTCAATCAATACGCTGTGGGGGCTGCAAGCCTTAGGACTTTATACCGATGATGATTTCGTAGATGGAAAGCTGAAAGAAGGAATTCCTGTTCCACAACTGGGCGGTGAAGTGCGTCCGGGCGATATCAAATATCGTGACATGAATAACGATGGCTATATAACTAGTGCTGACGAAGGCTATATTGGTAGTACTACTGACCCGAGAATCGTTTATGGGTTTGGCGGAAATATCAATTTCCGTAATTGGGATATGAGTTTCTTCTTCCAAGGAAGTGGTGACACTTACCGTATTATCGGTGGGTCGGATTATTTCATTCCCGGTAGCGGAGCCGGTGTATTAGGTAATGTCTATACCAACTATACAGACTGCTGGACTGAAGAAAATCCTTCTCAGGACGTTTTTTGGCCACGTCTTTCTCAGAGTACTAATACGAACAATAACCGTGCCTCGACTTTCTGGAAGAAAAATATGAGTTTCCTCCGTTTGAAAACACTTGAAATAGGCTACAGCCTACCTAAGAATGTCGTTAATAAAATTAGCGCGAAGAGTATCCGATTCTTTGCCAGTGGGAATAACTTGTTCTACATTTCCAAGTTCAAATTATGGGACCCGGAACTGGCCACCTCTGATGGTTTAAAATATCCGTCCATGCGTTCTTTGATGTTGGGGGTAGAAGTAAATTTTTAATATAGAATGAACTAAAGAAAAAGAACAATGAAATTTATAAAAAATATTCTTATAGGATTTATAGTCACAGCTTCATTGATGTCTTGTGTTGACTATCTTGACAAAGAAACTGATACAGAATTAACTCTTCCTTTGGTCTTTGAAGACAAAACCCGTATTGAGGGTTGGCTTGCCAATGTCTACTCGGCTATACCCGATCCTTATTGGGGTTATACTAACACATTGGGTTGGGAAGTCCTAGCTGACGATCTGACTCCGTCCGAACGTTGGCGGCAGTGGGGGTGGAAAGTCATTCCTTATATATTGGGTGAATGGACACCTAACAGTGATTGGGAAGGAAATTACTGGAAGCTTCTTCCGCAATGTATTCGGGAGGCTAATATTTTCCTTGAGAACATACACCCACTACCAGCACAGGGTATAAGTGCAAAAGAAGTAGAGTATATGAAAACGGAGTGCAAATTCATGAAAGCCTATTATTATTACTTGCTTGCCAATACTTATGGAGCTGTTCCGTTTGATCCTGATTATATTGCTCCAACAGATTTTGTACTGTCGGACTTGATGAAAGGACAGGCTCCTTATTACACTGTGATAGATTGGGCTGACAAGGAAATGCTTGAGGCTTCTATGATACTACCTCCTAAATATACTGAAGCGCGAAAGTATGGGCGTGTTACCAGTATTATGTGTTTGGCAGTGCGTGCACGTATGTTACTTTTTGCTGCCAGTCCATTGGTAAATGGGAATACGGATTATGCGGATTTCAAAAATGAGAAGGGTGAAAATCTTTTCAGTACCGTTTATGACCCGACACGTTGGAAAAATGCAGTAGAAGCGTGTAAACTATTGATTGATGAGGCTGATAAAGCCGGATATAAGCTTTATGTTGAAGAAAATGCAAATGGAGAGATTGATCCGTTTATGTCTTATCAGAACTTGTTTTTGAAGCGTTTTGATGAAGGGAACACCGAAATTCTGTTTGCGCGTCCAAGCTCTGATTATGGTTCATACGAAAAACATGCAACACCGGCTGCCAGTGGCGGTAGCGGCGGGTTAGGGGTAACTCAATCTTTGGTCGATGCTTTCTTTATGCAAGACGGACTTCCTTATGACGGTTCGAATGAAGAGGGATTTTCCGAATCGGACGTAAAACTTGATAATACAATCTGGGACGAAGAAGTAAATGGAGGAGCTGTTACTTATGCAGGTACATATAATATGTATTGTAATCGTGAACCGCGCTTCTATGTATCCGTAGCTTTTAATAACTCTTATTTCCCTACCGAGAAACGTAAATTTGAGTTTTTTAACGGGCAGAAAGACAATCCGCATACGCACGATGCGCCTCAAAATGGTTATCTTATCCGTAAACGGGTGTCTCCTAAGACGAATGTTAAAGAGAACAATTACCAGTATCGTCCCGGTATTGTTTACCGCTTGGGAGAAGCATTTTTGAATTATGCCGAGGCATTGAATGAGTATAAAGATGAACGTACAGTTCGCGAGGAAGCTTTGAACTATGTGAATAAAATTCGTACACGTGCTGGTATTCGTACTTATACGTTTGGTAATAGTGATGCCCAGAATATCCATGTGGACGATAATCAAGAGACTGTGCGTAAGATTATTCGTGCCGAACGCCGTGTCGAGCTTTGTGGAGAAGGGGTGCGTTATGACGATTTGCGCCGTTGGAAAGAAGCTGAAAAAAAGCTGAATGGAGATATGTACGGAATGAATTATAGCGGAAAAGACGCTGAGGCTTTTTATGTACGTACACCTTATCAGAAACGTGTGTATAATCCTGCTTATTATTGGTTCCCTATCCATCAAAGTGAAATGGATAAAAACGAGAATCTGCGACAACTTCCATTTTGGAGATAATTCCCATAAAATCAAGCAAAATGAAAAATAAAATCTTTTTTTTACTTGCCATGCTTTCTTGTTTGATAGTAGGCTGTAAGGATGAAGATATACGTTATAGTATTGAGCGTCCCGATGATACCATGCACTTGCAAGTATCGAATGAATATGTAGAATTGAATCAGAAATTTGGAAAGGAGGAGGCTGTTACTTTTTCATGGAATGAGGTAACCAATGCCCCTTTGGACTCTAAAGTGACTTACTATTTTAAGTTGGACATTGCTGACAATGATTTCGGCACTTCTATTGACAAAATGAGAATTCCGGCCGGCGAGCACAGTGTAAGCTTTACCCATAAAAAAATGAACGCATTATTGACGAAATGGAAAATAGAACCCGGTGAAAGAGTAACATTGGAAGCTGAAATTATCGCAGAAATAGAAGAGACCGACTGCTATGTGAAACCGGAACTATCAACTGTACGTTTTGACGCAGTGGGGTATGAAATACAGCCATACGACATCTATGTCATGGGAACAGCACTTGAAGGAGCTACTGACCCGGCCAATGCGCTTAAAATGACAGAAGAGATATCGGAAGAGGTATATACCTGGTACGGGGTGATGAAAGAAGGTGACTACAAGTTTATTTTGAATACCACCGGACAGTCACCTTCGTATACACAGGGTAGCGACGGCAGTGTGGTCTTTAATGAGCATGAAACCGGTAATGAAACCCCCTTTACCATTAATAAAGCAGGATTTTATGTGTTGAAATTGAACATTGAAGCCGGAACATTGAATGCAGATTACCCGACTACCGACTATAATGATGTTTGGATGGTAGGAGAAGCAACCCCTGCAGGTTGGAACATCATGAGTTCCACAAAACTGACGAAAGATCCAGTCAACCAAGTGGCTTTCTATTATGAAGGTCTCCTGAAAACCGGAGATATGAAATTTCCATTGGAACTGAAAGAAGACTGGAATGTAGCATGGCTGATGCCAATAGAAAACGGAACGCATGAATTTGGAGATAATCGTATGGAACACATCGAGGCCGGTATACAGGGACATGACTACAAATGGAACATTACCAAAGAAGGCAACTACCGGGTGACACTGAACATGTACACCATGACTATTGACTTCAAGCTGTTACAGAGCATTCCTGATGATCTGCCCTGCAAAGAGATATGGATGTTAGGTGATGCAACTCCTGCCGGTTGGGAGCAAGGGAAGGAAGCTTTCGTTTATGATTTCAATGTTGATAAAGGAACATTCTATTGGGAAGGAGAATTAAAAGCTGGTAGCTTTAAATGTCCGATAAATGTAGATGGAAGTTGGGCGATCACTTGTTATATGCCCAAGCAGGCGGGAGAAGACGGAAAAGCTTCTCTTAACATGACTGATGTGCAGTTGGTTCAACCGAATGGTAATGACTACCAGTGGAAAGTGGAAGAAAGTGAAGCCGGTCAGTATCGTGTAGAACTGAATGTATTGACTAATAAGATTAAATTTGAAAAGAAAAATTAGTAATCCTACGAGTGCGGACAATTTAATTCCGCACTCGCTTAGAAATGAAAAAGTAGTATGGAATATAAGAAAATAACATTGTTTTGCTTGTTGATGATAGGAATATTTACTTCCACAAGCTGTAAGGACGAAGGAACAGGGTGGACTCCGGATATGATTCCCGATGATGAAGTGGAAGTGCCGGATTATGACGAAGAGGTGGATATTAGCAATATCCATAAATTCAAAGCCCCACTCTATTGGAGTGTATATGAGTTTTGTATGGAAATGGCTGATAATGGTATTCCTGAATATCAAATGGATATGAATGCAGAAGAGTGGGACAAAGCTATTGACTGGGTTGCCGAGAATCTGAAACCTTATGGTTATGATATGCTTTGTACGGATGGATTTATTCCTATGCTTTGTGAAAAGAATGAATACGGCTACATGGACAAATATGGTAGCATGTATTTGAAAGATCTTGTAGCTAAATGTAAGGCAAAAGGGTTGAAACTAGGTGTGTATGATAACCCGTTGTGGTTACACGGAAAAGATGAAACTCCCATTCAGAATACCAATAACATTACATTGGGACAATTGAAGTATGATGCCGAGAGTGATGTTGTAGCGCATCCGGACGAGCCGGATAAGTTCTTTACTTATGTGGTTGCTACCCATAAAGGAGCAAAAGAATATATTGACGGCTTTTTCAAACATTATAAGGAATTAGGAGTAGAATATATTCGTATGGATTTTCTCAGTTGGTATGAAGATGGATTTGACCGTGGCATGGAAGCCAATTGGGGAAATGGACTTGTGGGCAGAGGCTATGGAAGAGAATGTTATGAAAAGGCATTGGAGTATATCTGTATTTCGGCCACTCGCTATGGTATTTTTACTTCATTGGTTATGCCACATCTTAAAAATAATGCCGAGTTGGAAAGGAAATATGGTAATATGGTGCGTATTGTAGCAGATACAGGTCAAGGTGGATGGAACCATTTTTCTGACGATAGCCGAGGCAAAGTGTATGAAGGCTGGCCCAACAGCATGAATATGTTTGATGGATTTATATATTGGTCGAAAGTAACAGGACGTAATCAAGTAATTCCTGATGGCGATTTTATCCGTCTTAATACCTTTAATACTGATGCGGAAAAAGAGTCGGTTATTTCTTTGCAGTTGATAGCAGGAGGGCCGGTAACGGTAGCTGACCGACATAATACCGTAGGAGATAACCTGAAATTTTATCAGAATGAGGAAATGTTGGCACTGAATGCCGACAGATTCGTAGGAAAGCCTCTTTCGGGTGACGTGACCGACACTGAAAAGAACCAGATTTGGTACGGACAGATGTCTAACGGTGATTATATAGTAGGACTTTTCAACCGCGACAATGAACAGAAAACATATGAACTACATCTTTCGGAGATTGGTATAGAAGGAGAAGTAAGCGTACGCGACTTGTGGAAACACAAAGACGAAGGCAAAGTATCTAAATTGAGTGTTGAATTAGGGCCGCGGGCTTGCAAGGTTTTGAAACTGACCAAATAATTTAATAACAGTACATTTATATGAATAAAAAAAGAATAATGAAGTGGATAGGATTGGCGGTGATGCTAAGCATGGCACCATTTGTTCGAGCTACAGTTGACAATAATAATCCGATAGCAAATTCCAAGGCAGTGGTTATATGTGGCAATGCACGCTTCACAGTACTGACTCCAGAAATGATTCGTATAGAATATAGTGAAAAAGGCATGTTCGAAGACCGTCCTACATTTACAGTTGTCAACCGTAATCTTGAATTGGTAGATTTCAAGAAAAAAGAAGATGACCGATTCTTGTATATCCAGACTGATAAAGTAAAACTCAAATACCGAAAAGGAACCAATCCGAAAACAAGTCCGGCATCTCCGGAAAACCTCACTATTACCATTGAAAACCATGGCTGTGAAACACTTTGGTATCCAGGGAAAAAAGATCCGCTAAACCTTAAAGGGACTTGTCGGACTCTTGACGGTAGCAATGGAGACAATAAACGGAGTGAATTGGAAAACGGATTAATATCCCGATCCGGTTGGGCTGTAATAGATGATTCATGGGAAGCAACACGTGCTGACGGGAGTCACTCATTTGCACTTGAGCCAAATCCGGAGGTTGGATATGACTGGTGGGCATATCGTAATGACCCTCAGGCTATTGACCTGTATTTTATGGGCTATGGCAATGAATATAAGAAAGCTATCGGAGATTTTACCAAAATAGCCGGTAAAATTCCTTTACCACCGGCATACGTTTTCGGCTATTGGTATAGCCGTTACTATTCATATTCAGCCGATGACTATCGGGAGATTATGCGAGAAATTAAGAAGAACGATATCCCTACCGACGTAATGATTCTTGATATGGATTGGCATTGGAATGGCAAGGCATCAAGTGAGTCGGAGAATATCGGAGGTTGGACCGGCTGGTCTTGGAATACCAACTTAATACCTGAACCGACTAAACTTCTTCAGGAAATCCATGACAACGGTTACAAAATCGCTTTAAATCTCCATCCGGCAGATGGCATTGACAGTATCGAATCTCCATCCTATTACAAAGCAATGAGTAGGGAACTTGGCGGTAAATATGGTAGTAACGGCAAAATTGCCTGGTATCTTGATTATCCGGATTTTACAAAGTCATTCTTTGACAACGTAATCCGTGACCATGAATCTGAAGGTGTGGATTTCTGGTGGCTCGACTGGCAACAACATCTTACGAGTCCATATACTCCCGGTCTTGGACAGACATTCTGGTGCAATCATGTGTTTTACAATGATATGGTTAAAAACAGGCCTGACCGCCGACCTGTAATCTTTCATCGTTGGGGAGGATTAGGGAGCCATCGTTACCAAATTGGTTTTTCGGGAGATGCCCTTATAAATTTCCCGACTCTCGCATTTGAGCCGTACTTTACTTCCACCGCATCAAATGTAGGATACGCTTTCTGGGGACATGACCTTGGAGGCCATGCGTTTACCGATGAAAAAATTGTAAATGACCCGGAACTAATGCTTCGCTGGATTCAGTTTGGAGTGTTTACCCCTATATTCCGCAGTCATGCCACTGATGACAGCCGGATAGAACGGCGTATATGGAAATTTCCCAATTTTCCTAAGTTACGCGATGCCGTAAAACTTCGTTACGCACTCTTCCCTTATATATATACAATGGCTCGTGAGACATTTGATACAGGTATAGGTATGTGCCGTCCACTTTACTATGAATACCCTGAAAGTGAAGAGGCATATAAATATGAAGGTGAATATTTCTTTGGAAACGACATTTTAGTAGCTCCGATAACAGAACCGGCTTTGGAAGATGGTATCAGTTCAAAAGAAATCTGGTTTCCTGAGGGGAAATGGTGGAGTGTGGCTACAGATGAATTGATTGAAGGACCGTGCAGAAAAACAATGTGTTTTACGCAGGAGCAAATTCCGTATTTTTTTAAACAAGGTGCAATTATTCCTTATAATCCTCCTACTGTAATGAATGTGACAGAACGTCCCGGACATCTGATTTTAAACTTCGTGTCAGGTTGCAAGGGTGAGGGGGTATTGTATGAAGATGATGGTGATAATAATGATTATAGTACCGTTTTTGCAACAACAATCTTAAGACAATCATTCAAAAATAATAAAGGAGAATATGTCATTACTCCTCGTCAGGGAATTTATACGAACGGTGTCAATGCTCGTTCATATACTTTTCGCATCTATAATACGACGCAACCTGTAGCGGTAAAAGTGAATGGAGTGGAAACTTCTAATTATTCTTATGACGTAAAAAGAAAATGTACGAACATTGATATACCTTGCACTGACTGTACAACCGAAGTAAAGGTCCGTGTCGTTTATTCCAAATAAATGAATTTATAAAAAGAAAGATAGTTATGAAAATAATAATAGCAGCCTTTCTGCTTTTATCGTGCTTTATGGCAAAAGCAGAAAGCATCTCTTCTCCGTCGGGCAATATTACACTTGAGTTTTCAATAAATGAGAGAGGAATCCCGACTTATCAGGTAACTTATAAGGGCATTCCTGTGATAAAGCCTAGTACACTAGGGATTGAATTGAACGAAGAAAATTCATTAATGGATTCTTTCCGGATAAATAATACATCTACATCGACTTTTGATGAGACTTGGGAACCTGTATGGGGAGAAAACAGTCATATCCGTAACCGCTATAATGAACTTTTTGTGGAATTGGAGAAACCATCGAACGGACGCTTCATGAATCTCCGTTTTCGTGTGTATGATGACGGCGTGGGATTCCGCTATGAGTTCCCTTCGCAACAATATTTGCCCTACTTCGTTGTAAAAAAAGAACATACTCAATTTGCCATGACCGGTGATCATACAGCTTGGTGGATTCCGGGAGATTATGATACACAAGAATATGACTATACCGAGTCGAAACTGTCAGAAATTCGTAGTTTGCTGAGTGGTGCTGTTGACGGGAACCTGTCGCAAAGTATTTTTTCATCCACAGGCGTACAGACTTCCTTGCAGATGAAGACAGCCGAAGGTCTTTACATCAACCTGCATGAGGCTGCTTTGGTGGATTATTCTTGCATGCATTTAGTCCTAGATGACAAGAATTTTGTATTTACTTCGCAACTTACTCCTGATGCACAAGGAAATATGGCTTATATGCAGACTCCTTGCCGTACTCCCTGGCGTACTGTCATGGTGAGTGATGATGCACGCGATATTCTTGCTTCAAACCTTATCTTGAATTTGAATGAACCTTGTAAATACAAAGATACCTCCTGGATTAAACCGGTGAAATATATCGGTGTATGGTGGGAAATGATTGCCGGTGGAAAGCCTTGGGCATATACCTGGGATGTACCTTCTGTGAGATTAGGAGAAACGGATTATAACAAGGTCAAGCCCAACGGACAACACCCGGCTAATAATGAGAACGTAAAAAAATACATAGACTTTGCTGCTAAGCATGGATTCGACCAAGTGTTGGTGGAAGGATGGAATATCGGGTGGGAAGACTGGTTTGGCCATTCCAAAGATTACGTGTTTGACTTTGTGACTCCTTACCCGGATTTTGATATCAAGATGCTGAATGAGTATGCCCAGTCTAAAGGGGTGAAACTAATGATGCATCATGAAACATCGGCTTCTATCCGTAACTATGAACGTCATATGGAAGCTGCTTATCAATTGATGAACGATTATGGATATAATGCTGTAAAGAGTGGATATGTGGGCAATATGATTCCGCGTGGCGAACATCATTATGGACAATGGTTGAATAACCACTATCTATATGCCGTAACCGAGGCTGCCAAACACCATATCATGGTAAACGCACATGAGGCCGTACGTCCTACCGGGTTGTGCCGTACATATCCTAACTTGATTGGCAACGAATCTGCTCGTGGTACGGAATATGAGGCATTCAGCGGAAACAAGCCGTTTCATACTACCGTCTTACCGTTTACCCGCCTGCAAGGTGGTCCTATGGATTACACTCCGGGAATCTTTGAAATGGATATGAGTAAACTCAATCCAAATAGTAAATCACACGTGAACTCCACACTTGCCCGCCAACTCGCGCTTTATGTCACCATGTATAGTCCGCTCCAAATGGCAGCCGATATACCAGAAAACTACGAACGGTTCATGGATGCTTTCCAGTTTATCAAGGATGTGCCCGTGGATTGGGATGAGAGTAAATATCTGGAAGCCGAACCAGGACGCTATATTGTAGCGGCACGTAAAGCAAAAGGTTCAAATAATTGGTTCATAGGTTGTACCAGTGGTGAAGAAGGACATTTATCCACGCTGAAACTTGATTTTCTTGACAATGACAAGAAATACATTGCAACTGTTTATGAAGATGGTAAAGATGCGCATTATCGGAACAATCCGCAGTCTTATGGCATTCGTAAAGGTATTGTTACTGCCAAATCGGCTTTAAAGATGAAAGCTGTGGCAGGTGGTGGCTACGCCATCAGTATTATTGAAATAACTGATAAAACTGTTCTGAGAGACCTGAAGAACTTGAAATAATCTATATTTTTCAAATAATCCTTACATAAGTTGCACTAAAACCTAGGTAGGGATTATTTTTTATATGTATATTATTGGCACGGGCCAATAATTGATTTATAGGTTCGGATGATTCATAATCATGTGGTTAAAGTTAAAAATATTTCTGGGTTATGCCATTTTGGTCCTGCTGTCGGCCTTCATTGTCTATCAGTTCCGTCAGGAGCAGATGTTAAGACATACGTTGCGCAAGGAGGAAAAGGAGCTGGTGGCGATACACCGTCTGACGGAAAATAGCTACATCGGCCTACTGGACCTCTCCACCCATGCGGAGACTGCCGTCACATGGGATGATGACGACCTGAGAGAATACAGCCGCAAATGCCATAGGGTCTGTGACAATCTGCAATTTCTGAAAGAATATGTCCATACTCCGTTACTGAAAAAACATATCGACTCGTTGTGTCTTCTTCTTTGGAATAAGGAACTACTTCTTTCCAAGGCGATGCATACTTTCAAGGAACTGCAGGGTATAGGTGATATTGTGCAGGAAAGTATCCCGTCCATTGTCTCAACAGCTCGGAAACAAACTGTGCAGCAAAAGGAAAATGTGATGATTCCGAGTACTGGAGCGGAAGATTCCCCCAAAAAGAAAGGAAATATTTGGAATATCTTCCGTAGAAAAGAGAACAAATCCGCTTACCTGCAACAGCGGGAAGAGGCAGAACGTAAACGGCAGTCTCTGTCCGCCACTTCTCCAACTGGGATAACAACACGCATGCTCCATTCCCTGAATGAAAGGATCATTCTGGAACAGACTGAAAGACAGGAACGGCTGCTGGTACAGATGGACAGCTTATACATCGGCAGCGTGGAACTAAACGAAAGAATGAACAGCATGGTCTCTGAATTCGAGCGGGAGAACAACGAGCGTTTTACTGAACGCTACCGGGCCTTCATCCTTGAGCGGGACAACTCCTACTATATGGTAGCCGGCCTTGCCTTGTCCGTCTCCCTGCTGGCAATCATGCTGTACACCGTCGTACATCGAGACCTGAACCACCGTATCCGATACGAGAGGAAGCTTGAACAGTCCGACAAGCGGAATAGGGAACTGCTCCGCTCACGCAAGGAGCTGATGGCTTCGGTGGCCCATGACCTGCGTACCCCACTGGCGGCCATTAGGGGCTGTGCGGAATTGATGCCCTCGGAAAACGATGTCAGCCGTAGGACCGACTATCTGGACAACATCCTGCACTCGTCCGATTACATGCTCGGCCTGGTAAACACACTGATGGAATACCACCAGCTGGATGAAAGCGGGGTCCGTTCCAATAACACGGTCTTCAACCTTGAAGCCCTATTCGAGGAAATAGCGGACAGCCACCGTCTTGCCGCCCTGCAGAAGGATCTGGCATTCACCGCGTCCTTCTCCGGTTTAGACGCCATTGTCTGCTGTGACAGCTCGCATATCCGGCAGATAGTCGGCAACCTGCTGTCCAA
>ENA-OPVT01001272-OPVT01001272.1-human-gut-metagenome-genome-assembly--contig:-NODE-1272-length-16409-cov-1.973156_pt1 | contig 16409 bp, 24 predicted proteins | sample MGYA00241499_ERZ501990 | MGnify/ENA primary metagenome ERZ501990 (study PRJEB25962, sample SAMEA2042104) | human gut metagenome | biome: human gut; feature: human-associated habitat; material: faeces...
TCAGTCGCAACCCTACTTCAGGTATCAAAGAGACTGAAATAAGTCCAACCTTAGACACCACCTCTCCGACCGCTGCAAAAGCGCAAGGCGGACTCGCGATTGTGAGAAGCGAAGCAATACCAATCAACACGATGATCGCCCTAGGGAGGCCGTCTGATAAGGGGCGCTTAGGTACTGGTATTGGAAAAGCTGGACAACCACAAAACACGCTCAGTGCAACACATTGTCATGCGGTTTGTTTCAATCGAGCGGTCAGAAAACTGACTCCAGTCGAGTGCGAGCGGTTACAGGGTTTCCCAGACGAATATACCCGGATTCCTTACAGAGGGAAACCTGCTGAAAAGTGTCCTGATGCTCCACGCTATAAGGCACTCGGAAACTCGTGGGCAGTACCGGTTGTTCGTTGGATTGGAAAACGGATTGATTTGGCTTTGAGGAATCATGAATAAGAGGGTTTTAGATGTTTGTTGCGGCTCTAAGTGTTTCTACTTTGACAAGCACAGTCCAGATGTTCTCTTCTGCGATTGTCGAAGAGAAAAACGAAAGATTCAGAGCAATCGAACAATCGCTGTGGATCCTGACGAAATTCAAGATTTCAGAAATCTTCCCAAGGAATGGGGGGGATATTCAATCTAGTCGTTTTCGACCCGCCTCATTTGCTGAGAGCCGGAGAAACGGGCTGGCTTTTCGCAAAGTACGGCCGCCTAAACGATACGTGGAAAGAAGACTTGAGACAAGGATTTGCGGAATGTTGGCGGTGCTTGAGAAATGGAGGGACTCTGATCTTCAAATGGAACGAAGAGCAAATACCAATTTCGGAAGTTTTGAAATTAGCTCCGGCAAAGCCATTGCTCGGAAACCGTAGCGGGAAGAAAACCCATTGGATTGTTTTTTATAAAGGACTTGGCAATGAATTTTGAAAATAAAACACCTTGTTTCCGTGCTGTTAGCAATAGCGCTGATACCTATCCGAAGAGCGAAGAAGAAAAGGAATTCGAGCGCGGTTATCAGGACTACATGAAAGAGTACGAGAAAACAGCGTATCAGCGAGGTCGTGATCAAGCTGCCCGTGACATCGAACGTAACCGCCAGATTGAGCGATCCGTTAAAGGATCGGATTACTGGTTGTAGAGGTAAGAAATGAATTTTCGGCAAAACGGCATAGCCAATTTGTATTTGGGCGGCATTTTGGGGTTTGTGTTTACTCGAATGGTTGACACATTACCTTTACCTGCTGCTGGAATTTTAATCGGCTTGATCGTTCTGATTATTGGGTTTTACTACGCATACCCCGATTGAGGCGAAAAATGACAAAAGCTTCAAAGGTTGTTGCATCAATCGTGCTGTCTGAAAGATGTAAGCGAAACGATATTCCGCGAGTGCTTGTGTCCGTTGACTACTTTGACGATAGCGACATGATCAAACTATACAGCTTGGTTTACAAAGTAATGCTTGTTGACGTGAATTATCAAATCAACATCACAACAGAGACGAAGTACAAGCCACGCACAGCCGAGCAACGTCTAGCTCAACGACTTCGGCTACTTGAGACGAGAGCCAAGAAAGCGAGCGAGCTTTTTTGGCAAGAAATTGTTGAAGGTGAGATTGCAAGACGACCTGACTACTACACGCTCGAAGGCGTGAAGAAAACGATGGATGAGATCGAGAAATATCTGGCTGATTCTGAAATCAAACACACCCCGGCGTTCACGTTAGACGGGTTAAGGGACTGGCTAAGAACACACTCGCCGTTTATCAATCCTGACTTAGACCGTTTAATGGCATTTCGCTACCAGTGCTTAGAAAGGCAAAAGCAGATCAATGCGATGACACCGGCGGAGCGTGAAGCGTACTTCGCAATGCGAAGAGAGCACGACCCGTTAAGCAAAGCGGCTTTTGCAGCCGAAGGCGAACGGGAAATGATGAATTTAATGAGAATTAAAGGAGAAAAGAAACTATGTTGAACGAGTGGACTTTATGGAACGGCGAAGATGTCAAAGGACGCTTTGTGCTTTTAGTTGAATCACACCTACCCGACAAGATCGCTCGTGTGATCGTTACTAACGCTTTTTGTCACGATGGTGTTTGGTGTTTTCAAGAAGGATTAAAACCCGGAAGCCAATTTCTTGAGTTTTATAGGATAGGGAAAAACAGAGTCAGAACTGCCTTTTTGTTTGATAGATCGAGAGGAGACAAGGTTTATTACACAAAGCAGCCAACGCTTCCGAATGGAAAAGAGTTTTTACTCGCCGAACTAGTATCGAATAGCTACAACGGTGTGTCAGTTGTTGACGTGGAGGAAGTGAAATGACTTGGCACTTAAAGGATAGAGAGCTTGAGAAGAAGCTGAATGAGTTGAGTAAAGGCGAGTTTTCAAAGAATTTACACCAATATGATGACGAGCATTTCGCTTCATTTTGTGGGGAAATAATCTCTTTAACAGAAGACTGTGGATATGAGTTTGATGAATCTGCCGGTAAGGGAGTCTATCGACAATCACAGTTTTTATTTTTCTTCAATAACGATGCGATAGAAGAAGTCCCTGAATATAACCCAAACGGTTGGAATGAGTTCCCCGCCGTGACTCCGCCAGACTCCCGAGTTTGTCAGCTTACGGTTAGTCATAGCTTAGACGAACCAATTAAATATTTTGCGGCTTTCTATGATTTTAGAGCGAAAACTTGGCGTGTCCAAGATTCAGGCCGTCAAATTGACACAAAAGTTTTAAAAGATGGGTTTGTCACATTCCGCGCGTGGAGGGATTGAGCATGGCCTACATCCGCCCTAGCAACAAATTAGCGCCGGTAGAAACCAAACCTCTGTTTGATATGAAACCGCTAACCAGAAAAGAAAAAGCAGATGTTTTCCGATTTTTAGCCGCTCAGAATTTGTCGAAACGTGGACTGCACCCCATGTTTGAAGTCAAGTTAGACCTGGCGCATTTTAACCATGAAAGCATGAGTTACTTGAACTATCTATCTGGAAGGCGAGCCGATGTTTTAGCAATCGGAAGCGGATACGGGATCACGATTGTCGAAGTGAAATCGTCTGTTTCGGACTTTAATACCGACAAAAAATGGTCGGATTACCTGAAAGCGTGTGACGTTTTCTACTTTTGTTCAGATGGGAAAACGATTGAGCATATCGCTCAATCTATTAAGGGTCACGAAAAAGAGAAAAAGATCGGACTGATGGTATGCGATCTGGAACACATGAAGTTAGAAATAACGAAGCCCAGTCGTCACGATGAATCGCTAAAAATACCCGATTTTGTACGAAAGCAAATCCTATTTAAGGCAATTGTTTCGGCTGACGTATTTTTGGGTGGGCAATACTTGGCAATGTTAAAGCCTGCCTACTCATACATTGATAAACCCTACGCATAGGGAGGACTGAAAAATGCTTAGGCTAAAAGAAACACTGGTTCAATACTTTTCTGGGCAAGATGAAAAACACAAAGCAGACTTACCACTAGCCATGTTGTTTCAACGCTTCCCTTATTCAGAAGTCCGTTTGAAAACTTCAAAGTGCGTTGTTTTTATTCAAAAGGGCGATATGGAAACGTATGAACCGGAGCAGATAATTCCTGATGAAATTAGCGAACCAACTCACTCAGAAAAGGTACAACAATATTTCGCCGAAAAAGAAGCGCTCGCAGATGATGTTTTTAAAGAAGTTGCTCAAGAGCTATCAAAGATTGGGAAGGCTCACCTCGTGGGCAAGTTAAAGACAGCCGTCACGTTTTATGAGACCGGCGACTGGATTGATGAAGATAACTTAGCAAGAAAAGGATCACAACTATGACATTTTTTGAAGAATTAAGTTTCTATGCACGGTCAATCATCAGAAATCACAAGACCAGTAAAAGAGTAAACGAGCTGATTAAATATCTACTCGATAACAAAAATCGTGTCGAAATTGAAGACTACGATATGCCCTATATCGTTTTAAAAATTGACGGTAATCTCTATTCGTTTTGGATTGGGGGGCGTTACTTTGCTTATTTATCCAATTGCTGGAATTGTCGCGAGTCCAAATGGCCTAACCTTGGAAAATTAATTTATGAAAATGAGCTACCTTCAAGGAGTCTGTGCAAACAGTTTTATGAAACCTTTGAAAGACCGATTATTGACGAGTTAAAAAGATTGGCTCGCGAGGAAAAGACCAAAAGTCTGATTCTTCCTTCCAAAGAAATTAAGGAGTTCAACTGATGAAAAGTAAGAGCAAAAATCCGTATTGGATTCATGGGAAGCTTGAAGAATCCTACTGTAAGCATCGAATGTATAAATGTCTGAATGACTCAGAATGTGAGATCACTATCAGACCGGAAGAACATTACGTTGAACTAGATGGCGGTGAAGAAGTCGTGACAAAAAATGTCGCTATCTTCATTGGCAATCGAATGGGAACGATTGAAACCGAATTGGTTTTAACAAAGAAAGAAGCCCGAGAATTTGCCAATTACATTTTAAATATTGTTGATACGTTGGAAAAAGACGAGGGATCGGAGGCTGACAATGAGACTAACTAGAGCTGGCGTAGAGAAAGTTTTTGACAACACCATTGTCTACTTTACAAATAACGGAGAGCCTGTTTTTCACATGACGGGGCTTGCAAAACTTCAGTTTGATCAACGAGATTTTGAGGATTCTGTCGTTCTTTCTATTGAAGAGGCGAGCCAAATTTGTACGGCAATGAATCCAACTCCTTCTGATATTAAATGGCGAAATTTATTAGAAAAGCGGATTAAAGAGGCTACAAAGTGAAAGAATTACTGGTTGATGCCAAGTACATCAAAGACAAACTCGGATATAGCATGAGTACCATCAAAACGGCAAACCGATTTCATGGTTTTCCGTGCCCCGTTTTGAAAATAGCAAACCGTTATCAATGGAGACTTTCTGATATAGAAAAATGGGTTGACAAATTGCCTCCTGCTTTTGACGTTGACGGAAGGCCCATAAAGGGCCAAAACGTCTCATTTGGTAGTTTTGTTTCAAATATGAGGGCTTCAAAATGATTGTTAAGGATTACAGAGACTTGGGGGACTTCACCGCAAGGACACTTAAGTTAGATGATTACGATGGAGATGCCGGCCCAGTCACGTTAAAAAGAGGACCGTGGACAGTACTGACTACGGTCAGTATTGACTGGTACCAATGGGCAAATGAATTCTCTGCAATGAATGAAGATGGAGAAATTGTCGCTGGGGATTTTGAGAAAACCGTTATTTCAAGCAGTCAAGAAGCATTGGATGATTTCTTAAAGTATTTCCCTTACACGGAGTGGGACTATGAAGACATTTGATGAAAGGATTGAAGCTATCGCAGATCATTACGGCTTCGAATCACAAACCGAAAAAGCCATTGAAGAAATGGGAGAACTAATTGTTTCAATTAAACAAATGAAGAAGGCCGATGCTAATAGACTGAGTTTCGTTGCTTTTTTAGACGAACTTACTGACGTGAAGATCATGGTAGAGCAACTTGAGCACTTGTCAGTTAAAGAAAACAAAGAAGCGCAAGACTATTTAATTAGAACGTACGAATACAAGCTTCAACGACAAATTATGAGGATTAACGAGAATGAGATTACCTGAACCCAGAAAAAACCTTTATGTTGGTGTGATTCATCGCGAAGAAGAAGGGAAGATAGTTGAATCCCTCGTCTCATTAGAGCTTGAAAACTTTAATGGGCAGAACATAACTTTTTACATGGATCCTGACGAGGAGTTAGATGATTTTATTGAAGGATTAAAAAGGGCAAAGAAACGTGCAATTGAAATGGTAGGAAAAGAGGTAACTGATGAACTGGCAGCTAATTAAAAACGTCAATCCGCCACGGGAAAAGGTGTTGGAACTGTATTTTGAGGAAGATGAAAGCGTTCGATTCGCTGAGCGTAGCGAAGACGGGGAAAGTATTGACATCGGCAAGACTTATTATGATGGCGAAGTATCAGGAGATGATTACCGTATGTCATACGAGAAGTTTAAAAAGTACTACGGCGATAAAGTTTACTGGACACTTTTTGTAAAACCATAAATGAAACCTATTACATTGACAAATAGTGATGTCGTGGCCATCCGCAGGATGGTCATGGCATACCGGGATAAAAGAGTATCTCAGCTTGAAGAGCGTATTGCCTACGGTGGCAAATACGCTGATCCTGAAATTCAGTACCTTGAAGGAGAAATCAAGGAAGCTAAAAGGATAATTAATCTTTTGTTTAGAAAAGAAGCAGAATCAGAAAATGGTGGCTAAAAATGAGAAAAAGGAAATATAAACTCAAAGCTAAGTTTTACTGGAATCGTCATAACTTCCACGCTTGGAATGGACTAATCATTTCTGGTAAGGAAAGAGCGCCGAGACTTTTGAAGCACGTCAAGCCAATGACTCTAATTTATGTCTACTGCTATTACGACTGGCCCAATGAGGGAACTTGGCTGTACGGACTCGGATACTACCTCGGCTACGGTTTTGTATATTTCAGAGATGTTCTAAGTGGCGGCGAGTACTTTATTACAGTAGATCAAATAGAATGGTTTGACATTCCTAAGTTTGTCGGCGGTAAAGATGTTTATAAAGATGCTACTGATGACGAGACTTTAAAACGAGCAATAAGCTTCAAAGAACGTATCGAAAAAACCGATTTCCTTTTATATCCACACGATCCCAGTATTCTGATTCACCAATCAAAGCCTTATGATTAAAAAGATTACTTTGCTTAAGAATTTCACGAACTACTTCCCAAAGACTCAGCAAAGAGTCTTTGAGTTTGATAGCGGGTGGAATACCTTAGCAGGCGACAATGGGACCGGCAAAACTACAATTTTGAATTGTCTTGATCGTTCAGGATGGCCCGATGGTATTTGTCAATCTAATTTGTATTCCGAACCATCTATGACTTATAAAATAGATGTTGAAGGAGATACTAGGGTCATTCGCTACAAAGCTGAGTACATTTTTCAAAAAGACCAGATTAAAGACGATTTTGACTTGGGAGTTATTAGCACACAGGATTTTGCAAGATTTACATTTTTTAGAGAAAGCAGAGGGCAAGACGCTGCCTGGTATTTTCAGCACTTTTTGAAGCTTTATCATAAAGAGCTTCACGATACCTCATCTGATATTGCTGTTCTGATTGATGAACCTGAAAACTCTCTCAGTCTCATTAATCAATCATACTTTTATAAATCATTGAGGACGTGGGCGGATCAAGAGCACATTCAAATTATCTGTGCTTCGCACTCGCCGGTCCTGTTGCACCGCTATTCTGACAAGATATTTGAACTTTCGCCTAATTATATAAAGAGGGTAGATCGTGAACTTTCTAAGCTAATTAGGTGAACAATTTAAGGAGAGCGAGGGTATTAAGTATAAGTCACATTAGTGGGCAAATTTGGGGGCAAAAATAGAAAATCGCTTTTTGTCCCTTATCCTGCTTAAAATGCTGTCTCCCTCCCCTTCCGCCAAGATTCTAATCCCAGATAGTCTAAAGACGTCTGGGATTTCTTTATTTTCAAGGCATTTGATCGAAGATTCTAGTCCAAAGAATTCTTAACTTGTCTTATAAAATCCAATATCCTATGATAGACATAATGATGGACAAAATATTTTTCGTTCATCTCTGTTGATTTTATGATGGACAGTTGACATGCCTGTTATCGCAAAAACTCTAACAGATCGAGAAGTTAGAAACCTAAAAAAAGACGGTTTTTACAATGTTGGCGGTGTAGTGGGGTTGTATCTTCGTATCGTTCAACCCAATAAATATTGGGTTTTGCGGTATAAGTTACCTGAAAGTAAACGCCGGGATTTTCAATTCGCTAAATATTCAGATCTGTCCTTAAAAGACGCTCGAAGCAAAGCTCAATCGTACAGGGATTTAGTTAATCAAAACATTGATCCTCTTGACTGGCAGCACAACAAAGTTCAAGAAATTTGCTTGGAAGAAAGAACTGCGAAAATTGCCACGAAGACCTTTAGAGTGGTAGCGGAGGAATATGTTCAACATCTGGTTGACATCGGTCAATACGAAGAAAATTCCCGTGAGCTTAAGTTGCTTAAAGGTCGGTTAAAAAAGCATATTTATCCAGTTATTGGGAACCAGTTATTTGAAGAAATTACTCACCAACAAGTTGGAGACGTATTGCTTCCATTAACGAATACACAACCGGCATTGTGCAAAAAAGTTCGACAAATTATTGGGCAGATTTATAAGTGGGCTATAGCATTGGGGCTCACCAAGCACGAAGCTCCCACAGATTACAAAGTTTTAAAGCACTTATTGCCCAGAGCCACAATTAGTGTCAAACATAACCATCCGATGCTCCCGGTGAAGCAAATTCCCGAGTTTATGGCTGATCTGCATTCTCGTCCAAGCACTTCTGCTCGCTGTTTAGAATTTGCCATCCTAACGGCTGTTCGATCATATAACGCTCGTAGTGCAGAATGGACAGAATTCGACTTTGAGAAGAATCTTTGGATAATCCCTGCTCAGAAGATGAAGAAAGGAGATTTAAACGGTAAACATACTGTTCCCCTTTCTAAGCAAGCTAGAGAGCTTCTAATGGCGATTAAAGACGAAACTGAACAATTATCACGCTATGTTTTTGCTTCGCCTGTTGGTCACTCCATTCTTTCAGACGCCTCTTTAAAAACAGTGATTGTTCGAATGCACAATGAACGTTTGGCTCAAGGGTTAAACGGTTATGTGGATCCAAACGAAAAAACAAACAAAGGAGTTCCTCGCATCGCGACTCCACATGGGACAGCAAGGGCCACATTTAGAACCTGGGCACAGGATGATGAATTAGGAAATGACAAACGGTTTTCAGCAAAAGTAGCTGAGCTTTGTCTACATCACAAGATAGATGACACATACAATGGGGCTTATGAACGCAACAAGGCAATGAAAAGTAGACAGGAAATGATGCAAGCTTGGGCTGATTATTGTTTTCCACGCAAAAAGGCGACTAACAAATGACACAGTTTCCCATACAAAACGGATCTTTGAGTCAAAAAGAGATTGATTCAGAGTTTTATTTTGTGGATATTGTTTTTCTCCTAGCTGGCTATAAAGTTATTCCCGGTCTATTTTCGAGTTTTTTATTAAGGGATGGCCATATTGTCTTTGAGGACCGATATCTACAAGAGAAAGGCTTTGTTATAGGTAGTGAAGCGGATATACAGAAAGCCAAGCTACTCTCTTTGCTTTACCGTATGTCGCCCTTTAGTGGTTTTGAACCAGACATCAATACACTTCGTATTAAAAAGAAGGTAGCTTATATTTTATTTTGTAAAACAAATGAAATTGAAACTGAATCCATTAATCGGTTCTTTTCCAATTTTCCAGATAAGGATTGTTTTTGTAAGTGTCATGTAACAGACAGTGAGATAGATAATTTCCTCTTGGGTCAAAGTCCGTTTAGAGCGCAAGATACGAACAAGCGTGAGCGAATAGAACATACTGATAGTACAGTTATTTTTGAAAGCACCTCGGACACTGATCAAGTAACGGTTGCCTTTATAAAAGACTTAGCCAAAGAAGCTCCACAATTTGAAATTATTCTGCGTGCTTTGGCTCAATGGTCTAAAAATCGAAATAAACAGCTTGTTGATTTAGAAGAAATACTAAACAAGCAATTTAATGGTTGGTGGGTTGAGCGAAAGGAAAATCAATCATGTAGCCAAACTCAGTTAACGGCAATAGAAAAAATATTTATGGAACCACCCAAAAAAGGAAGAGGAAAGAAAAAGTCATACGGAAAATGGAGTTTTGAGATTAAGTCTGATAAAAATCATTTATAAGGGATTACCCGAATATAACATGACAGATGGGGACCAAACATAAAAGGTCCCCACCTTTTTGTAGGCTAATTTTTAACCACTTTCACCAGCTTATTATTCAAAAATTTTCATAAAAGGTAGACACCTTTTCTAAAAATATATCCTCTTTTTAATTGTTTAAACCTTTGAGAAACTTCTCTTAACGACATCATGGTGATGTCGATAAATACATTAAAAGGAGGCGTAAATGCTTTTCTCACTAATTAGAGCATCAAAAGCTCAAAAAGCGCTGGGATTACCTAAATCCAGTTTTTATTCTCAAGTATCTGAAGGTTTATTACCACCACCAATCCGTCTTGGCAAACGGTCTGTGGGTTGGCTTGAATCGGAAATTAACGCGGTTATCCGAGCTCGTATTCAAAATAGGTCGGATGACGAAATTAAGGTCTTGGTTCAATGTTTGGTTAATGAACGTCAATCTATTTCTGAATAGGTGAAATTATGACAAATAATATTAATGTCCTTGGAAGTAATAAAAATATCCCTGGTTCAATGAACCAGGGAAAGCAAGCTAACACTCAATCTAAACAACTGAGCACGGTGAATAATACTACAAACCGCCCTATAGCTCAATCTTCAATGAGTGGAAAAAGATTCCATCTTTTATCTGACGGAGTAGTTAAGCTGGAGGATGGTTCTAAAACTCCTGTTAGTGGTTATTTGGAAGTTGTGGCTCTTTTTAAGGATACTTCTAATAAAAACTGGGGACGTTGCTTATATTGGCTTGACGTTGATAATAATCAACATCATTTAGAGGTATTAGATGCCGATTTACGAATTCGTAGCAATAAGATTATTGAACTCTTGGCCTCTGGCGGTTTAAGAATTGATAATAAAGCTGATCTTATTGATTATTTGCTGGGATTCAAGGTCACAAGGCGGTTAATTAGCACTAATCGACTAGGTTGGTTCGATTACAACAATACTAAACATTTCGTATTGTCTAAAAGTGTTATTGGCTTAAATGCCTCTGACATTATTTATGTGCCTATAACACCGACTCATAGAGATGTTTACAGTAGAGAAACGCTACAAAGTTGGATTGACAACATTGGTAAACATTGTGTGCATTCCAGTCGCTGTGTTTTAGCCGTTTGTGTTGCATTGGCAACTCCCTTACTTTATTTAGTAAATAGTCCTAATGTTGGTTTCCACATCAGAGGAAGATCTTCACTATGGAAAAGCCTTGTATTGTCTATTGCTACGAGTGTACAAGGGGCTCCTACATTCAAAAAAACTTGGTTAGATGCTTCTCAACTGCTAGAAAGTTTAACTTTAAGCCATAATGACTTGATGCTTGTCTTGGATGATATCAATCAGTCGCCTGAAAATGAGGTCTCACATATTATTTATCATTTAATGAATGGAAAACAGAAGCGATTAGCAAAAGTTCATGACGTTAATCAAATTATCAATGGTTGGCGATTTCTGGTTCTCTCTAGTGGTGAACAAAGGCTCTATGAAATTGCTAAAAACTGCGGTAAAAGATCATTATCTGGTGAAAATGTTCGGTTAATAGATATTCCAGCTGATACTGATTCTGGTTTTGGCACTTTTGAATCTGTTCCATCGGGCTTTAAAGACATGGAAAGTTTTGCAAACCATATCTATAGAGCCACTCAGTTGTTTTTTGGGACACCATTAGAAAGTTGGATCGAGGTTTTAGTCCAGAATAATACGAAAGACATCATTAATGAGTTTCATTTATATAAAGAAAGCTTTTTAATAAAAGTTTGTTCTGTCAATGTTTCAACCCAAGTCAGAAGAGTTGCAGAATCGTTTGCCCTATTGGCTTTTGCTGGTGAATACGCGACACTAGCAGGTATAACTGGATGGGATAAAGGGGATGCTGAGCATGCAATACAGATTTGTTTTGAAGCGTGGCTGAGTGAATTCACCACTTCTGATGATTCAAATGAAATTATTGAATATGCAGTGAATAACTTAAGTACTGATACAGGGCACTTTATTGATTACAAGGAAATGAATGAGCCAGAAAGTGGCTTCTTTGGTTGGTTCAAAACTGAGAATAGTCAAAAAGTATTTTTAGTTCCAACGAGCGCTTACAAAAAATTCTTTTGCAATGAACATGATGTTGCATATGTTGATGATGTGTTAAGGAAAGCTGGGGTTTTGATAAATGCCAATGTTACCTGTAACCCCATGTCTAGAGCCGGTAAGACAACACGTGTTAAGAAATTGATAATTCCAAACACGACAATTCAAAATGTGGAATGTGGAAATGTGGAATGTGTGGAAATGATCCACGAGTCCACAACTCCACAAGTCCACATCAATTGATTTACATATTACTGATTGGTTTCATTGAGAGGAACTAAAGCACCTGAAATCTACGCTCTCAAGATCATATGATCCCTGGTTCAGCTGGGTCAGAGAATCTCTGACCCAGTATGCCATCGAAACTAAGGCCTACATCAAGGCTTGAAACTCCGATTCAAAATCTTTCATACCTTTGGTCTGATTAAAGAAGGGAAGACCCCATATCCTATAATCATTGTTGTCTGTGATGATTTTTGTGGGAATTGCTTCTTTTTTCAACTGAAGTAGGAATTTTTCCTTCCATTTGTCTTTTTCTAAAAGATGCTCACCCTTGGGTTCAATGAAGATTTGAAGTTGTTCAAATCCATCGGTTTTATCCTTTTGTAAAAAAAGGACATAGTCTGGTTCGAACCGCTCTCCATCTTCAAAAGAGTAGATGTGAAACGCCCGTTCGTTTCTGACTAAATAAATTCGGTCGTATTTCTTGCGTAAATCATCAACAAACCCACGGAAGTAAGCTACAAAGGCCTTTTCCTCCGAAGTGCCAAAATTGTCAGTGTAGGCAAACCAGTCTTCACTTGACAGATCTATTTTCCATTCATTGTTTACAGAAGGATCATTTTGCGAAACTCCAATACCACCGTCATGAGGATTTGTGTAATTAACTGTTTTATTGCGGAATATGTCGTGGATATGCCTTGACCTAAATTCTTTTTTGCCTCGATACGTTTCTTCGATGCCAGCAATTGAACCAGCAATTTTGCCAAGAACATAAGAAACAGCCCTATAAAGAGTCTCCATAGTTGGCTTGCCATTGCTTTGAATTTCAATGTTAACAGCCCCAAGATAATTATTGTCTGTAATGAATTGTCTCGTGGAAGCGATATTAGGGAAGTATGATCGCAATGTGTTGAACTTATATATCGGATATTTAGCTAATGCTTTATTTACAATAGCGTAATTTATCTTGGCTATATCGTTGATCGTCATATGCGATATTTTTAAATCAGGCACACTGTCAGTGCTGCGAGACGATTCTTCCATGACATAATCAATTCCAGAGGCCCCTGTTTCCGCATGGTATTTGTATATGTTGTCACGAACTGTTGGCATAAGGCTAAAGACATTTTTTCTGTCTTTTACCTCTCTGTCATTTAAAAAGATGAAACCTTGTTTGTAGATATCGCTTGCTTTGAAATCAGCTTTGAGTACGTATTCACGTTTTACAATTTTGTCAGTGTCAAGACCAATTTCACGCAGAGCGGCGCGTAACTCAGTAACATAGCGATGGTCGTTTTGACAATGGTAATACAACGTCTCGCAAACACGCAGTTCGCAAGTGATATCGTCATCGTATTTCCGTTGGAATTTAGGTTGTTCATCGTCAATCTGAAAAGGGCAGTACCTGGCACCACGTCCTATGAGTTGAGCTTCAGATATGGTAGCAGGAGAGATTTTTTTACCGCCGGATTGCCTTGTTTCATAAAGACGCACAATGTCAAATAAGTTCAAAACATCCCAGCCCTCGTCCAGTTTTTTAACTTCAAAAATAGCCCTATAGGGATTATCTAAATCTTCGAGAGAATTTAGCAAAATCTGTTTTTGGGTGGCATCTTTGTCGTCATTCACCGAAACGCAATGTTCTTCGGAAAAGTCATCTCGTAGCTCTGCAGCGAGAGTTTCAAAAGAGACCCCCTTTTTTGAGAAATAAGCAAAAGCTTGTTTCATGACCTCGTTATCGATGGATTTAGAAAGCTTCCTAAGTTGTTCGCCATTCAGTTTTTTAACCGTTTCAATAAATTCAGCCATAAATTGTTTACTACTGGCAATGGTTGCGGCCTTAAACAGCAAGACAGGCTTAATTCCAAGGCGATGATCCTGGAATACTTTTAAACGGTATTGGCTCAGTACAAGCGCCTGTAAGGCTCTTTCCATGACAGATAATTCGGACCTTAAGGTCACTATGTCTTTAGAGTATCCATCGTTATAAAATTTAGCCAAAGCATAGTCGCAGATAATTTTGTTCTCATACTCTGCACGGATAGCCGGATTGGTCAGGTCGCAGGTAGCGGTAAACTCTAACAAAACATTATTATTTCGATGGAAAAGGTTCTTTACAGTTTGTTCCCAAGAACGGTAGTTTGTTTCCTCGTCAGCCGACAATTTCTTTTTTGTGTCAACATTTAAATGGTGAGCTTCATCGGAAATAAGGACGATTTCCTGTTCCTCGAAATCATCAAAGGTCATCCCATTTTCCTTAGCAAACCACATATCCATGTGAAGCCCCTGAGTGGTGGCGAAACAGATGTTGATGGCATCCTTGTCTGCATATTGGAAATTGTCTACTTGATTAATTCTGACTCGCTCTCCATCAATCACAATTTCATCAGCAAAGAGGTACTTTGAAGAAATAGCATTTAAAAAGTTCTCTTTCGTTTTTTCAACAATATTGGATAAGTTGACAAAGAATAGGAAATTGCGATACCCCTTCTTGTACAGATACAGCATCAACCCTGCCATAATCAATGTCTTGCCACTTCCTGTAGCCATATGGAAAAGAACTTGGGTTGGTTTCGGACAATTGCTACTCTCGAAAAAAGTTATGAAGTTTTCAAAAGCCAGCTTCTGATAAGGACGCAGTTCAAACTTGGGATTCAGATTTTCTTGAATATATGCTGGCAAAACAGCAGTATTGCCATATTCACGCAAGGAATCTAATTTTTCATATAAAAACATGGGCTACTCCTCTTTGTAAAAGCTTTTTGTGAAAGCCTTGTCTTCATCGGAGATGCCAAACTCCTTATCATCAATATCACAATAGTTCACATACAAGAAGTTCTTATCCAGGATTTCCATGAGGAAACGTTTCTTATCTGAAAACGATAGGGAAGCATAATTCTCCGCTGCTGCGTCAACCTCTCGTGGATTCACTTTGTAACTGATAAAGCTGGACTTTAATACTCGGCTGCGAATATCAGATAGCTCCTCATCGTTCTCGGCTGATTCAATTTCCTCCACAAACGTTTGATTTAGTTTTGCCAACTGGAAAAAAACAATTGTAGATTCAGATGCCATTTTCTTAAGCACATTCAAGTTGCGAACTAGTGTATCTGTCTCTACATAGTCCATCTGCTCAACCAAAATGAAACGACGATGACCTCCGTCCTGTTTATTTATTTCCATTACAGCTTGCCCTGTGGTTCCACTACCACTGAAAAAATCAAGAACAAAAGAGTCCTTGTCGTCCATAACAACAGAATTCACACACTCAATAACCGTATAAAGCGATTTTGGATAGGAGAACACTGTATTTGGAACCAAATCCTTCAATAATTGGGTGCCATTGACGCTTGCGTCAAACTTCGGATTACTCCATACCGTTTTATAAGTTCCGAAGTTTTTCCCTAGCTCTATGTCATATCCGGTTTTTGTTTTTTTTACCCTTAGCAAATCAAAAATAGATTCTACAGTCTGTCGGGCGTACCGCCATTTTCTTTCAATACCTTTTGTGTCTATAGGATAGACGTAATACTCATTCCCGTGTTTCTCTGTTTGTGATGTCGGATGAAATGCATCATCAGACACATCTCCAAATCCAATTATTTTTCCATCTTTAACAATAATAGGATAGAAACAATTCTTTGCATCCGTTCTCAAAGATTCACCACCCCAGTTCCGCAATGGAGACCATTCAATTTCATCTTCGGAAAGAATTCGACTGCAAATTGTTTTTTTGCCCTTCGGAGTTACGAAAATAGCATATTCATGTGTGTAAGAAAAGTTGGTGCCCATTGTGCCACGAGGATTATGAATCACCGTGATACAGTCAACATCGTATTCTGGAAAAATCTCTTCAATTAAAATTTGTAACCGTGGTTGCTCATTTTTGTCGATAGCTACTATTAAAACACCATCTGAAGTTAAAAACCTTTTCGCCATCTGGAGTCGTGTTTTCATAAACACTAGCCACGTTGAACGATTAAAGGAATTGTTGTAAGCAAAAGTGTTGGCATTACTTGTAGGATTGTAGGGTGGGTCGATATAAACGCATTTCACCCTACCTTCATACCGCTTCAGCAAGGAAGAAATCACCAATAGATTGTTGCCTTTAATGATCAGGTTATCACTTTCCGAAAACTGGGTTATTTTCTGAGAACCATCCTTTGTATACCTTTTTGCACCTGAGAAGACCTTAGGGTACAGCAGTCTGTCTACCTCATCGGGAGCAAGTGTTTCGTTATAGAAGATTTCATGTCGTTTTTGATCTTCTTTAGTCTGCC
>ENA-OPVT01001281-OPVT01001281.1-human-gut-metagenome-genome-assembly--contig:-NODE-1281-length-16314-cov-2.126453_pt1 | contig 16314 bp, 14 predicted proteins | sample MGYA00241499_ERZ501990 | MGnify/ENA primary metagenome ERZ501990 (study PRJEB25962, sample SAMEA2042104) | human gut metagenome | biome: human gut; feature: human-associated habitat; material: faeces...
AATCAGTACCTCCTGTGTTTTGAATATTTATCTCTTCATATACTCTGTACTGGCAGATGCAAAATCGGACATCATTTTCCGAAATTTATCAAATTTTCTTGTTTTTTAATTCTCCATCAGTGTGATTACTGTGTCATGGAGTTTAAGCTCATCGAAAGTAAAGAACCTTTAACATATGGCATAGGGAACTTCTCTAATCCTGATGCACGTGCTGTCTGGATAATTCCTACATAAGTGATATCATGGGAAGTTAACTTATCAAAACGAATTTTTAACTTTTCCATGTTATCAGAAGTATTATGGGCTTCTAAAATACCATAAGCAATTGTTCCCTTCGCTGCTTCTTCTTTAGAAGGTGCATCCGGACCAGCCACTGCCTGCAGTCTTGCCTGGGCTTCCGGAGTATCTTCTATAATTTCTGTTCCATTTACAAGATACGCTCCTGTTTTTAACAGTTCCATCATTCTATCCTGCTATTGAAGCTTTCGCTTGAATAGCTTTTCCTTTCCTAAAATATATTATTAGTAAGATATTTGTAATGATACGAAATCCTTCAGCCTTTTCATATCGTTACGCCTGTTAATTATATTAGCATAAACGCAGGATAAAATTCAATAATCCATAAGTGGTATTAATTTTGTAAACTTCCAGGTTGCCGAGGCAAAATCAGAATTCATATTATAGGATTTGGATATCATTCAGACGATTATAGCTTTCCATGAAACTGATTTTGTAGGATTTGGAATAGTTAGCCGCTGTAAATTTTCTGTAGGATTGCTCAAAAAATACGAGGAAGAACCCTTCTGGCAATCCGACTACAGATTCCTCTACAGCGGCGTCTCCTTTGCTACGCAAATCAGAATCTAATTATTTTTCAATTTTTTCAGAAACCATTTGCGGAATCCTTCTTCTACAATTTCTTTTCCAATAATATATGCTGCACAAAATAGGCTTCCTGTCTGTGTAATTTTCTGCATGTTTTCCTGTTGTGGCATATATAAGGACAGCAGAAGAGATATGAGCATAAATATACATAAGCTTGCCAGAATCTGTCCTTCCCATTTTTGGGTATTTTCAAGAAATTTCTGCCAGATATTTTGTCCAGTAAGATATTTTACGATTGTATCTCTCCAATTTTTTTTGAACCAGATATCCCCCTCCTGGCTGCCGCTATGGCAACAGGCGTATACACAATCTTCTGTTATTTTTTCTCTGCCACTCTGATTTAAACCAGACATAAACAGGATTCTTCCCTGCTTTTGCAAGAATTTTTTTGAATATTCCTGCTGATGTTTTCTCCATATGGCTATAATCTGGCTTTTTTCGACTTCTGAAAGTCCGCAATAAATGCGAATACTTTTTATCTGTTTTTCGAGAGCCACGTTTTTTAGAAGCAAAAACTGTTTTCTATCTATCACTTCTCTTTTTTCTTTCACTATTCCCGTCTGTTTTCCAATAGAAAATGCCGATTCTCTGTTCTGATTCGTAAAAAAGAAGTATTTCACACCTGTTTTCTTTAATTCCTGCATAAATCGCTGAAACTTCTCCTTTTGAAATCTGGACGGGAAATATATATCTTCAAAACCAACAGCAACGATTGGCCTTTCTCCTTCTACCGCAGTTTTTTTAAAAAAATCTGGTTGAAAATAAATTCCCTGACGGATAAAAATTTCCTGGAGAATCATATTTTCTGTATAACTTCCTCCATTTTCTTCTCTCTCTTTCTCCTCTGCCGCATATAGTCTTCCTTGTTTCTTCCTTTGTTTACCAATTGTATTCAAAGAGATTTTTCCTTTCATGCTTTCATTTTTTTCTACATACTTATCTTCTATATTCTCTGTCATTTTAACAGTTCTGTTTATACCTGTATTCTCTTTCACATTTTCAAAGAAAGGATACACCACCTGCTGTGTTACAATAGCCCGTCCTGTATTTTCTGCAAAAATTTCTCCCTGTTTATATTCTTTATATGGTAACTTTAAACTTATAACAGCGAGCGGAACTTTTTCCCCTCTTTTCAAACGCACAATGTCCCCTTTTACAAGACTATTTACCTGCACACATTGAAATATATTTTCTCGTAAAACCACTACTTTAGTTTTATATATTTCTTCCTTCTTAAATAACACTTTACTATAACGAAATGTCTTTTCCACCTTCCCAAAAAGAAATACCATAAAAGACACAAACAACACTGTTTTTACTCTTTGATCAAATTGAAACAAAACACTTACCACACATAAATATAGAAAGAAAAAGAAAAGCAGATTCTGGCACTCCTGTTTTAAACACATAAACCAAATCCGCTTCTTCTCTTTCGTTATACTATTCCTAGAACTCCTCTTCCCACGCTGCTTCTGCCTCACTTTTGCCAGCGTAAGCCCCCTTTGTATATTTGTATCATACTTCAATTCTAAATATTCAATCGTTCTATCATCCTTTTTCTTCTCCAAATTCTTCTGGCTCCTGTCCATATTCATAGCAACCCTCCCGTTTTCTCTGTATACCGAGTGATATCCCCTTAAATGGGGAATCTTCTTGCTAGAAGAAGATAAAAATCTCCCTGTTTATAAAAAAACGTAACACACTATCTCAGATTGTCTTATTAAATATATGTTAGTTTACAAGAGAAATATGCCCTTCTATGGATTCTCTTTTTGGAGTTCGTCTCCTTTTATTCTTTTTCCAAAATCTGTCCCGTCCGATAAGCATGCAGCAGCTTCTCAAGGTCACTGATCTGCTCTTTCAACTGGCGGCCAGTTTCGGTATCTATCACTCTCTCACGCTGAGCAGAAACCTCACGGATAACGGTATCAGAATGTACGTCTATCTCTTTTTCGATAACGTCTTCTGTCGAAGTAAATGTCTCATGAGAAACAAGACGCAGACCTCTTGAATTATAGATAAGGGTGTAACCGGCAATTCCTGTCGTTCCGCGGTATGCTTTCGAAAAGCCACCATCAATGATCATGACTTTACCGTTACATTTGACAGGGGATTCACCCTCTTTTACGTGAACAGGCATATGCCCATTGATAATATGACCTTTTTCGATATCTACGCCAAATTCTTTGAGGATATTATTTACAACATCTTCTCTCTCTATCAGGCGGTAATAATGGTCTTTTCTCTCAATCTGCACTTCTTTATCGGCAATGAAATACCGCTCAAATGTCGCCATCTTTTCCTTGCCATAGACTGGGGAGTTCTCATTAGACCAGATATACCACATGATATCCTTTCCATATTCATGTTCTTCTCTGTTATCCTGCTCGTAATATCCCTTTCTTGCGTAGTACTCAAGCACATCATAAAGTTCTTTGCCAGAATACTGTTTGCTGCCAATCTTAACTTTACGGAAGTTTCCCTTCTCATCAAGCGGCACACAGCCATGATAGAGAAGATTGGAATTATAACAAAGATACAGACCGCCTTTATTAAATAGGAAACGGATATGTTCCTGTAACTTATCGCAGTTTAAAAAGTTCATGCAAAGGCGGTTCATCAAGGCTTCTTCTGCTTCGGAAAGTTCATATGGATTATTCGGGTCAATAGTAGGGAAGGATTTATCAAGAAGTTCATACTTCTTACCTTCTATCATAATGGTTCCTTCCTCGTAATCGATCTTATCAAGAAGGAGTCTTTTGTCCATATTAAACTCTGGCCTTCTCTTGATCACCTGTCCCTCTAACTTAAACTGAATAATAGCAATGGCTTTATGCATCTTCATATTGAGAGATACTTCTCTTAAATCAGAGTCTTCCTGTGCATGAACCCGGAAGCACTGACAAGGATCATTCGCATATGTTTCAATCGCAAAACTTGCGAGTGGGACAAGATTAATTCCATATCCATCTTCTAATACATTAAGATTATTATATCTTGCTGAAAGACGAATGACATTGGCAATACAGGCTTTTTGACCAGAAGCCGCTCCCATCCATACCACATCATGGTTTCCCCACTGGAAGTCCACATTACTGTGTTCCATCAGGTGATCCATAATGATATGCGGGCCTGGGCCTCGGTCAAAAATATCTCCGATAACATGAAGCCGTGTGACAACTAACTTCTGAATAACCCCGGCAATGGCAACAATAAATTCTTTCGCTCTGTTTAAGCGGATAATCGTATCAAAGATTTCATTATAATATTCTTCTTTTTCTACAACACGGTTATTTTCACTCAAAAGCTCTTCAAGAATATAAGAAAAATCAGCCGGCAGACTCTTTCTAAGTTTTGATCTTGTATACTTGGCAGAGCTTTCCTTACATACCGCAATCAGGCGATGCAGGGATACCTTATACCAATCCTGAAAATCTTCTTCAGATAACTCTAACCGCATCCGCTCTACTTTCTGCTCTGGATAATAAATCAGAGCTGCCAGACTCTTTTTATCTCTGGCGCAGAGTGTATTACCAAAAACATCTTCTATCTTATTGCGAATGGCTCCTGAGCCAGTTTTTAAGATATGTAGAAATTGCTCGTACTCCCCATGTACATCAGAAACAAAATGTTCTGTCTCCTTTGGCAGATTTAGAATTGCCTGCAGATTGATAATCTCTGTACAGGCCTTTGCCACGCTTGGATACTGTGTTGCCAGACTCTGCAAAAACTTCAGGTTTAACTTTTCCATAATTAACCCCCTCTATGGAATTTTAACATTATATCGTTATTAAATATTTTTGCCTTATACTTTGTCTTTTGTATCTGTACTTCTTTACCGCATCTACCGTAAGTTGGACATACAGCTTGCAGGAATAATTTTCAAACTCACTCTAGTTTCTACTTAATTCTCTTTCTGCTCTTCCGCAGCCGCTATCTCTCTCTTCTTCTGCTCAAGCTGAAGATAAGGACGCATCTCAATAAGCGGAGCCCCATTGTTACGGATATAGTCTTCTGTGATTGTAACTCGTCCGATATTATCATCCTTTGGAATTTCATACATAATATCAAGCATGAATTTCTCGATGATCGCGCGAAGTGCTCTCGCTCCAGTATCTTTTTCCATAGCCTTCTCCGCAATGGCTGTCAAAGCTCCATCTTCAAACTGCAAATCCACTTCATCTAATGCCAGAAGTTTCTGATACTGTTTTAATATTGCATTCTTAGGTTCTTTCAGAATATCAACCAGCATTTCCTTTGTCAAGGCATTTAATGTAAATATTATTGGTAATCTTCCAATAAATTCTGGAATCATTCCAAATTTACGGATATCTTCTACTGTAACATACTGTAACATGTTCTTTTCATAATCGTATTTGTCCTTAAGTTCTGCATGGAATCCGATAGAGGAATGCTGTGTCATTCTCTCTTTGATAATATCCTCTAATCCAGGGAATGCACCACCGCAGATAAAGAGAATATTTCTTGTATTCATTACAGCAGTCGGAACCATCGCATTTTTAGAGCTTGCACCTACCGGCACTTCTACCTCGCTGCCTTCTAACAGTTTTAAGAGTGCCTGCTGTACAGATTCTCCGCTTACATCACGGCTTGTCGTATTTTTCTTCTTTGCGATTTTATCAATCTCATCGATGAAAATAATTCCAGTCTCTGCTTTTTCTACATCATTATCGGCATTGGCAAGTAATTTAGAAAGCACACTTTCTACGTCATCACCGATATAACCTGCCTCTGTAAGAGAAGTTGCATCACAGATTGCCAGAGGTACATTTAACAGTCTTGCTAATGTTTTTACAAGATGGGTCTTACCAGAACCTGTCGGTCCGATCATAAGCATATTAGACTTATCAATCTCGATTTCATCCATCGTATTTGTAATGACACGTTTATAATGGTTATATACGGCAACGGACATTACCTTTTTCGCATAATCCTGTCCGATAACATACTCGTCAAGCTGTGCCTTAATCTGATGTGGCGCAGGAATATTCTTTAAAGTAAGCTTTGGTTCTTCCTTCTTATTTTTCTTCTTTTTCTTTTTTGCCTTTTTTGTCTTTGGCTTCTGGTTAGACATCGTTCCTGATAACAGATCTCCAAGATTCATATCTTTTAAATTGTTAAAGTCCATGTTGGACAGGTCAAGGAACTGGATGCCATTTCCACCACCAAATCCAGAATTAAAGGAATCAAAAGACTTCTGCATACAGTCAGAACAGATGCTTAAACCTGTCGGCATATGGATGAGCTTTGCACCTTGTTCTTCTGTACGATGGCAGACACAGCAGGACTCAAACTTGTTTTTCGGAGTATCGTCTTCCTCGTCTCCGTCATCTTCAATCTCATAATCCTCTTCGTCAATTTCTTCTGCATCGTCTTCTACAATATCGTCCGGTTCCTTTTTTTCATTAAAAATGACCTGTGCAGGAGCTTCTGCAAATACCATTTCTTCCTGTTCCTGATTTATCGTATTTTCCTTTTTCATGTTTGTATCTCCTGTCATTACCTCTCCGTACTCCTGCCTTTTAAGATTGCCTCGCCAAGCAGCATATCTTCCGGAGTTGTAATTTTCATGTTTTCGTAACTTCCCTTTATCATGCGGACGCCACGGATTCCGTAAGTTTCCATCACCATTCCGTCATCGGTTACAGAATCATCCCCCGCTTCCATCATTTTCTGGTAAGCTTCTCTGATTTCTGCTGTCACAAAACACTGTGGTGTCTGAATCTGCCACATGGTGCTTCTCGGTGGGGTAGAAACTGCATAGCGATTCTCATCAACAATTTTTATCGTATCTTTTACCGGCATTCCCATAACACAGGACTTGTCTTTTTTCACCTGATCAATGCAAAATTCAATCAATTCCGACGTGATAAAAGCTCTAGCGCCATCATGAATTAAAACATATCCCTCTTCTGGCATGGAACACAATGCCTTATATACAGAGTCATAGCGTTCTGCACCCCCGGTAATGATGCCGCTGACTTTTTTATAATCATACTTATCTAAAATGTTTTCCTGTGCATATTCTATTTCTCCCGGAGCAACTACAAGAATAATATCATCTACAGAACTTTTCTCAAATGCTTCTAAAGCATAGGTGATAACCGGCCGGTCTAAGAGAGTCATATATTGCTTTTGTATTTCTGAATGCATTCGGCTTCCTTTTCCTGCCGCAAGAACAATCGCTGTTACTTTTTCTTTCATGTACTCCCTCCTGTTTTTCAAATCTTTACCGTTCTCCAATTTTTAAATTCGGCTTTGCATTTAAGTCCCAGCCATCACGAATACCTTTGATATACTCATAATATCCTGCCACACCGATCATCGCCGCATTATCTGTACAAAAAATTGGTGATGGATGATAGAATTCTATTCCATTTTTACGGCAGGCTTCTTCCATCTGCGCGCGAAGAGAAGAGTTTGAAGCAACGCCGCCTGCGATTGCTACCTTATTAATGCCAAGACGTTTTGCCGCTCCTACTGTATGTTCAGTAAGCACATCGGTAACGGACTGCTGGAAAGAAGCTGCCACATCGGCACGATTGACTTCCTCACCTTTCATCTGGCACTGATTTAAGTAATTTAATACGGCGGACTTTAAGCCACTGAAACTGAAATCATCCGGTGCATCAGTAATCTTTGCTCTTGGGAATGCAATTGCTTTTTTATTGCCTTCTTTGGCAAGCTTATCAATCTTTGGACCACCTGGATAACCAAGCCCGATTGCTCTTGCGACCTTATCAAATGCCTCTCCTGCCGCATCGTCTCTTGTTCTTCCGATAATCTCATATTCCCCGTAGCCTTTTACAAGTACAAGGTGAGAATGCCCGCCGGAAGCAACCATACATAAAAATGGTGGCTCTAATTCTTTATGTTCAATGTAGTTCGCACTGATATGTCCCTCGATATGATGCACACCAACTAACGGCTTCTTCGCTGCATAAGCAAGTGCTTTGGCTTCTGCAACGCCGACAAGTAAGGCACCAACTAATCCCGGACCATAAGTGACCGCGATAGCATCAATGTCTTCTAATGTGACATCTGCTTCTTTTAATGCCGTCTCAATTACAATATTTATTTTTTCTATATGTTTTCTTGATGCAATTTCCGGCACAACACCACCAAACATCGTATGCAGTTTAATCTGTGTGTAAATCGTATTTGATAAAACTTCCCTGCCGTTTTTTACAACGGCTGCTGCTGTCTCATCACAGGAAGTTTCAATTGCCAGAATCAATACATCTTTTTTCTGTTCTTCCATGTTTCCTATTCCTCCTCAAATAACAGAGTTGTACTTTTTCCGTCTTTTCCGGCACTGGCAGCGGCAAATATCTTTCTTACTTCTTCCATATATGGATCCGGTCTTACTAAAGACGGGCTGTAATGCGTAAGCCACATTTCCTTCACACAAGCTTTCTTTGCCATTTCTGCTGCCTCATAAAATGTCATATGTTTATATTCGACTGCTTTCGGCTCGCCATACATTCCTTCGCAGATAAATAAATCGGCATCTTTTGCATGTTCCACAATGGAATCCGTTGGTCTGGTATCGGTTGTATAGGTGCATTTGATACCTTTTCTTGACGGTCCGAGAACCAGATCGCTTGTAAGTGTTCTGTCAGGCAGCTCGATTGTCTCTCCCTTTTGCAGGCGATTCCAGTACTGCATCTCTACGTTATTTTCTTTTGCCTTGTTCACATCAAACTTTCCGGCACGGTCAATCTCAATCGTATAGCCGTAGCAGGTGATATTGTGATTCACACGAAATGCAGTAATACGGCAGCCGCATACATCAAGCACTTCCTCTTTTTCCTTTAATTCATGAAAAACAATCGGAAACGGTAAGTCTGGTGCGATGACTCTTAATGAGTTTACTACACGCTCTAATCCTCTTGGTCCTACCATTAACAGCGGCTCGGTTCTCTGTGCATTTCCCAGTGTTAAAAGAAGCCCTGGCAGACCGCTGATATGATCGGCGTGATAATGGGTAAAACAGATGACTTCAATCGGCTTAAAACTCCAGCCTTTTTCCTTGATCGCCACCTGTGTTCCCTCGCCACAATCTATTAAAATACTGTTTCCATTGTATCTTGCCATCAATGATGTCAGTTTGCGGTATGGCAGCGGCATCATTCCTCCACAGCCAAGCAAACACAATTCCAGCATAACATCCCTCACTTTTCTATAGCAGTTCTGTCTGTTCCTCCACTTTTACAGGAAGTTTAAACTGCTTCGTCCATATATCATAACAGGATTCACACAGAAAAATACTGTGTATTTCCCCGTCTTTTTTTGAGAAGTATCCCCATTCCTTTTTGATGGAAAGGTAATCTTCTCTCTTAATATTGTCTGTTGTCTCTATCTTTTTCCCACAGGAATTACAGTAAATTTCATGTACTTTTTTATCCATTGTATCCTCCATTTTCAAAAATGTTTCAAAAACTTTTCTTCTAATTTTAATATCGTATCTCACCATAAATCTCATAGGCCATTTAACTATAGAAAGAATCGTTCTTAAAATAAAACTATTTTTGTAATTCTTCCGATACCATTATACAAAAAAATACGACAAAAAGTACTGGTAACTACTGGCATCCTTATGCCTCCCAGAGCATAAGTATTGCATCTTCCCGCGGATTATCGTAATAATTCTTTCTCTGTCCGACTTCTTTAAATCCGGCGTGTTCATACAAGGTAACCGCCGCTATATTGGAAGCACGGACTTCGAGATAAATTCTGTGCAGGTTCTGCTTTTTTGCCTCTTCTAATAACTGTTTTAACAGCTTTCTGGCAATTCCCTTTTTTCGGTGAGAAGGCAGTACCGCCACATTTGTAATGTCTGCTTCATCAAGCACCATTTTCATACCAACATAGCCGATTACCTCTTCTTCTTTTGCAAGGAAAGAACAATAGCCTTCGGTATGAAACATCTCTTTTAAACCTTCTACAGACCACGGAACAGAAAAACATTCTTTCATCAGAAGTCCTGTCTTTTCACAGTCTGCTTCGGTCATTGGGCAAATTTTCATTCTTCTAGCTTCTTTCCCTTTGCTTCAAGCTCCCGTTCTGCCTGTGACTTTCTTAAATAAATCGGCGCATGGTCGCTCGCTGGCTCTGCTTTGCCTTCTTCGTATAACTTCATGGCACGAATGGCAACCGCTCCGGCTCTCTGGCGACTTAAATGTGCCGGTGCGTAAGAATACTCTGCGTTACAAAGTTCCTCAATAATATCTTTATATACTGGAACGCCATCTCCTAAAAAAATAACTGGCTTACCAAGTTTTTGTCCAAGCTCGTTGCACTTTTTAATAATATCTTCAACCGGGCCTGCCTCCTGTGCGACAAGTTCTTCAAACTCTGTTCCACCTGCAAAATGATAGATTCCGGTATATACCTGCTGTCTTCTCGCATCCATCATCGGACAGATAATGGCATCTGTACCATAAAAGTTGCAGGCGATTCCTTCTAAAGTTGGAACGGAAATGATTGGCTTATTCAGTGCCAGTCCAAGTCCCTTTGCTGTTGCAGAACCAATACGAAGCCCTGTAAAAGAACCTGGCCCTGCCGCTACCGCAATGGCATCCATCTCAGAAAGTTCTGTCTGTGTCATTTTCACAATCTCATCAAGCATCGGTAAAAGTGTCTGTGAATGTGTTTTTTTATAATTTAATGTATACTCTGCAACAAGAGTCTCCCCGTCTAAAATGGCAACGGAGGCCACTAATCCAGAGCTGTCTAATGCAAGAAGTTTCATCTATCTTTGCACCTCCTCAACGGTAATCAGACGATAGTCAAATCCCTTGGATAAGTCTTTATCGATATGAATTTCTGTATACTGTGCCGGGAGAAGTTCCTCTATCAGGTTCGCCCACTCGATAAAGCAGACGCCCTCTCCCTCGATATATTCTTCAAAACCAATTTCGTACATTTCTTCCGGGTCACTGATGCGGTACACATCAAAGTGATAAAATGGAAGTCTTCCCTCATCGTATACCTGTAAAATAGTAAAGGTCGGACTGCTGACTGGTTCTTTGATTCCAAGTCCTGCCGCAAATCCTTTTGTAAATACGGTTTTTCCGACTCCCAAATCACCGTAAAGGCAGTAAACCTGACCTGCTGCTGCCTTTTCTCCGCATTGTTTTCCCAGTGCAAATGTCTCTTCTGCGCTGTTACTTTCTATTTTCATGTTTACCTCTTTTTATCTATCTTGTCCTCACAGAGTTTTCTTTCTCTCATATTTGCAATTGTTCTTTCATCATCTCATAAAACCAATCACAGAAAGCCTTCGAAAGGACATGATTCTTTATTTGTCTTTGACTTTTTTGCTTATCTATTTTATTTGTCTCTTATCTGTTTTTCATTTCTTCAATAAAGTTTAAAATATCTGCCCGCTGTGCTCCCATTGCCTCTGTAGGAATCAGGAAAGCATTATTCTTTCCGGTATAAATAACCGCAACGGATTTATAGAAAATTATCTTTGTTACTTTCTTCCACTCCACATCAATCGCATTTTCTGATAATTCCAGATGTAAGCCCCACTCGTCAAGCATGTAATGGAATGTCTGCTCATAGATTGGATTTAACTTCCTTGCATTCTTGGCACGAAGATATGTCGTAAATGGAATCCAGATCAGAATAAATAAGGAACAGATTAATGGCATAGCAATATTACCCTGTTTTTTAACGATAACGGCAATCGGCCATGCAATTGCTAAAACAGTGACAAGAATCATCAAAGGCTGACGATACGTATGCCCAAAAAGGAAGGTATTCAGTGCCGACTGTGTAATGTCTGCATCAATGCGATAATGCTTCCCCTGTGGCTCCATCATCACTTTTTTTTCTAATTCCTCTGGCTGCTTTTCTTCTTCATTATCGGAAACTGCCGCTGACATATTTATAGAAGTTTCTAAGTCATCTGCACCGGGTGTTCCTGCCTTTTCCGCATCACTGACACTGTGATTTCCAGCCGCTCCGGTAGTTTCTGTTTCTAATTCTTCCTCTCCGACCCCAACTGGTCTGTCGAGTTCTGCAAGATTCATCTTGCTTATTTCTTCAAAACTCTTCACGTTTTGCCCCTCCTATTGTGACCACAGCCTTACTTGTTGTGGTCAATCTTCATCGTAAGCTGGATTCTCTTTTTGTTTAAATCCACGCTCATTACCTGCACATCTATAATATCTCCCACACTGACTACTTCAAGCGGATGCTTAATGTAACGATCTGTCATCTGGGAAATGTGTACTAAACCATCCTGATGCACACCAATATCTACAAAGGCACCGAAATCAATAACATTGCGGACCGTTCCTTTTAAGACCATGCCTTCTTTTAAGTCTTTCATCTCAAGGACATCTGTTCTAAGTACCGGCTTTGGCATTTCACTACGTGGATCTCTTCCTGGCTTTTCTAATTCTTCTATAATATCGTGAAGTGTCATCTCACCAATGCCAAGATTTTCTGCCAATCCTTTTTCATCTTTAATCTGAGAATTAAGAGAGCTAAGACCACCGCCACGGATGCTTTCTGATGTGTAGCCCAAATCATTTAATAACTTTGTCGCTGCCTCGTAGGACTCTGGATGTACGCTTGTATTATCAAGTGGTTCTTCTCCACCAGGGATTCTTAAGAAACCTGCACACTGTAAAAATGCTTTTGGTCCAAGCTTTGGCACTTTTAAGAGTTCTTTTCTGGTGTGGAAACGCCCATTTTCCTCACGGTAAGCAACAATATTTTTCGCAACTGCCTTGCTGATTCCGGCAATGTAAGAAAGCAATGGGGCGGAAGCAGTATTTAAGTCAACACCGACTTTATTTACACAGTCCTCAACAACACCATTTAACGCTTCTTCTAATCGCTTCTGGTTCATATCATGCTGATACTGTCCAACACCAATTGCTTTTGGCTCAATCTTTACAAGCTCTGCCAGCGGGTCCTGCAATCTTCGGGCGATAGAGGCCGCACTTCTTTGTCCTACATCAAATTCCGGGAACTCTTCGGTTGCGAGCTTACTTGCAGAATAAACAGATGCGCCTGCTTCATTTACAATAACGTAAGCAACCTTTTCTGGTATTTCCCTGATCAGTTCTGTGATAACCTGTTCTGATTCACGGCAGGCAGTACCATTTCCCACACTGATTACAGAAACATTGTATTTCTTAATCATATCATGTACCGTTTTCTTGGCCTGTTCTACCTTACACTGTGGTGCAGTTGGGTATACAACAACGGTATCTAACACCTTACCCGTAGGATCTACCACAGCAAGTTTACATCCAGTACGGAATGCAGGGTCCCATCCTAAAACTGTTCTTCCTTCCATTGGCGGCTGCATGAGAAGCTGTGTTAAATTCTTTCCAAAGACAGTAATGGCACCTTCCTGTGCTTTTTCTGTAATTTCACTTCGAATATCTCTTTCGATGGATGGGGCAATGAGTCGATTGTATGCATCAAGTATCGCTTCTTCCATGAGTGCTTTTGTATTTAGATTATCCTTCACCATTGTTTTATTTAATGCATTGACAATCTGCACATCTGGTGCCTCTACCTTAACAGTAAGGAACTTTTCTTTTTCTCCACGGTTAATCGCAAGAACCCGATATCCCGTAACTTTAGAAAGTGGCTCTCTGAAATCGTAATACATTTCGTATACAGATTCTGCTTTCTCATCTTTTGCTTTTACAACAAGACTTCCCTGTTTCATCGTACAGTTACGGATGCTTTTACGATAATCTGCCATATCTGCAATCATTTCCGCAATGATATCCTTGGCTCCGGCAATCGCTTCTTTTGCGTTTGCCACACCTTTTTCTGCGTTCACAAAGGCTGCTGCTTCTTCTTCCATGCTTTTTGTTGTCTTCTGTAAAAGAAGAATATTAGCCAATGGCTCTAAGCCCTTTTCCTTCGCTTTTGTCGCTCTTGTCTGCTTTTTCGGGCGATATGGGCGGTATAAGTCATCTACTGCTACCAGAGTTTCTGCTGAGAGAATCTTTTTCTTTAAATCTTCTGTCATCTTACCCTGATCTGTAATCGCATTGATTACCTGCTCTTTTTTCTCCTCTAAGTTGCGAAGATAGAGAAGGCGTTCATGTAAATTACGGAGTGTCTCGTCATTAAGAGCTCCTGTCATTTCTTTACGGTATCTGGCAATAAACGGAATCGTATTGCCCTCGTCAATAAGCTGTACTGCTGCTTTCGCCTGTTCTTCTTTAATCGCAAGTTCCTGCGCCAGTTTTTTTATAATATCCATTATTCTGTCTGCTCCTTATGTCTGTAATTTTCATTTTAAGCCTTCTTTGGGGTTGTGATCCAGCGAAGGTATGCATTCATAAATGCATCCAGGTTGCCGTCCATCACGCTCTGCACATTACCGGTCTCTTCTCCGGTTCTGTGGTCTTTTACCATAGTATATGGCTGCATAACGTAGGAACGAATCTGGTTACCCCAGCCATTATCGGACACTTCACCACGGATATCTGATAATTTTTCCCGGTTTTCCTGCTCCTTAATCAGATACAGCTTTGCCTTTAACATCTGCATTGCCTTATCCTTGTTCTTGTGCTGGGAACGCTCATTCTGGCACTGTACGACAACACCAGTAGGAATATGGGTAATACGGATAGCCGAATCCGTCTTGTTAATGTGCTGTCCACCTGCTCCACTGGCACGGTAGGTATCAATACGGATATCTTCATCAGCAATCTCTACTGATAAATCTTCTTCAATATCCGGCATAACATCACAGGATGCAAAAGAAGTCTGTCTCTTTCCTGCTGCATTAAATGGGGAAATTCTCACAAGACGGTGTACTCCTCTCTCAGACTTTAAGTATCCGTAAGCATTCTCCCCATTTACTTCAAATGTAATGGATTTGATTCCTGCCTCATCTCCATCGAGATAATCAAGAACTTCTGTCTTAAAGCCGTGACTATCCGCCCATTTGCTATACATTCGGTAAAGCATTCCTGCCCAGTCACAGGATTCCGTTCCTCCTGCACCTGCATGAAGGGTAACAATCGCATTATTTTTATCATACTCACCAGATAAAAGTGTCTGAATCTTTAAATTATCAAATTCTATCTCAAATTCTCCAAGTAATTCTTCAATATCTGGAATCACACTGGCATCATTTTCTTCATTACCAAGTTCAATCATGGTAGAAACATCATCCAGCGTTAATTCTAATGCATGATAGGCAGAAACGGTATCTTTGAGATTTTTAACTTTTCTGGTAACTTCCTGTGCCTTGTCCGGGTCATTCCAGAACCCCTCTTCCCGCATTTCACTTTCTAATTCTTTAATCTGCTCATGCTTATGAGAAAGTGCCAGAGAAACGCCAAGCTCTTTCATCGGCTCTTTATATTGATTTACCGTAAATTTGTATTGTTCTAATTCAACCAATTATAAAACCCTCTCTATTATATAAAATGTAGACAAAATATAAAAACCTGCAATCATTCAGTATAACTTCTCAAGGACGTTTATTCATCCTGAAATCTTTTAGAACGATTACCTGTAGTTATCTGTATATTTGAATAGTTCCATGTATATGATAAAGAAAGGCACAGTGCCTATTCCTTCGCAGGTGCATTCTCTGCATCTGCTGCAAAATATTCACTGTGCAAAACTTTTCCTGCGCGGAGCGCGTTTTAAAAATGTCTTTCCAAGCACACACTAATTTGCAAATCTTCCGCAGCAGTTTTTATATTTCTTTCCGCTGCCGCATGGACATGGTGCATTACGTCCGATTTTTGCTTCTTTTCTGCGGTAAGGTCCTCTTTCCACAAGCTCATCCTTGTTTGTACCTGTTGCTCTTGCAACCTGTTTTCTCTCAACCTTCTGCTCAATCTGAACGTGCATTAATGCACCAACAGTATCGTGACGAATGTTCTTTGTCATCTCCTCAAACATATCGTATCCAAGGAATTTATACTGAACAACTGGGTCTTTCTGTGCGTAGGACTGAAGTCCGATACTCTCACGGAGCTGATCCATATCATCAATGTGGTTCATCCACTTACTGTCAATAACTTTAAGAAGGATAACCCTCTCTACCTCACGGATACCATCGTTAAAGATTGCTGCATCTTCTTCACCAAGTTCTACACCTTCCTCTGGCACATTAACTTTGGCAAATTCGTTGAAGTCTTTTTCTTTCTTATGGTAAACCTTCATTGCTTCATCCTGCAGACGAGAGATCAGAGCTTCTTTGTCGTTCTTCTCTTTTTCTTCATCTGTAAGAGTGATTGGCTCTAATGGAATCTTTCTTCTTAAAGACTCGTTCAGTTCTACAAGATTTAACTCTTTTAATGGCTGCTCGCCTGCGACCATGTTCACATCGTCAGCAACAACGTCTTTAATCATCTTGTAAACAACATCACGCATGCTCTCACCATTCAATACACGGCG
>ENA-OPVT01001301-OPVT01001301.1-human-gut-metagenome-genome-assembly--contig:-NODE-1301-length-16170-cov-7.814024_pt1 | contig 16170 bp, 16 predicted proteins | sample MGYA00241499_ERZ501990 | MGnify/ENA primary metagenome ERZ501990 (study PRJEB25962, sample SAMEA2042104) | human gut metagenome | biome: human gut; feature: human-associated habitat; material: faeces...
AAAAATACCGTGAGTAATGATTTTAAGGCATCATTGGCCTCCTTACAATCTTCGCCAAACACATACTTAAAGGCGAAATCATTTAATAAATTAGCGCTTCTCATAAGCACCTCATTTCTAGTAGGCATTTAACTGTCATCTAGATAGATAAGTATCGTAATGTCGATTTGTATATTTCCTTGTAGTTTGATTACTTAATAAACAACAATTCGTTTGATAAGACTTTAAATTCAGTTAGTATCGATATTAAAAGAGCTAACATCACTTTTGAGTCATAGATCAAGATACATTTACCTCTTCATTTTATGACTATCTATTCAACTAGGTGCAATAGATATAGAACACCAGATTACCTACATACTCTTATACGTAATTTTTTCAACAAATTCTAGAAAAGATGAAAAAAATGCATCCATTTAAACAGATGCATTAAACAATATCACTCAATTTTAAAATATACTTATGAATATCTTCTTCCTTTGAAATATCATACTCATCACATATTTTAATAAAGTAATTTTTAATAGAATCCTTTGTGATCAATTCATTTGAAGGTATATCATCACCATAACCATTACGAGCAATTAACCATGGATTTTCTTTATGTGTTGTTTTCTCCAAAGTTTTACCCCCATATTGACCAAATGTATTTACAACTAAATCTATAATATATTTATCTTCATCATCTAAATATTTTTTATATCCTTCAAACATAATAAATTTCGGATCATCAATCACATTAAAACCAAACTGCTTAAATATATTATACACATCTTTATAAACCGGTCCGTGTACCCAAGCCTCGCAATTTTCTTCAAACATTTCTCTACCATTTAACACAAACGACAATCCCTGTATATAATATAATAGTTTCTGAAGCATTAATGGAGTTACCTCATCTAATTTTTCAAATATATATGAAATGACACCAATCATCTTATTCGAAATAATGAACATATTTTTTAACTCACTTACTCTATTCATCGATTTTTTGAATGCTGCCAAAGCAACTCTATCTTTATTTTCCAACAGTTTTTGTTCCATATATACCGGAGATGATAACGCATTGCGTATGATATTTGAATACTCTTTTGAAGGCACTTGCCCCAACAAATATCGCGTAATCGTTATTTCACCAAAGCCTAACACAATGGATAATGGAGCTTTTCCAATATTATACAATTCCATCAAAGTATGAATATCTTCTATTGAAACTAAACCTTTTAACTTTCGGTACTGCTCATCTATTTCGTGGACATTTAAATCGATAATACCAGGAACACTCATGAATCCACCACATGTATCACAAACAGCACAAGTAATCTCAAAAGTTAAATTTTCTCCACGAATATTTTTTGTGACACATCTTTTTTGTAATGAATAAGACGACATCTCTCTACACTCAACACAAAAATCAGTTTCTCTTTGCATATTACAATTACCTCCTTCTTTTATTGAAAATAATACACCAGTGGATATTTTTGTTTATGAAAAGATACCACAATCAAAAACTTATCTTCTATTTTATTAAACTTAATATACAATAGAACCATTTCACTTTTTTCTTCGAATCTTTTAATCAAATCGATTTCCTTTCCAAAAACATATAGCCATTCATGATTAAAATTCGCATGTTTATTTTGAACCTTCTCACAAAAGTCATATACCGTTAAATTCAACAATATTGATTTAACACTTTCCTCATTTATCAAATATTCATCAAATAATGACAAATTTGTTAATCGATTCGAATTCAAAGCAATTCTAAACTTACCATCCAAAATCAGCTTTTTTGCTTCACCTAAATAATCATTAATTTCAGATTCATCAATCAAGAGATTCGCCTCCACTTTATGATGGCATTTTCTTCTTTCTCTATCACAATTATATCATATGATATATTTTTGTAAATATCCTATCATAAAGAATATAAATAAAAATGCATCCATTTAAACAGATGCATTATAATATGTCGCAATATCACTTTCTGAAATATAGCCACACTCTGCCATTGCCTTTAATACCGCATATTGTTTCTGTTTGGCCTGCGTAAAATGATTGACCAATTCATAATGACTTGGAGATTGTGGAATACCCGCCAATAAAGAAGCTTGCGCAACCGTTAAATCTGCAGGAAGCGTATCCAAATAACCCATACTCGCCTCATATATGCCTGTATAATTATTTCCATAATTGATCACATTCACATATAAAGTAACAATATCGTTTTTTGAATAATGCTTCTCTAAATAACGCGCCACAAAAAACTCTGTACTCTTACGATCCCATGAGCTTTCAAACATCCCGTACAAGTTTTTCGCAAGTTGCTGCGTAATCGTAGAACCACCACTTGTTAATAGATCTTCATCAAATTGAGAAACGGCCGCACGAACCAAGCCAATATAATCAAAACCACCATGATCATAAAAGCGACGATCCTCTATCGCAATGGTAGCCCGAATCAAATTTGGTGATATATCATCATAATCCACATAATAAGGACTTGCCCTTACTTCATTGACTACCTCATCAACTGATTTTGTTTCTGTAAGCTGTAAATAATTCCAATACCCCTTGCCAAAAAAGACGCCGACAAAACCAATAATTAGAATCAACAACAACTTAAATATAAACTTAACTAACTTTTTCATACCTAAACATTAACATACAAAAAAGAACTTGTAAAATTACAAGTCCGTAAGATTAATCTTTTAAAGTTACATGTGTTGCATCTTTGAAAATAGAATTTGCCGCAATCTGACCACGCACACGAGATAATGGATATACATTTGTATGTGGACCAATAATAGTTCCTGGACATAGAACAGAATTACATCCAACCTCTACATAGTCACCCATGAAAGCACCGATTTTTCTTAATCCCGTTTCAAATTCTTCAACCACATTATAATTTTCATCTTTTCTTCTTAAGATGATATTATCACGAGCACTCTTCAAATTACTTGTGATACCACCAGCACCCAAGTGAGAATGATATCCTAAAATACTATCCCCAACATAGTTATAGTGAGGGGTTTCTACATTGTCAAATAAGATGCAGTTTTTTAATTCCACACTATTTCCAACAACACAATTTGCCCCAACCAAAGCACTACCACGAACAAAGGCACAATGGCGCACTTCCGTTTTTGGACCAATAATACATGGAGCACCTAAATAAGCACTTTCAAATACATGAGCAGTTTTATGAACCCAAACATGCTCTTTGACTTCCACATAATCTTCCCCTAAGTTTTTTCCTAATTCCAAAATCAATTCTTTGATTCCAGCCAAGGCTTGCCAAGGATATTCAAACTGTGCCAAGTAATCCTTAGCCAAAGTATGATCTAAATCATAAAGCTCACTAATTTTGTACATAAATTTCCTTCTTTCTTACCATTCAGGCTCAAACTTAAATTCAACCCGAATTTCATTTTCATCTATATCTAAAATCGCATAACTACAAGGTCTTCCATCCCTTGAATGCGATAAAGATCCAGGATTCAATAACGTTACTCCATTCACTTGATCCAAATAGGCAACGTGCGTATGTCCAAAACATACAATATCACAATTCAATTCTTTTGCCCTATTTGAAAGCTGTTCACTCCTTGAAAAATACGAGAAACGATGTGAATGCGTAACATAAATACGATGCTTACCAATTGGAATAATTCTTTCATCTTCAAAACGACCATAATAATCATTGTTTCCACGAACAACGATATAGCCTGGATAAAACATAGGATCCGCCTCTAAATCACCACAATGAATAAACAATCCTGCATCTGGATGTTTTTCACGAATCGCATTTAATATATCATTTCTTCCATGAGAATCACTCACAACCACAATTTTCATAAATTACCCCTAATTCAGTTCATCTTGAAAAGACATTTGTTCCATACTCTTATCACCATCATGCAAGATCTTAGCATTCTCTATACCCACATATCGAAGTACAAATGGCAAATACCAATGTCCCGTCTTCTTTTCATGACCTTTTCCATAACGCACCACAAAACCATATCGATACGCATTTTCCAATATCCATTCTACACGATTTTTATTTTCCTTAGACAATTCTTCTTCGACTTGCGTATAGTCCATATCTTCATTTAGATGCTGCTTACAAAGCTCTATCCACTCATTTTGACCATCTAAAACAATCGTATACCCTAATTGCTGCTCATTCTTTCCAGCCCCATACATATAATTATCAACACCCGCAAATTCCTTTGACGCATTGACATACTGATCTAAGACTTGTTCATAATTCAAGTAACCACTTGAGACACTCAAATGATCTTGTCCATCCATAACCGAAGCATAACTATCTAACATACTCGATAAGTTATCAACCATAGCACTTTGAACATATATACCATTAAAATCCACTAAATTTTCTGGTGCATATTTATATACTGTATTTTCCTGGTTTAAGACAACATATGGATTTGTAGGATCTGCCACCAAACGTAAATCCGAATATAGGACAGCCTCATTTTCATAATATGTTGTTAAATCAATATAGGAATAGTGCGACAACAATTCCTTTAAAGAATCATACGAAAAATTCTTACGGAAACGATTCACAAAATTGACAATATATTCATTATCCGCATCCTGCGTATCTTTTGCCTCTTTATAATACAACGTGTTTTTTAAACTAAATCCATCTAGCTTAATAAAATCCATAAACTTATCTGGCGTAATATGCTGATTGATCAAATAATCAATATCATTACTATCTAAATATTCTAGAATGATATCACGATTTGCATCCGTCGTATAAGGATACCTGGCTAACGGATCATATGACTTATCCATATGGTAAAGACAAAAACATCCCACCGCAAAACAAATCACGATCAATAAAACACGTGCTCGCATTTCTTTTTTACTAATCAAAATAAGTACCTCACGCAAAACATTATACTAAACTATCATTTTTCATGCAAACGAGCATAAAGAATCTTAGCCACATCTTCAGGAATCACTTCACTAAGCTGTTCTACACTTGCTAGTCGCATCTGCTTCATACTCTTAAAATGCTTCAACAATTCTTTTTTACGCTTAGGACCAATACCACTTACCGTATCTAACACTGATTTTGTCATAGACTTATCTCGTAACTTTCTATGATACGTAATCGCAAAACGATGTACCTCATCCTGCATACGTGTCAACAAAAAGAATAAACTGGATTTAGAATCAATAGGAATTTCATTTAAATTTACATCCATCAAAGCACGCGTCGCATGCTTATCATCCTTAACTAAACCTGCCACTCTTAAATCAAGCTGCAACATATCTATAATTTCTTTGGCAGCCGAAATTTGAGCGGCACCCCCATCCACCAACAATAAATCTGGCATTGGCAAATGCTCTTTCAACAACCTGAAATACCTACGATAAATAACTTCCTTCATACTATCGACATCACTTCTGTAACCATCCAATTTATAATGACGATACGAATTCTTATCTGGAATTCCATCCTTAAAAACAACCAACCCACTCACATTAAAAGTCCCTTGAATATGCGAGTTATCAAACATTTCTACCGTATGAATATTGGCATCAAATATTTTTGACAACATAGCATTGGCCTTTTTAAGCTCATTATCCTTACGAAATACCAACTGAAATTTTTGTTCATGCGCCTCTTTCGCATTCTTATACACCATTTCAATCAATTTTTTCTTTTCCCCACGAATCGGAATATGCACATTCGTATTTAAAGCCTCTTTTAAAACATCGACCGGCGTACCTTGTGGCACCAAGATTTCTTTTGGCACTACATTCTTCTCATAATACTGCATGATAAAACTTGTAAAAGCATCCATCTCATCTTCATATAAAGGCGTAATAGACATATTTCTTTCCAATAATTTCCCTTGTCGAATAAAGAAACCCTGAAAGGAAATATAGCCGGAATCCACATAATATCCAAACACATCACGATTGGCCAGGTCTTTAAAATCAATCGTCTGCTTTTCAATCACATGCTCTAATGCCTGAATCGTATTATAGATTTCTTGCGCCTTTTCAAACTGCAAATTTTCACTGGCATTCAACATTTTTGCCTGCAAAGAATCCATCACCTCTTTGGTATCCCCACACAAAAATTTCTTAATTTTTTTACGCGTCTTCTCATTTTCCTTAGGATCAATCTCATGAATACAAGGCCCTAAACACTGATGCATATGATAGTACAAACAAGGACTATCCGGAATATGACGACACTTTCTTACAGAAAAGATTTGATTGATCAACCTCACAATTTCATAAGCCGACTGACTGCTTGGATACGGCCCAAAATATTCACTCTTCTTACTTTTAATATTACGCGTTGTACGAACCACGAAATTATTTTCCTTTGTGATCTCAATATACGGATACGTCTTATCATCCATAAACATAATATTATATGGAGGTGTATGCTTCTTAATTAAATTGATTTCCAATAATAAAGCCTCTTTTTCACTGCCCGTCACAATAAATTCAAAATCACGAATATGCGAAACAAGACGCGTTGTCTTATTATTATGTGTACCATGAAAATAAGAACGCACACGATTCTTTAATACTTTGGCTTTTCCTACATACAAAATATTCTGATTCTCATCCTTCATGATGTAACAGCCAGGTGCATCCGGAAGTAAAGCCAATTTATCTTGTAAATGCTTAGAAATACTCATTTTATCCCCTACTTTAATATGACTATCGTTGCTCCAAGTCCACCTTCACTAGGACCTGCACTTGTAAATTTAGAAACATTGGGCTGTTTCTTTAAATCCTTCCAAACGGCTGTTCTTAAAGCCCCCGTACCCATACCATGAATGATACGAACTTGTTTTATATGCTTAACAACCGCTTGATCTAAATATTTATCTAAAGCTGCAATGCCTTCTTCAACACGCATACCAATTAGATTCAACTCTAAAGGAAAGCGACTCGATACACTTTCTACATGCGCTTTATACGTTGTCTTTTTAATTTGTGGTTTATGCATAGGCTCCAACTTAGAAAGCTTGACCTTCATCTTCATTCCATTTGTTAAAACCGTAGCTTCATTTCTTCGAATATCTACAATTTCACCATGCGAATTCAAACCCGTGATCTTTACATAATCCCCCACTTTGAATTCTTTCTTTTCCTGTTCTTCTTCTACTACATTCTCATTTAAAAGATCCAACTCATGCATCTTTTCAATCTGCTTATGCTGCTTACCCGTCTTTTGTTTACGAAGTACAGTTAAAATTTCTTTAGCCTGCGCCTTTTTCTTTTCAAGCATCTCATTTAACTGTTCTTGATAGGACGCATCCAATTCAGCCTTACGTTTTTCTATTTCTTTTTCTTTTTCATAAGCCTCTTTTTGAACACGATGCGCATCCTCAATCAATGCATTAAAACGCTCTTTTTGTTTCAATACATCATTTTGAAGCTTCTCTAATTTCTCTAGTTCTTTTTCCGTCTGCTTTTCATTTTCATTCTTTAAAAAATCAGCTCTTTTTAAAATAGATTCTTCCAAATGATATTCTCTAGCAATATGAAACGCATAACTAGCCCCAGATACACCCGGAATATATTTATAAGTTGGCTTAAGAGTTTCTGGATCAAACTCAACACTCGATACCAAGACATGCTCATTGGCTTTTCCATACGTTTTTACTTGCGAATAGTGCGTTGAAGTAATGATCGTACTCTTTTTTGAAATCAAATACTCCAATATCGCAACCGCAAGACTGGCTCCTTCTAAAGGATCTGTACCATTTCCAATTTCATCCAATAAGATAAAACTATTCTCATCACTCTTTTGACAAATATGAGAAAGCCTAGAAATGTGACTTGAGAAAGTCGATAAATTATTTTCAATGGATTGATGATCTCCAATATCAAAATACATCGATTGATAAAATGGCAAGATGGCCTTATGACATAATACAGGAAATGCCGCATGAGCCAACGCCACAAATAGACCAATCGTCTTTAAGGTTACAGTTTTACCACCCATATTCGGTCCTGAAATCATAAGACAAGCTTGTTGATCATTTAATTCATATGTGTTACAAACCACTTTCTTTTCATCGATCAACGGATGTTTGGCATGCTCTAAATACAATGAATGATCTCTCGATTGTAAAGAAGGAATACATCCATCATAGCGAATAGCCCATTTTGCCTTTGTGAAAGCCACATCAATGATTGTTAATGTTTCTAATGCCGAAGTTAATGCGAGTGCATGTTTCTTTACTTGCATAGACAATTCTTTACAGATTCTTTTTTTCTCTTCTTCAATACGAATCACTAAGGATGAAATCTCATTATTATCCGCTACAAAACTCGATGGCTCTACATAATAGGCAAGACCTGAACTGGATTGTCCATGAATCATACCTCCAAAGGCATTTTTATCTTGTGCACGCACTAATACGACAACACGTCCCGAAACCGTTGTCGTCATATTTTCCATTAATTTTGAACTATTCTTCTTTAAAAACTGTCTCGATTTCGACTGCAAAGCTAAACGCGTATCTACCAAAGCCTTATGCATACTCTTTAATGCAGGTGTGGCATCTTCTTTAACACTCCCCGTTAAATCAATTTTGGAAATAATCGAATCCATCAAACGCGAACATCCATCCATCGATTGAGCTAGATTGGTTAATTCTGTAAGTTCAGAAGAATCCAAACTCAATTTTGCCTGCTTAACGGCCGTTAAAAAATGATAGATGGAAATCAATTCTTTACTTGTCAAAGTCATTTGTTTTTCAGCTTTTGAAACAGGTAAAGAAATGTCATTGGCTCCTGACAAATTCAATAAACCACCTTTTTGTTCAAACTGGATAGCTTCTTTAGCATAATTCAATTGTTCTTGTATTTCTAATTTATTAAATTGAGGCAACGCATTCAAAATCTTTTCTTTGGAACAAGAAAAACTTGAAAATGCGCAAATCTGAGTTAATACACTCGAGAAATCAATAGCCTGATTTAGTTCATCTCTAAAATTTCGTTTCATAAAATACTCCGTTCCTACCTATTTTAACACAAATTTTATGGTAAACTAAATAAGGTGATTAAAATGGCAACATTGACAAAGAATATGACAAAAGAAGAAATCTTTCAATTAAAAAACCGATTGTCTTCTTTTATTTTAAAAGAAAGTACACCTCCATATACGTATTATCAAATCAAGACAAAAGAGTGTACAATTACAGCTTACACAAGTGGTAAAGTTGTATTTCAGGGAGCTGATCTTTCTTGGTTAGAACCTGCAACGCCTCAAAAAGAAGCACAAGACCAGGCTGGAAGTGATGAAGTTGGTACAGGCGATTATTTTGGTCCTGTTGTAGTGGCTAGTTGTATCGTCACAACAGAAGCAAGAGAAAAATTATCTCATTTAGGCATACAAGATTCCAAACAAGTAGATGATACCAAAATCAGAAAACTAGCCCCACTCATTAAAGATGTCTGTCCACACAGTATTTTGATTGTGCCCAATTCAAAATATAACGATATGCACGATTCTTGTAATATGGTGGACATGAAATGTCGTTTACACAACCAGGCCTATGTAAACTTAGTACATAAAGGATATACCCTTCCTAAACAAATCGTCATCGATCAATTTGTCCAGGAAAAAAGTTATTATCGCTATCTACAAGGTTTTCCTGAAGTGATTCGCGGCATTACTTTTGAAACAAAAGCTGAAAACAAGTATCTTGCGGTAGCTTGTGCAAGCATTCTTGCTCGCAATGCCTTTTTAGAAGCTTGGGATCTTATGGAAGAAAAATATGATTTTAAATTTGAAAAGGGAGCTGGTAATAAAGTAGATGCTTGTGGAAAAGAATTTGTGAAAAAATTTGGAAAAGAAAAGCTTTACCAAGTGGCAAAGCTTCATTTTAAAAATACTCAAAAAATCGGTGTTTAACGCCTTCTTCGATCCTTTTGCGCTATGGAATAATAGCGCTTTTTATCTTCATACATCTTTTGATCGGCTGCTTGTAAAATTTCACTCAAATTTAAACAACGCTCTTTCCATATATACCCTGTCGCAACACTAATTTCTAGTTCTTTCATACGAACGAGCAACTTATTGTATTTAGACATAAATTCAGATTCCAAAACATCTTGTTCGATTACCACAAATTCATCGCCACCAATACGATATGAGTTATCCGCAAAAATTTCTTGTAGTACATAAGAAGCACTAATAATCAAAGTATCTCCTGCAAGATGTCCCATTTTATCATTGATTTCTTTTAATCCATTTAAATCCAGATAAATAACACCCACTGAATAAAGTTCTTTACGCCTATTTTTTTCAATATATTCATTAAAGTGATTGCGATTTTGTGCATAAGTCAAAGAATCCACATAACTTAAATTCTCTAAATGTTTCTTTTCTTTTTCACGAGCCATAGCTGTCTTAATAAAGAAACATAAAGATTCTAAAAAGTTTTTTTGGTAGTAGTTTTGTTTAGGGTTGTCTACCGCAAAAACACCTTTAATTTGATGATTATCCACAAATGGTACAAGGATTATACTCTGTATTTTTTGCGAAATAAAACTTGAATAAATGGGACTCGTCTTTGAAATTTCACGAGTTACATCTTCAATATAATATGACTTTTGATTTTCAAAAAATTGATTTACTAAATCCATATGTTCTAAACACAGGTGGACCATATGATCAATATGAATATCATCATGTCTATTTCCATATTCATAGATGCTGTTGGTTTGTTTATTTTCAAAATCTAAATCTAATACATAACATCTTTCAGCTTGATAAAATTCACAAATAGTTTTCAAGATATCATCAATGGCTCCCTTTTGATTTGTATCATTCGATAGTTTACGAACGCATTGAATCAAAGTATGTGATACATTCAAGTCTTTTTCAAATTCATTCGATTTTTTAGAAATGCGTCGAACTTTTGTGATATGGAACCCACAATACAATAAAAGAATCACAACTTCACAAATGACCATGGCCATATAATTCTTTTTCAATGCCAATGCACTCGCAAAGGCTACATCTTCATCCACTATGACAATTAATTCCCAATTATATACTTTAACTGGTTTATAACTTAAATATTTTTTAATGCCATCTTTTTCAAATTTCACGACACCTGATTTTAAAGCATGTATTTGTTTTATAACGTCTTTTTTAGGCGATAATAATTTACAACCATTCGTTGAAAAAGTGTCATAATCTAAAATATCTTGATTATTCATCACAACCTGTCCATCCGTTGTATCAATAATGAGATTTTGTGTCTTTCCATTATATATTTGCGTATAAAACTGTTCATCTAAAGTATCACATTGAATTACACCAACTAAATAGGCAACGACTGATTCATTTTGTTTGATAGGCACATAATAATTTACACTTTTTTTATTGGTCATTGAATCTATATGCGCTAGATCCATATATTCCGCATTAAAATCCAATGTCAAAAAATCATTCGATTGAATTTGTTGCGCATCTTTATGCATTGTATACATCGTATTATTTTGCATCAATAAATCGACGCGTTCAAACAAAGATACATCTTCAAATGTACTTAATCGACTGCTGTATTCTTCATATGTAGGCAAATGATCTTCATTGGAAAAATCTTTTCCAATCAAACGCAAATAATTCAAATCATCCTACATACGATTTTGAATACTTTGAATGATGGCATTACTCGCATTTTCTAATCGGTTGTAACAACTTTCTTCTTCTTGTTTAAAACTAATATTATAGGTTGTAACAGTTAATGCCAATATCAATATCATAACTAAAAGTGTTGGCAACAACTGATTTATTTGTTTTTTCATACGTATTCCTTTTAACATTTCTAACTTTAATTATAAACCTATAAAATGCTAAAGGCAAAAAAAGAAGTAACATAAGCTACTTCTTTAACGATTGTTGATCTTTGTTTCAACCTCAATATCATAAGGAAGTTGAATCAATTTTACACCCGCATCATGAAACATGCGTTTACTCGCAATATTTCCCTCTGTACCATCATACTTGTCACTTTCATATACAACACAAGTAATACCGGCTTGAATAATGGCTTTTGCGCATTCATTACATGGAAATAATGAAACATAAAGTGTACATCCATGTAGATCTTGAATACTATTTAAGATCGCATTCAATTCAGCATGTACCACATAAGGATATTTTGTTTCTAGAAACTGCCCATCTCGAGCCCAAGGAAATTCATCATCTTCACATCCATAAGGAAAACCATTATAGCCTAGTCCAACCACTCTTTTTTGTGGATTGACAATACAAGCTCCTACACGCGTATTTGGATCTTTTGAACGCATAGCACTCAAATGTGCCATACCCATAAAATACTGATCCCAACTCAATACATCTTTACGCATTATTTTTCCCCTTCTCTAAGTTCATTTAATACTTTTTCAAACGTTGGTTCTAATGGTACTTCAAAATGCATCTTTTCATGTGTTGTTGGATGAACAAATTCCAAGGCGCATGCATGCAATAACTGGCCATTGGCTTGGATTGTTTTTCTAGGGCCATATTTTGGATCGCCTGCAATTGGATGTTCAATATATTGCATATGTACACGAATCTGATGAGTTCTTCCCGTTTCCAATTGACATTTAATGTACGCAAACTTACTGAAGTTTTCCAAAACATTAAAATGCGTGATCGCATCCTTTGAGTTGTTTGCGGTAACCGCCATTTTCTGTCGATCCTTTTCATCACGACCAATTGGCGCATGAATCGTACCATATTCATGTGTAAACGGTTTATGTACAATGGCTACGTATTCTCGATGACATGTCTTATCTTGAAGTTGTTGACTCAATGCCTCATGTGCCACATCATTTTTGGCAACCACAAGTAAGCCAGACGTATCTTTATCAATACGATGTACAATACCTGGTCGCATCACACCGTTTATACCACTCAAATCTTTACAATGATATAATAAGGCGTTTACTAAAGTACCCGAATAATGTCCTGGAGCGGGGTGTACCACCATACCTTTTGGCTTATTGATCACAATAATATCATGATCCTCATATACGATATCTAAATCAATCGGTTCGGGTAATACTTCGGTTGAATCAAGTTCAGGAATTGAAACTTCAATTTCATCTCCTATACAAACTTTATAACTCGCCTTCATCACCTTTTGATTGACCAAGACATTTCCTTCATCCAATAAATCTTTAATTCTCTTACGCGAAAAATCTAACTTTTCAGCTAATACTTTATCTAAACGATCCAATTTTGTATCTTCATCTATTTTTAGGATTCTTGTTTCCATTTCGCTTGCTCCTTCTTATCGTCTATAAACATACTGATTAATATTAATGCAATTCCTACGGTTATGCAAATGTCCGCCACATTAAATACGGGAAATGGATAACCAAAAATATAGAAACTAAAAAAGTCTCTAACATATCCTAGACTCATACGGTCAATAAAGTTACCAATAGCTCCTGAGAAAACTAAAGATAAACAAATTTGATAGCGTGAATCGTTCGTTTTAAAAAACATATATACCATCGCAACTAGGGCAATTAGAGTTAGTGCTGCAAAAAAGCCCATTCCAGCTTGTGCAAACATACTAAATCCAGCTCCAGTATTTTGAACATACGTCAAGTAAAAGAAATGATTGATCATTTCCACGGTTTCATTTAATTTGATCGACTTCACAATAGCCCATTTCGTCCATTGATCTAGTCCTAAAGTGACAAATACTATTAATAAGGATGCCACTACTGTTTTTCCTTGTTTCATCTTATATCCCCTTTTAAAACGATTTGTTTCTTCTATGTAAAAATAACATTTTGAAAAATAACCATACACTCATGCCAAGCGCAAAGATATATCCAAAAAAGCCAAGTGCAGGTATACCCATAATGGACGGTTTCATTTTTGTTGTACAAATCAAGCTTGAACCTACAACCAAGGCTGCAATCAACACACATACAATCAAACGATTCACCATCTGATCAATTTTGGCAAGTGGAGCTTGAGAACCCATTAAATTTAAGTTTACCTTGATTTGTCCTCTTTGAACCATCTTTAGTACATCACTAGCCTGTACAGGAATATCGATTGAATGTGAAAGTGCATCTACACTTCGCTTAAATCCCGACTTCATTTCTTTTTGCCAATCAATCTGCGTCAAACTTGACTTATGACTCATTGCTATCTTCATTGTATTCATATTCGGATCTAAAGCCGTTAATGTTCCTTCAATTGTCATCATCGAACGAGCTAGCATACTTATGCCTTTAGGCAAAGAAATCGAATAAACATGACATATTGAAAACATGTCTTGAACAAGTTTTGCGACGTCAATTTCAGCATAAGGAACACTCAAATATTGATTTACAAATTTATCCATGTCGTTACAAAATGCAGAATAATCAATTTCTTTCTTACAATCTCCAATCATTAAAATGCAATCGACTAATTTCTGTGTATCCTTTAATGCGATGGCACGAACCGCCGATTTCATCGTTTCCCTTTCATTCGCATCTAAGATTCCCATCATACCAAAATCAATCCATACGATTTGATTATCGCGAATTCTTAAATTTCCTGAATGCGGATCCGCATGAAAGAAACCATTCTCAATGATTTGTGAAATATAATTAAATGCCAATTTATCGGCAATTTCACTACGATCATAGCCTAGTTCATCCAATTTTTTTGAATCTGTAATTTCTATACCATCCACATATTCCATCACTAGAATATTTTTTCGTGTATATTCATCATAAATTTTAGGTGCGTCAATAAATTTACAATCCTTATATTCATTTTTAAATCGTTTCGCAAACTGTGCTTCAATCGTAAAATCCATTTCTTGTTTAGCCGTGTACCAAAATTCATCGATAACCATATCTAAATCGACGACACTTGAAACAATATCGGATAGATTTAATATTTTTACAGCTTTTCTTAATAATGCGACATCCCGTTCCATCCACTCATAAATTTTTGGTCGTTGAATCTTTAAAACAACTCTTTCTTTTGTCTTTAGGGTTGCTGCATGTACTTGCGCAATCGATGCCGATCCTAAACATATTTCATCAATACTCTCAAATTCTTCATGAAACAAATCACCATATGTATCTTGAATAATTTGTTCAACCATCGAAAAAGGCATCGGTGTTACATGAGAGCGAAGCTTCATCAATTCTTTACAATAACGCTGTGAAAACAGATCTTGTCTTGTTGACATGATTTGGCCAATTTTGACAAATGTTGGCCCTAAATCTTCTAAAATCATACGAAATTTTACTGGATCCATTCCCTTTTGAAGGTGATGTTTTCTAAGTATTGATACAATCTGGGCAAATCTAGCACTTGTTGACATCGTTTTTGTATCACTCATTTTTTCACATCCTGTCTTCTATGTAAAGGTGTATTGGTCACTTTACTCTTTTTTAATACCTTACGTGTATTGAATTTCTTCTTATCTTCCACAAGAATCATTTTCAACAAACGACTCCAATCTTTATTATTTTTCATAACAGTATTTTAACATACTTGTTAAAAATCAAAAAGAAACAGTATTCACTGTTCCTTAATAGTAATCATCGACCAACGTAATTTTATCTTTTAAAGCCTTACCATAACGAATACTTATATGAATTTCATTATTTTTCGCGTAATATTCATCATAGGATTTTGTTCGAAACGTGTTAAATAATGTTTGTAAATCCGGTAGTTCGACAGTTGTAAAATCGTAAATATTCCAAATGTCGCTTATGTAGCGCTTTTTTTATGTCAAAAGACACATTTAATAAAACAGGATATAGACATCATTAATGTCAAATAGACTTGTACAATTTACCTGTAAGTGAGGTAATGAAACATGTGTACAGAATTTAATTTAAAAATAGATGAATCTACTGAGTTGCTAGATACAAGAATATTCGATAGCTATGATACAAATGAATTGCTACTATTATCCGATACTATTAAACAATCATGCTTTGAATTTCTATTCAATTCTCATATTGAGTGCTGCCCTTATTGTGGAAGCGTTCATATCGTTAAGGCTGGAAAAAACAGTAAAGGAACACAACGCTATAAATGCAACAATTGTAAACGAAGGTTCATTAATAGTACAAATCATCTAATGCATTGGTCCCACT
>ENA-OPVT01001320-OPVT01001320.1-human-gut-metagenome-genome-assembly--contig:-NODE-1320-length-15942-cov-4.678165_pt1 | contig 15942 bp, 10 predicted proteins | sample MGYA00241499_ERZ501990 | MGnify/ENA primary metagenome ERZ501990 (study PRJEB25962, sample SAMEA2042104) | human gut metagenome | biome: human gut; feature: human-associated habitat; material: faeces...
ACGCAGGATCTGTGCAGCTTACGATATCAGGCAAAGCCATATATTTTCCATCGCATCCTGCATCATCGTGACATTAGAAACAAAAGATCATAAATGGATACGCTTTTTCCCAGTCTTTCAGGAAATAAGTCTTGTCAGCCAGTTCATATCCTTTGCAAAGCAACTGGTTATAAATTGTTTCACGTTGTGGGTCTTGTGTGCCCATTGCCATGTATTGAAGCATATATTCATAAGTCGTCTGTTGGGTTTCAACCTGCGACTTTAGTTCCCAGTTATTAAGCGTGTTTGCCGATTCCTTAATTTGGGTAAACGCTTCTTTTAATCTTTTCTCGTTTAACAGTTGAATGATTTCCTTATGCATGATGTCGTTTCAGAAGTCTTATAAAATACAATCAGAAAAATACCTTAGTAAAAAACTTTTTCCTGTAGACAAAAGTAATAATTATTTCTCACTTTTTGCCGGTAGAATATTGATAAATGAAAAAAAATCAGTTACAGATGTTTTTATTTAAGCTTCATTATCAGGTGTTTAATGGGGTGTGGAGATTTTTTTTCAAAAAAAATGATTTTTCGGATAGGGGTTTTACCTAAGAACTGCGTTATGAAGACAAAACCACCAGGCCGGGTGAAACAACAGAGAATTAAACGTAAGACTTTTTAAAACTAAAAAAACTAGACATTATGAAAATTCAATTGATTGCTTTATCTTTGTGTATGTTGGCAAGTACAAATCTGGTAAAAGGACAGGGTTTTACTCCTTCTGAAAATAAACACGAAATACGTTTGTCTGTCAGTGACGGGTTGACTCAGGGTACGGTAGATATACTGGGAATGGGATTAGTTGATGCAGTGACAGGAAGCAAGCGGACCGATGAAAATTACAGTCTGGTATATGGCTTTGGCTATCGCTATTCTTTAGGGCGTTTCAAGGTAGGAACTGATTTGGGCTTTTCTACTTCCAGCAGTAAGTTGGCATTGGCGGGTGAGCAGACTCCTTCATTGAAAGAAAGCAATGTAAACTTCCTGGTTCTTCCTGCTGCTGAATTTGTATATTATAAAAGAGGCTTGTTTGAATTATATGGAACAGCGGCAGCTGGTGTAAACCTGAGTCGTCACAAAGAAACAGCTTTGACGGAAACAGGAAAAAAGCTGCAAAGAAAGCCGATTTGAGCACTTCTTTTGCTTACCAGGTAAATCCGATAGCCTTGCGAGTAGGAAATGACCGGATTGGTGGTTTTGTAGAAGCAGGATTAGGAAATAAAGGCTTTTTGACAGCAGGTGTAAGTTTGAAATTCTGATTATTTGTATTGACAGAATCATGATAATGAGTGCCGATAGAAAGGACATATTCAAATCTCGGTTTCAGGAACATTATTCAAGGCTGTGCCGTATAGCCTATGGATATGTTTCTGACCAGGATGATGCGGAAGATATTGTGCAGGAACTGTTTATCAGCGTATGGAACAAGCGTTTGGATGACATGCCTGAAAAGGAGTTTGCTGCCTATATGACGACTTCCGTGAGAAACAGTTGTGTATCCTTTCTGCGGAAGCGTAGGGATGATACGGTGTCGATAGACGCATATCCGGCTTCTGCCAGTTGCATGCCGGACGAAGGTCCAGAAGAAGGTAAAACCCTTCAGGATATAATGGAATCGGCGCTAGATACTCTACCTGCCAGATGCCGGGAAGTTTTTTTGCTGGCTAAACTCCATGGACTGAAATATCGTGAAATTGCTGAAAAACTGGAAGTGTCAGAGAAAACAGTGGAAAATCAGATGACAAAGGCTGTCAAGTTGCTTCGTATGTATGTGGCAGAGCATGGAGCACTGCTGGTGACAGTGGCTGTCATTATATTGTCCATTATTATAAATTGTGAATAAGACTATGAGTAACAAGGAAGATATAAACCAACTACTGGCCCGCTATTTTACGGGTGAAACGCTGAGTCTTGTTCAGCAACAGGAACTGGATGCATGGATTGCGTCGCATCAACAGGAATTTGAGCAGATGCGCAGATTGATGAATGCTCCGATGGAGGCTTCTGCAGAAATTCATTTTGATGCGGGTAAGGCCTGGCAAAAAATCGAGCCGCGCCTGGAAAACCGGAAACGGATAATGGCATTTGAACGTAAAATTACCTTTTTCCTTTCTGTGGCGGCTTCGTTGCTGGTGCTGCTAGGTATCGGTGCTTTTTATCTTTTCCGTACACCGACGGAGGATGCAACAATGTATTACGCCAATGCGGAAAATTCGGTAAAACAGGTACTTCTTCCCGATAGTTCAGAGGTTATGTTATATCCTGAAGCTACATTGTCTTATTGCTATTCGGATAAAGGTGAAGGAAGAATGGCAGCGTTGAAAGGAAAGGCTTTCTTTCAGGTGAAAAAAATGCATGGGATTCCTTTTAAGGTAAAAACCGATTTCCTGGATGTGGAAGTGTTAGGTACCTCGTTTTTGGTTGACGTAGCACGGAAAGAAAAAGCCGGGGTGTTTGTAAAAACCGGAAAGGTGCGTGTAGAGGCAGCTGAACATGAAGTCGTGATTCAAGCCAATGAAAAGGCAGAACTGAAAGATGGCATGTTGAAAACGGATACGATTCTTCGTCCACAAGAGGTGTGCAATATGGATGATTCGGTACTGGTTTTTGAACAGACGCCTGTCACCGAGGTTGTAAAGATTATTCAGGAAAAGACGGGTATACAGATTGATTTAGCCAAAGGTCTGGAGAAAAATCAGATTACGACTCGGATAAATATCGATGAACCGGACATAGCCGGAGAACTGGCTTTTCTTTGTGGATGTAAATGCGAGACATTGGTGAAAGGAAAACATTACAGATTATATGAAAAGTAAATGGCTGTTCCTCTTGCTGTGGATGTGCGTGATAGTGCGGCCGGAAGCATGGGGACAGGAAGTCAAATCAGCGAATACGGTAGCGGAAGAGTGGATACAGGTGAGCTCCTCTTCCGCTACCGTATTGCAGTGGTTTGAATGGATTGAAAAAAGTACGGGAATCGTATTGTCATATAATCCGGCACAGATGGAACTGGGGGATGTATGCCGGATAGAACATGGAGGAAAAATGACTGTGGAGACACTTGTGCGTCGCATTCTCTCCGGTTATCAGGTGAAAATTGCTGTAGTACCTCCTCGGAAGCTGGTGATTCATGCACGGAAGATTGAAAGTTATGATGTCAGCGGTACGGTGTCCGAAGAGGACAGCGAAGAACGTTTGTATGGGGCGGTCGTTACATTGGAGGATAAAGATGGAAAACAATGGAATACTATTTCGAACGGGAAAGGTATTTTCCGTTTGCATGTACCCGAAGGAACATACACGTTGAAAACTTCTTATATGGGCTATGCTCCGCAGTCACAGTCGGTTAGGGTGACGAAAGATTGCTTTGTGCGTACTTGTCTGAAACCGTTGTTGTTTGAGATAGAAGAAGTTACCGTGGAGTCGGGTAAACGGGAAAATGAATTGGGAGAGCTGACTCCATCCAACTTGCTGGCTTTTAGTGGAGGTGATTTGTTTTCACAGATATGGATTCTGCCGGGGGTGACTTCTTCCTTGGCTGGCCAGAATTTTATGGTTGATGGAGGAGGATATGATGAAAATCAGCTACTGCTGGATGGCGTGCCGGTTTTTCATCCCGGACATTTCAGTTCGCTTTTACCTGTGTTCAATGGAGATGCCGTGAAGAATATGGTCTTTCATAAAGGTTTTTTCCCGACTCCTCTGGAGGGGCGTATTTCGTCGGTCACGGAAGTCAATTTGAAAGAAGGAAATAAAAAGGAGCATGTACGTACATTGACGTTGGACATGCCGGCTGCCTCCGTCATGCTCGAGGGACCGATTATCAAGAATAAACTATCATACATGGTTGGTGCACGCAGAAGCTGGCTGGATTTCTTTGACAGTCTTTTGTCGGAGGAAAATCGTTTGAATCATTCTACTTATGATTATAATGCTAAATTATCGTACAATTTGTCTCCTGTTACCACGATGAATTTTCTGGCCTACGGTGCCCGGGATGATTTTCATTTACCCATCGAGGAAAACGGAGAAAATGTGTCAGTGTTGCGTTGGGACAATCAGGCCTATCAGCTCTCGTTTGCCACGCAGAAGGGAAGACTGGGAAATTCGACAGCAGTGTTTTATTCAGCTCATACCAATCGGGCTTATATGGGAGAGATAAAAGAGGATACGGACGGATATATACATAGCGGTATCAAGTCGCTCAACGTGACGACGGATTTTAGCTATTCGCTGGAGAATCTCTATCATGCGCGTTGGGGAGTGAAATATGCGTATGAAGTCTACGATTTGGTGTCGCAAGGTGAGGAGATGCGGGTACGGCATGAACCGGTGAATCAGGTGTCGGTTTATTATGACAACCTGTTGCGTATTTCTCCAGAATTCTCAGTACAGGTGGGTGTGCATGGAGTAGCCTATTGCCCACAGCACCACCGGTCGTACTATAGTATTCAGCCACGTCTGTCGGTGAAATACTTCCCGTCGGAAAGAAATCTGCTTTATCTGAACTTTTCGAAGATGGAGCAGTTTTATCATTTCCTTCGTTTCGACAGCTTCTCTTTGCCCACAGATTTCAGAATGCCCAGCATTGACGGTTTCAAGCCTCGTTCTTCTGAACATTATGAGATGGGTTGGAAGCATTTTATGGATTCGGGACAGTGTGAAGTCTCTGTGTACTATAAAACAAGACGGAATGTGCTGGCTTTGCGCCCGGACACGTGGGTTGAAGATGAGAGCTGGCAGAAATACTTGATGGTAGGAAATGGAGACAGTTATGGGGTAAAGGGATATTTGTATCAGCACTGGAAGCGTTGGAGCCTGCAACTGTCGTATGCTTACTCTCGAAGCCGGGAGTGGTTTGGTGCATTGCCGGAAAAAGGGAAGGTGCCCTCTTTGTACGATGTACCTTATCAGTTGGGAGGAGCTTTGTCGTATCAGCTGACGACTCGTTCTTCTTTCTCTGTTGGAGGGATGTTGCGTTCCGGAAAAGTCCGGTTCTTGAATGAAGATTATGAGCCTTTGTCGGTGGAAGATTTTCGTGAAAAGCGTGAGCCGCTGAACTACCGGGTAGATGTGGGCTATTCTTACCGGAAATCATTCGGTGAGAAATTGCTGTTGCTTCGTCTGGGCGTGTATAATGTCGTGGGAAACCCTTCCGAAGAGGATATTTTGAGTTTTTATTCCGTGCACTGGAGAGGAAATTGTTTGCCGTACGGAAGCATCAGCTTCAAATTTTAAGGAAGAGCTGCTGCGGTATTCTTTGTTTTTTGTGCGCATATTCAAACGAGATTGCTTATTTTTGCAGCATCTATTGATGAGACAATGAGTATAAAAGAGCTTCAAGAGGTATATGCCAAGCATCCTAATGTGGCAGGCTTGGCTTCTTTACGTAAAAATAAGGATATAAAGACTGTTTATTTGGAAGGCATGCACGGTTCGTGTGCTTCCTTATTTGCTTCGGCATCGGTCAAGACGATGCCGGGAATTCATGTGTTTATACTGAATGATTTGGAGGAAGCCGGGTATTTTTACCATGACCTGGTACAGGTGGACGGAGAGGCTGATATTCTGTTTTTCCCGTCTTCTTACCGTCGTGCCATCAAATACGGACAGAAAGATGCAGCCAATGAAATTCTTCGCACGGAAGTGCTGAGTAGACTGGAGCAGAAGAAGCCGGTCACGGTAGTTACTTATCCGGAAGCTTTGGCAGAGAAAGTGGTTTCACGGAAACGACTCTCGGATGCGATGCTGACCTTGAAAGTGGGACAGCAGGAAGATACGGTCAAACTGATGGAGACGCTTTCCAAGTATGGGTTTGAGCATGTGGACTATGTCTATGAGCCGGGACAGTTTGCCTTGCGCGGCAGCATTCTTGACGTGTATTCTTTTGCATCGGAATATCCGTACCGAATTGACTTTTTCGGAGATGAGATTGATAGTTTGCGTACGTTTGAAGTAGAGACTCAGTTGTCAAAAGAAAAGAAAGATTCTATCTGTATTGTACCTGAACTTTCGGGAACGGAAGGAGCAGATATCTGTTTTCTGGATTTCGTGGATAAAGACGCTACGTTGTGGGTAAAAGATTTGCTTTGGGTACGTGAACGCATTCAGGCCGTACACGATGAGGCCGTTTCTCCTCAGGCACTGAAAGCTTATGAAGGCGAGCAGACGGAACTGATGAATTTGTCCAAAAAACTGATTGACGGAGCCGAATTTACGGTGCGTGCCCTTGATTTCTTCCGGATAGATTTCGGACATAAGGCCTTAGGAACTCCGCAGGCACGCTTGTCGTTCGAGACCTCCGTACAACCAATTTTCCACAAGAATTTTGATTTGGTAGCAAGTTCTTTCACCGATTTTCTGCAACGGAAATACCGTCTGTATATCTGCTCGGACAGCATGAAGCAGACGGAACGTCTGAAAGATATATTCAAGGAAAGAGGCGATGACATTACCTTTGAACCGGTAGACCGTACGTTGCATGAAGGGTTTGTGGACCATGCATTGCGGGTTTGTGTGTTCACGGACCATCAGATATTCGACCGTTTCCATAAATACAACCTTCGCAGTGATAAGGCACGTAGTGGAAAAGTGGCATTGTCGCTCAAGGAACTGAATATGTTTGAACCGGGCGATTATGTGGTACATATCGACCACGGTATCGGACGCTTTGCAGGACTGGTACGTATTCCGAACGGAAACACTACGCAAGAAGTCATCAAACTGGTATACCAGAATGAGGATGTGGTGTTTGTATCCATTCATTCATTACATAAAATCTCCAAGTACAAAGGAAAAGAAGGAGAACAGCCCCGTATCAGTAAGCTGGGCACAGGAGCCTGGGAAAAAATCAAGGAACGGACGAAGACTAAAATCAAGGATATTGCCCGTGATTTGATTAAACTTTATTCTCAGCGTAAACAGGAGAAAGGGTTTAAATATAGTCCGGACAGCTTTTTGCAGCACGAACTGGAGGCCAGTTTCTTGTATGAAGATACTCCGGATCAGTTAAAGGCTACTCAGGAAGTAAAGGCGGACATGGAGAGTGATAAGCCGATGGACCGTCTTGTCTGTGGCGACGTGGGTTTTGGTAAGACAGAGGTCGCTATCCGTGCCGCATTTAAGGCAGTGACTGACAACAAGCAGGTGGCGGTGCTGGTGCCGACTACGGTACTGGCTTATCAGCACTTCCAGACTTTCAAGAAACGTTTGGAGGATATGCCTTGTAAGGTGGAATACCTGAGCCGGGCACGTACGGCAAAGGATACAAGCCGTATTCTGAAAGAGCTGGCCGACGGTAAAATCAATATCCTTATCGGTACGCATAAGATTATTGGCAAAAGTGTCAAATTCAAGGATTTGGGTCTGCTTATCATTGACGAGGAGCAGAAGTTTGGCGTAAGCGTGAAGGAAAAGCTTCGCCAGTTGAAGGTCAATGTAGATACGCTGACACTGACGGCGACTCCTATTCCGCGTACCCTTCAGTTCTCTTTGATGGGGGCCAGAGACTTGTCTGTCATCCAGACGCCTCCTCCCAACCGTTACCCTATTCAGACAGAAGTGCATACATTCAATGAAGAAATTATATCCGAAGCCATCAATTTTGAAATGAGCCGCAACGGGCAGGTTTTCTTTGTGAACAACCGCATTCAGAATCTGGTGGAGCTGAAGGCGATGATTCTGCGGAATATACCGGATTGTCGGGTATGTATCGGGCATGGACAGATGCAGCCGGAAGAACTGGAGAAGATTATCTTCGACTTTGTCAATTATGATTATGATGTATTGTTGGCCACAACGATTATTGAGAGTGGAATTGACATACCTAATGCCAACACCATCATTATCAATCAGGCGCAGAATTTTGGATTGAGCGACTTGCATCAGATGCGCGGACGAGTGGGACGAGGCAACAAGAAAGCATTCTGTTATTTGCTGGCACCACCTTTGTCGTCGCTTACACCGGAAGCCAGACGTCGCTTGCAGGCCATTGAGAATTTCAGCGATTTGGGTAGTGGCATTCACATTGCCATGCAGGATTTGGACATCCGTGGAGCTGGAAATATGTTGGGCGCAGAACAGAGTGGTTTTATTGCGGATTTGGGATATGAAACTTATCAGAAGATTCTGAATGAAGCGGTTACAGAACTGAAGAATGAGGAATTTGCCGATTTGTATGCCGAGGAAATCAAAGCGGGTGAAGAAAAAATCAGCGGAGAGGAGTTTGTGGATGAATGTACGGTGGAAAGTGACCTGGAGTTGCTCTTCCCGAATGAGTACATTCCAAGCAGTAGTGAGCGAATGTTGCTGTATCGTGAACTGGATAAACTTGAACTGGATAAGGATGTGGAAACCTTTAAGGCCAAGCTGGTTGACCGCTTCGGGAAAATACCGCCAGAAGGGGAAGAGTTGTTGCGTATTGTTCCGTTGAGACGTCTGGCTAAGCGTTTGGGTGTGGAAAAAGTGGTATTAAAGGCAGAACGGATGACGCTCTACTTCGTCAGCAACTTGGATAGTCCGTATTATCAGAGTATGGCTTTCGGCAAGTTTATTGATTACATGGCCAAGAATCCTCGTTATTGCAATCTGAGAGAGCAGAACGGACGGCGCAGCATGGTGGTATCGAAAGTGACAGATGTGAAGAGTGCGGTAAGCATCTTGCAGGAAATTGTCAGTATAGAAGCAAAGTAGCCGTTTTCTCAAAGTAATGACAAGAGGATTTCATTTCTGTTTCATGGGAAGTGTTTTCATGATTTTCCAAGTTGCATAAGAGAGGATTAAGTGGAGTAATGGTGTAACTTCACGCCTAAAATTTGGAAAATATATGAAGAAAAGAGGATGGATTGTGCTGTTCCTGGCTTTTCCTTTGTGGGTGCAGGGACAAAGTGCACGTGAGGAGATTGGAAAGAATCCGGCATTGGCTGCAGGAAAATATTATGCTTATCAGGCTCCGGAGGAGAAGTTGACTCCGGCTCCTGCTGGATATGAACCTTTTTATATATCCATGTTTGCCCGGCATGGCTCCCGGTATCTTACAAAAGAGAAGAAATATGCTGCGCCGTTGTCACTCCTTCTTGAGGCAGACGAGGAGGGAGTGTTGACTCCTGATGGAAAGCGTGTGCTGAAGGTGATAGCTTCTTTGGCCCAGGAGGCAGAAGGACGTTATGGAGAATTGACTCCGAAAGGAGCGCAGCAGCACCGGGAGCTGATAGACCGGATGTTCCACCGTTACCCGGAGGTGTTCAGTGACGGTACGCATGTGGATGCACGCTCCACATACAAGACCCGTGCTTTTCTTTCCATGGCTACCGGATGTGTGGAATTGAAAGGTTTGAATCCTAAACTGAATGTTACGACACAGACCAGTGAAGCGGATGCTTATTATATAAAGTATAAGAATCTCTTGTATGAAGCACAGCATTTGGAGAATGTGGATTCCGTGTATCGTGCTGCCGACAGTGTGTATGTACATCCGGAACGATTGATGAAACAGATGTTCCGTGACTCTGTTTATGTGGAAAAGCATGTGGATGCCGCAAAACTGATGATGGACTTGTTCGAACTTCATGGCATCAGTCAAAGTAGTTACAAGCAACCGGATCTTTCTTTTTTATTTACTCCCGAAGAACAATATGATTTGTGGCAGCGGAATAATTTTGAATGGTATTACGAAAAAGGGCCTTCTCCGTTGAGCGATGCGTGCATGTATAAGCTGGAAAGAAATCTGCTGAATAATTTCATAGAAACAGCCGATACGGTAATTGCTTCCCGGAAAAATGCAGTGACATTACGTTACGGGCATGACACGAATCTGGCTCCATTGGCCACGCTGATGGGAATGAACGCACTGCAAAAGGAAACTGCCGATTGGAATAAAATAGCGGATACATATCGCACTTATCGCCTGATTCCGATGTGTGGTAATGTTCAGCTTATTTTCTATCGAAAACGAGGCAGTCAGGATATTTTGGTGAAATTGCTGCTGAATGAGCGTGAAGTTGCACTCCCTTTGCAGACAGATGTCTCACCTTATTATCATTGGAACGATGTAAGGGAATACTGGAAGCGGGTTGTAAAAGGAATTTCCCTTCCAGAAAGTAAGGATAAATAATCGTATTTGTAATATGTTTGTAAAAAGAGGTACTTGCGGGCTGGACCTGAAAGTACCTCTTTTTTATTGCAAAGGATATTGGGTGTAAATGTAACACAATAGAAATCTCTATGCAATACCTATGAAAATCATACGGGATACTTTTGCGGCAAATAAGGAAAGCAAATGAAATCTAAGATTGTATTGGTATTGTTATCACTGATGTCGGCTGGAGTTCAAGCTGGTGTGATAAAAGGTAAAATTAAGGATGCACAGACTGGAGAGGAGATTATAGGTGCATCGGTGATTGTAAAGGAAGACCCAGGAAAAGGAACGGTAACCGGATTGGACGGAAGTTTTAATCTGTCGGTGAACAGAGACAAATATACGCTGGTCTGTTCTTATGTGGGCTATAAAAAATATGAAGTTAGCATAGCAGCAGATAAGAAAGAAATTGTGATACCTTTGAAGAGTGACGACGTTGCTCTGGATGAAGTGGTGGTGGTAGCTTCTAATCCGGGAAGAACGGAAGCTGGTGCAAGAGGTATCGAACGTCAGGCTATGAACGTGGTGAATGTGATGAGTGCGAAGGCGATAGAGCTTTCTCCGGATATTACGGTAGCCAACGTGATTCAGCGAATGTCTGGTGTGACAATTGAACGTAACAGTAGCGGTGAAGGACAGTATGCGATTCTTCGTGGTATGGATAAGCGCTACAACTATACCTTGGTAAACGGAGTAAAAATTCCGAGTCCGGACAACAAGAACCGTTTTGTACCGCTGGATATTTTCCCGTCAGAAATGTTGGACCGTCTGGAAGTGACCAAATCTTTGACTGCCAACATGGAGGGTGACGGAATCGGTGGAGCTGTTAATCTGATTATGAAGGATGCGCCTTCTGAACGTCAGTTTACAGCGAATCTGTCAACCGGTTACAATGCAATGTATTTTGACCGCGATTTCCAGTCGTTCAATCATGGAGCGATTGTGAAGAAATCTCCTTACGAGCAGATGGGCATGCCGGAAGACAGCCGTGTGACAATGGATAACTTTACGACAGATAATTTGCGGATGAAATGGAACAAGCCGTTGCCCGATTTGACTGCCGGATTATCTTACGGTGACCGTTTTTTTAACAATAAATTGGGTGTGATGCTGGCAGGTAGTTACCTGAATACGTATAGAGGAAAAGAAAGTCAGCTGTATTATCAGCCGGGAACAACCCACAATGGTATCGAATACCGAAATTATTCTTCGCAACAGACTCGTATCGGGGCACATGCCAAGCTGGATTATCATATCAATGCCAATCATAAACTGACCTGGTACAATGGATATATGGATATGAGAGAAGCAGAAGTACGTGACGGGCATGACGATAAGGAAGGAGCCGTACGTATGAAGTGGAATCATCAGTATATTATCAATTCCACGCTGAAAGGAGAACATGCCTTTCTGGAAGGCGGTGTGCTTCGTTTGAATTGGTCGGCTGTACTTTCAAAGGCATACAGTGAAACACCGGATAATGCGGAAATCTTTTTTCTGGGTAATCATGTACAGACTTCTGGAGCGGCAATCCGCCGTTGGGAACATAACTCCGATAAGGACAAGGCAGGATACCTTGATTTGATGTATAAGCTGAAACTGGATGGAGGTTCTGTATTCGACTTCTCAGTAGGAGGTATGTACCGTGATAAGAAACGTGACAGCTTTTTCAATGAATATACTTTTAATTCTGCTACGGGAGTGAAAGATCCGCAGTATCAGGGAGAGGACTGGAATAACTACGATGAAATCTTGTTTACTCCGCTTAAATACGGTAACATCAGTGACCCGTTAAACTATGATGCCACTGAAAAGATTGGTGCAGGGTATGGAATGGTGAAATACACATACCAGAAATGGGAATTTATTGCCGGAGTTCGTGTGGAACATACCAATCAAGGTTACACTTTGAAGTTCCCTACAGAAAATACAGATCCTGAAGGATACCAGAAATATACGGATGTATTGCCGAGCTTCCATGCAAAATATGGAGTACATAAAAATGCGAATCTGCGTTTCTCGTATGCCCGTTCCATCAATCGTCCCAGCTTCTTTGAGATTGTTCCTTACAGCATTATCAATGAAGATTATAAAGAAAAAGGAAATCCGGATTTGAAGCATACGGTAGCCGATAACCTCGATTTGCGTTATGAATTCTTCCCGAAATCATCCGAGCAGTTCATGGTGGGTATGTTTTACAAGAAACTGAAGAATCCGATTGAATACGGATTGCTGAATGAAGGACAGGATACCTATTATAAGCCAATGAATTTTGGTAATGCCACCAACTTAGGAGTAGAAGTGGATGTAATGAAATATTTTAACTGGTTTGGAATAAAAGCCAATTATACTTACACGCATTCTTCCATTACGACCGAAAAGCGAATTATGGATGGAAATGATGTGAAGGCATGCACTCAGACACGTCCGTTGTTTGGTCAGGCTGCCCATGTAGCTAACCTGTCATTGCTGTTCAAAAGCACCAAATATGGCTGGGAAGGACAGATTGCCGGAAGTTATACCGGAAAGCGCTTGAGCGATATTTCTAACTGGTATGATGATGATATTTGGGAAGATGGCTATATGCAGTTGGATGCTTCTGTAGAGAAAAGCTTTAAGAACGGTATCAGCCTTTTTGCCAAGGCATCTAACTTGCTGGATACTCCTTTGCTTCGCTTTATTCAAAGTGGCCCTCGTACGGAGAATGTCAATTCCGAACGTAATAATGGCAATGTGATAGAACGTAAGGAATGGCACGGACAGTCATTTATGCTGGGAATCAGATACAAACTATAATAAAGAGATAAAGAACTATATTGACTAACATTTCTAAATTATTACAAAATGAAACTGAAGAATTATTTGTTGGCCGGAACGGCTCTGATAGCATTGTCTTTTATGGCTGCTTGTACAGAAGAAGACCCGATTGCAAATGGGGATGGAACTGAGACTCCCGGAAACGATGATGATGGAAATAACGATGAAAATACCGATGGTGGAAATGGGGAGACAACTGGCGACATCATTGTCTGGCCTGCAGATACTACAGTAAATCTGACTAACCATTACACAGTACCCGAAGGTAAAAGCCTTGTAATCAAAGAAGGTGTGAAAATTATTGTAAGTACAGCGGGAGTAGGAGCTAATCATGTTCCGGTAGAATTTACCGTGAACGGAAACTTGTATTGTGAAGGTACTGCTGAAAAGCCTATCTTGTTCTCTGTTCCGGAAGATGAACGTACAGAAGAAAATATTTTTGCAGGTCTTTGGGGAGGTATTGTGGCTTCATCCACTTGTGAGGAAATGTTGATTGACCATACAATCATTGAGTATACAGGTGGGCAGGTTGTAGAAGGTTCTCCTGCTGCTGCAACTGAAGTATATACCGCTGGAGATGATGCATATCCGCAGATTACAACCAATAACATCAATGGACATTATGTCATTACCAACTCTGTATTGCGCAACGGATGGTCAGATGGTATTTATCTGATGGGTGGAAATGCCATTATTGCTAACAATGTGTTTGCTGCAAACGGATATGATGGTGCTGAAGCTGTAAACGTAAAAGCAGGATGTGTGGTCGATGTAGCTGGAAACGTAATGTTTAGCCCGAACACCAACGGCTTGAAACTTTCCAGCTCAGGTCAGAGTGAAACACGTGATATGGCAAAAATCCAGGCATACAACAATACCATTATTAATGCAGGATGGCGTCGTGACGGTGAAAAAGGTGGTGGCGTGTATGTAGAAAAGAATGCATTGGCTAATGTGTTCAATAACCTGATGGTGAACTGTAAGTTCAGAGCCATGACTCCTAGCTTCAATATTCCGAATGATCCGGAAGAAGGATACAATGATAAGTCGGTTATTGACTATAACTACTATGCTTCAGGTACACAGAAAAGTGACGTCGTGTTTGCTGATGAGTCAGGTGTGGCTTACTCTTGGGAAGGATATGCTTATGCGCATGAAGATTATAATGAAGGAGTGGTAGATGCACACAGTATAATTACAAAGACACAGGAGGCATGCGTTACTAATGATCCGAAATTCGTAAACTATCCGATTAATGAAGTTGGTTTGACTGATTATGTATATCAGGATGCATGGGACTTCCATGTACAGGCTGGTTCACCGGTACTGACTGGTGCTTACAATGGTAATGATGAAGCTATGCAGCCTTATTTCGCAGCAGGTCTAGAAGTAAATGGAGTGACTTATACCTCTCCGAAAGTGGAAGCTCGCTTCGGAGCATACGGTACAAAATAATAACATCCTTTTCTAGGTTTTGTTAAGGCAGTTGTGAAACTGCATTTTTCCTTAGACGAATAAGTCCGGACAGTTGTGTTTCGGACTTATTTTTTGAAAATTTTCTGCAGAGGAGTTTTCCTGATTTTATTCAGAATTGGGATTTACCTTTGCAACAACAAATAAATAATTGATAAAACTAAAATGATTATGATCTCATTAAAAAGAATTTTCTGTACATGTTGTCTGCTTTTATCGGTATGGGCAGTTTTTGCACAAGGTCCTTCTGAGTGGAAGGCATTGGAGAAGCCTTTGAATTTTTATCTGGCAAATGATTTGGGCCGTAATGGATATTACGACCAGAAACCTATTGCCGAATTGATGGGTCAGATGGCAGAGAATGTAGATATTGAAGCTGTAGTAGCTGCTGGCGATGTGCATCACTTTGAAGGCGTACGCAGTGTAAACGACCCGTTGTGGATGACCAACTACGAATTGGTGTACAGCCATCCGGAACTGATGATTCCATGGTATCCTATATTGGGTAATCATGAATATCGTGGTAATACGCAGGCTGTATTGGACTATAGTCAGGTGAGTGCCCGTTGGGAGATGCCGGCACGTTATTACACAAAGGTGCTGGAGAACGATGATATTACGGTGCGTCTGGTAATGATTGACACAGCTCCTCTGTTGGATAAATACCGTGAGGATACGGAGAAATATCCGGATGCATGCAAGCAAGATATGGACAAGCAATTGGAATGGCTGGATTCTGTACTGACATCTGCCAAAGAAGACTGGGTGCTGGTCGTAGGTCATCATCCTATTTATGCGGATACAGACAAGAATGATTCGGAACGCTTGGATATGGAAAAACGAGTGGACAGCATTTTGCGCAAGCATAACAATGTAAACATGTACTTGTGCGGACATATCCATAACTTCCAGCATATTCGTAAAGCAGGAAGCAAGATCGATTATGTAGTGAACACTTCCGCATCTTTAAGCCGCAAGGTAAAAGCTGTAGAAGGCACTGTGTTCTGTAGCGGAGAGACAGGTTTCTCTTTAATTTCTGCCGATAAGAAAGAATTGTGCCTGTATATGATTAATAAGGAAGGTAAAGTGCTGCATACAGTGAGACAAGCCCGTTAATGCGGCTTTCTGCTTGTTTTCATTATTTTGCAAACTCGACTTTGCGTTATTGTTTTTAAATAGATAATCTTCTCCTCATTTTTAGGTATTTTAGAGGGAAAGAGTAGCAATTTGGCAAAAAAAGAGACATTCGTTGGAACGGTGTCTCTTTTTTTGCTATTTTTGCACAGTTTTTGGGGCATTTGTGCCAAATCGACTATGAGGGGCATGCAGATACCCAGCTTATTGGACTATATGAGAATAGTCCTGCATCAAAAGAAATCATTATTAAAACATAAAGCATGATACACAAAGTATTAATCGCTAACCGTGGTGAAATTGCTGTGCGCGTGATGCGTTCTTGCCGTGAAATGGGTATCCGT
>ENA-OPVT01001322-OPVT01001322.1-human-gut-metagenome-genome-assembly--contig:-NODE-1322-length-15941-cov-2.438877_pt1 | contig 15941 bp, 15 predicted proteins | sample MGYA00241499_ERZ501990 | MGnify/ENA primary metagenome ERZ501990 (study PRJEB25962, sample SAMEA2042104) | human gut metagenome | biome: human gut; feature: human-associated habitat; material: faeces...
ACTCCCATCTCTGGAGCACCAAATTTACCAAAGATTAAAATATAGTCTAAAGAAACATTTACAACATTTACTATAAAAGCTGTATAAAGTGGTGATTTTGTATTTCTGCAACCTCTAAAAATTCCATTAAATACACTTGTTAAAACATTAAAAACAATAGCAATAGAACATATTCTCATATATTTTGTTGCTAATGGAAGAACATATTTACCATCAGCTTTAGCTATTGTTAAAATCTCTTTAGGGAATGTAAAGAATATTACTCCTAAAAGAATAGCAATAATAGCTCCAATTTTTAAAGCAATATCTGAAGTGATTCTTGCTTTTTCAAAATCTCTACTCCCTATTGATCTTGAAACTATTGAAGTAACAGAGATTGAAAGCCCCATAGCAACTAACATATTTGTAAAAGTATACATAATCTCAGAGCTAAGTCCAACTGCTGAAACCCCTATCTGTCCAGTATGATTTCCTATCATAAGGGTATCCAATACCCAAATCATCATATACAAAACCATTTCCCCAACTGCAGGGAGAGCTAATTTTAGAATCTCTCTTATTATACTTAACATAGTGTCTCCTCAACCATAAACTTTCTACATCTATTATAAACTTCATCATTTACAATTGCAACTATTCTAACTCCTTCACCTTCATAATCTTCACTTTGAATAATAGCATTTCTATGAAGATAAGCTCCCATTGAAGTGTCTGTATATGGAATTAGATATGTACATTTTCTTGTTGTTTGTGGCAGTAATGAAACTGTCATATCTAAGAATTTATCAATATTATAGTTTTGTTTTGCACTTATCTCTATCATTTGATAATTACTAAATTTTTCTTTTACATTTGCAATCTGCTCAGGAGTAGCCATTTCACACTTATTAAGTGCTAAAAAAGTTGGCTTATCTAAAGCGTTTAACTCACTTAAAACATTTTCTACTGCTTTGATCTGCTCTACAACAGTATCACTTGAAATATCTACTACATGAATTATTAGGTCTGAAAAACTTACCTCTTCAAGAGTAGATTTAAAAGCCTCTACTAAATCATGTGGCAATTTTCTTACAAATCCTACTGTGTCAGTAAGTGAAGCAACTCTTTTATCTGGAAGAGTAATAGCTCTTGTTGTTATATCCAATGTTGCAAATAGCATATTTTCAGCAAAAACATCCTCTTTTTTAGATGTGTTATCTGCTGTATACATACTTACAAGAAGATTTCTTAAAGTAGATTTTCCAACGTTTGTATATCCAACTAAAGATATTTTTGGTATACCTGACTCATCTCTCTTCTCCCTTTGAGTTATTCTTGTTTTTCTAATCTTTTCTAACTCTTGTTTCAAATCATGTATAGTTTCTCTTATTCTTCTCTTATCAATCTCTAATTTTTTCTCTCCAGGACCTTTAGTTCCTACTCCTCCTCCTGTTCTTGACATTGTAGTTCCAAATCCTAAAAGTCTGCTACTTCTATATTTTAATTGTGCTAATTCAACTTGAATTTTAGCCTCTCTTGTTCTTGCTCTAGTTGCAAATATCTCAAGTATTAAAACAGTTCTATCTATTACTTTGCAACCTGTAACTTCCTCAAGATTTTTTACTTGTAATCCACTTAGCTCTTCATCAAATATGATTAAGTTAGCTTTTTTAATCTGTTTAAATCTAGCAAGTTCTATAACTTTTCCTGTTCCTATAAAATAGCATGGATCTATCTTACTTTTCTTTTGGAAGAATTTTCCTACCACCTTTACATTACATGCTCTTGCTAACTCTGCAAGTTCATCAAGGCTTTCATCATTGTCAATTCCAACTAAGATAGCATACTCATCATCATTTTCAACTATATTTCTTTTCTTTAAAATAGATTCTATCTCTTCTATTCTATAAAGAAAATCATAGTCAATAAACTCAGGAATATTCATAACCTCTGTAACTTCATGGGATAATTCATCTCCATCTACATTACAGAATCCCATTACAACTCCAGTAATTTTTTCTTCAACTACCCCTATTGCAGCTATACAATCTAGTTTCAATTTTGTAAGAGCTGAAATATCAATACTTGAAAGATTAGGATTTCCATTAGGGTGAGTATGAATAACCCTTATACCACTAAGCCTTTTTTCTTGTACATTTAATAATGGTAGTTGTACACTACTACTATCTCCAATAGATATCTCAACTATATTTCCTCTTCTATCTATTGCAACATTTATTTCTCTATTTATTCTACTACTTATAGAAGCTATTAAAGCTATTATTTCAGGCTCAATAACTCTATTTTTTGTCACTGTTATATCATAGATAGAATCAAGCTCTTTAAGAATAAAATCTTTGATCCCATCAACATTTCCTTTTATCATATACCCTCCATTAAATTAAGATTTTTACTCTCCATTATATCACGATTTTACTACTTTTTTCAAAGTATTTTCAATTTTATTAGTATTTGTTAATTTAAAAATAATTTTTTCAAATTCAATATTTTCTATTTTATTCAAGATTTACTATATCTTTTTTAAAGTTATTATGATATTATAAAATATAAATTATTCTAAAAGGATTATACACACTTTTATCACTCTAGCATCAGAATAATTATTTATAGAAATAATTAACTAAAAAAGAGGAAAAAATTTGAAAGAAACTGTAGATTTTATTATTAACACATTGTTAATAGAACTAATTATACAAGTGATAACTGGAGTAGTAGCAAGTGTTATATGCAAACATTTTGACAAAGAAAATTAATCCTATTAAATTTAAAATATAACTCTACTTCTTCTCTCCATAAGAAATGTATTTTGCCACTCTCCATTTTTATCTCTTGCAACTTTCTCCCTATATCCAACCACTCTAAAACCACAACTTTCATGTAATTTCACACTAGGAATATTATTACCAAGCATTACAGATTGAAGTGTCCAAATATTATTTTGTTCAGATACTTCTATCTCTTTCTCTATTAATTTTCTTCCTATTCCCATTCTCTTATAATCTTGATGAATATAGACACTTATCTCACAAACTCCTGAATATTCTTCCCTTGCTGATGTAGGGCTGAGAACTATCCAACCAACTATTTTTCTTTCATATATAGCAACTAATCTTCCTATTTTTAACTTTGAATTATTCCAATACTCAAATTCTGGAACGTTTCTCATAAAAGTTGATATACCACTATCAATTCCCTGTTGATATATATTTTTAACCTCATTCCAATCACTATCTTTCATCTCTCTTATTATGATCTCTTTCATAATTATCACCTTACAATAAAAATCTATATTCATATAATATCATAAAAACTTTGTAAATAACAAAAAACTCCATTTATAAAAATGGAGTCAATAAAAATTATTTTAATTTAGAATGGGAACTCATCATCATCTTCATAAGGAACTTCTTCTTGTGGTTTTGCAACAGGTTTAGAAGAAGTATTTGAGTTAGAAGATGGAGCAGAGTAAGATGGTGTATAATCTTGAGGCTCATATCCTCCCATAGAATCAACAGCATTTTTAGATTCTAAGAACTCAATAGTATCAACTACTACATCATAACTTGTTCTTTTTTCTCCATTAACTTCGTATTTTCCCATTTGAAGTCTTCCTGTAACTCCTGCTTTTCTTCCCTTTCTTAAATATTCTCCAATTAATTCAGCAGTTTTTCCAAAAGCTACACAGTTGATAAAATCTGCTTCTCCCTTTTGCATTGGTCTATCTACAGCTAGAGTAAATCTTGAATAAGCTTTTCCACTTTGTCCAAACTTTAATTCTGGATCTCTTGTAAGTCTTCCAGTTAAAATAATTACGTTCATGAAACACCTCCAAAGTATATATCTATAACAATTTAATTATACCAAAAATTTTCTTAAAAAACAATTTTTATATTTATTTAAAAAAATAAAAAGGAAAAGAGAAAGTTTTTATGAATAGTTAAAATACAGTAAGTTTACTTACTGTTAAATTAATACATTTCAATAATTAGATAAAGGAGATTATATAATGACTGAAAAAGAATTTTTGATTTTATATCAAAAAAAAAGAGGGCTTAAAAATATTCATGAAGCAAAGGAAAAAATAAATCTATTTTGGGAAGCTCTCTTTGAAGCTTTAGAGACTAATGATTCAGTAAGCTTTAGAGGTTGGGGGATATTTGAGAAAAAAGTTGTTCCTGCAAGAAGAATTATGAATATAAATACAAAGAAGATTCAATATTCAACACCTAGAAAATCAATTAGATTTAGAACAGGAAGTGTTCTTTCAAATAAAATAAATATTGATGAAGAATAAAGTTATAACTCTCTTGAAAAATCAAGGGAGTTTTTATTTTAAAATTAGTATGCAACTTTCAAAAATTATGTTATTATCTATGTATCAAAGGATATACTAGGAGGTAATAAAATGAATGGAATAATAATTTTAGTACTGTTTATACTTATTGTTGCTTTAATGGCTACTCATGTAAGAATAGTTCCTCAATCAAGAGCTTATGTTATTGAAAGATTGGGAAAATATCTTGGAACTTGGAATGTGGGAATAAATATTCTTGTGCCTTTTATAGATAGAGTTGTTAAGAGAGTATCTTTAAAAGAGCAAGTTATTGATTTTAAACCTCAACCTGTAATTACAAAAGATAATGTTACTATGCAGATAGACTCAGTTATATATTTTCAAATAACTGACCCTAAGCTTTATACTTATGGAGTTGAAAACCCTATGAGTGCAATAGAAAATTTAACTGCAACTACTTTGAGAAATATAATTGGGGCTATGGAACTAGATGCAACTCTTACTTCAAGAGATACTATCAACACTGAGATGAGAGTTATACTTGATGAGGCTACTGACCCTTGGGGAATGAAAATAAATAGAGTTGAATTGAAAAATATCATTCCACCTAGAGAGATACAAGATGCAATGGAAAGACAGATGAAGGCTGAAAGAGAGAGAAGAGAAGCTATCTTGAGAGCTGAAGGGCAAAAGAAATCTGCTATTCTAGTTGCTGAGGGAGAAAAGGAATCAGCTATATTAAAAGCTGAAGCTGAAAAACAATCTGCTATACTTAGAGCCGAAGGACAAAAAGAGGTTGCTATTAAAGAGGCTGAAGGTAGAGCTGAGGCAATTAGAGCAATTAAAGAAGCTGAGGCTGAGGGAATTAAGTTATTGAAAGAGGCTGAAGCAAGTAAAGAGGTATTGATGTTAAAGAGCATGGAAACTTTAGGAAAAGTTGCTGATGGTAAAGCTACAAAGATTATTATACCATCTGAAATTCAAAATTTAACATCATTTAGTACACTGTTTGCTGAGATGAATGAAAAAACTAAATAAAACTATTGGGGCTGTTCAAACTATTGGTTTGTTCAGCTCCTTTTATATTTAAACAATTTTATACTTTTATTCGTCTAATATATCATGGATAAAAAAAGGAAGTAGATTATTTTTATTAAAAATTAATATATAGAGTTTATTAAGGAGGACTTACTATGGAAAACTTAAAAGAAAAAATATCAGTAGAAAAAGAAACAATAGCTACTATAAAAAGAGAGATTGAAAAGAAGATAGTAGGACAAGAGGACATGATTAGAAAGATTCTGATTGGAATTTTTACAGGAAATCATATTCTTCTTGAGGGGTTGCCTGGACTTGCTAAATCTTTAACAGTTAATACAATAGCACAAACACTAGGTCTGAAATTCTCAAGAATACAGTTTACACCAGACCTATTACCAAGTGATATTATAGGAACAGAAATCTACAATGAAAAGACAGGAGAATTTTATACTAAAAAAGGACCTATCTTTGCTAATATTGTTTTAGCAGACGAGATAAACAGAGCCCCTGCTAAAGTTCAATCTGCACTTCTTGAAGCTATGCAAGAAAAACAGATAACTATTGCAAATGAAACTTTCAAATTAGATAGACCTTTTATTGTTTTAGCTACACAAAACCCTATTGAACAAGATGGTACTTATCCATTGCCAGAAGCTCAACAAGATAGATTTCTTATGAAGGTAAAGATTGAATATCCTACTAAACAAGAGGAAAAGGCTATGCTTAACCTTTTAACTACTTCAACTGATTTTGACAGTATAAAAATAGAAGAGGTATTAAATAGAGAAAAAATAGAAACTATAAAAGAGATTATAAAAAATATACACATAGATGAAAAACTTATGGACTATATACTTGAAATTGTATTTAAAACAAGAGAAACAAATAACTATATAGCTTGTGGAGCATCTCCAAGAGCATCTATCGCTCTTGTTGTATCAGCTAAAGCAAATGCCTTTTTAGAGGGTAGAGAGTATGTAATGCCACAAGATATTAAAAGGGTAATTTTTGATGTGTTACGTCACAGAATAATGCTTACTTATGAAGCTGAGGCTGAAGGAAAAAATGTAGAGGATATTATTACTGGAATAATGGAGGAAGTAAAACTTCCCTAATAAAAAGAGGTGGCAATTATGAGTAGAACTGAACTTTTAAAAAAGATAAAAAAAATAGAGATTGCCTCGTCTATTCTAGCTAATGAACTTTTTACAGGGAACTATCGTTCATATTTCAAAGGAAATGGAATGGAGTTTTCAGATATTAGAAGATACTCTCCTGGAGATGATGTAAAAAAAATAGATTGGAAAGTATCAGCTAGGCAGAGAAAAACCTATGTAAAAGAGTTTACAGAGGAGAGAGAACTTTCAATTTACTTGATGATTGATATTTCTAACTCCAATAATTTCTTTGCTAAAAAGGATTTGATATCTCAATTAGCTGGAAGTTTAGCTTTTAGTGCTATTAAAAATGGTGATAAGGTTGGGGCTATATTTTTCACTGATAGAATAGAAAAGGTTATTCCTGCTAAAAAGGGGAGAAATCAATCTCTGATTATTCTTGACGATCTTTTAACTTATCAACCTATAGGAAAGAAAACAGATATCAAATCAGCATTGGAGTTTTTTAATAAAATTGTTAAAAGAAGAGCAATTCTCTTTTTAATCTCTGACTTTATAGATAAAGATTATGAGAAAACAATGGCTATAATTAAACAGAAACATGATCTGATCCCTATTAGAATAACTGATAAAAAATATGATACTCTTCCAGAGGGAGCAATTTTTAATATGGTAGATTCTGAAAGTGGAGAAAGCATAATTATTGAAAATTTTAAAAAGAATATAGATATTTCTCAAAATATATCTAAAACTATTTTGACTCTATATACTGATGATAACTATGTAACTGTACTTTCAAACTTTTTTAAAAGGAGGAGAAGAAGATGAAAAAGATAGTTTTAGCTTTTTTCCTTATATTTTCTCTTCTAATATCTGCTAAAGATATAAATGTTGGAGATAGTATCAGTTTTAAAATCTCTGGAGTTCCTAAAGAGGAGATTATCAAAGAGTTTGAAAAAAGTGACTTCTCAATAGAAAAGATAAAAGAAGATAAAGATGGAAATCTTTTAGTAACAGTAAAGGGATTTAATTTAGGTAAAAACAATATTATTCTTGGAAATAAAAATCTTGAAATAGATATAAAATCTATTTTAACTCCAAAGGATAAAGAGATATATAGAGATCTATCAGATATGAGTAATAAAAAACTTTATTCAAATGATTTTCCATATATTTTTACTGGTAGTATAGTAATTGGAATTTTATCTCTAATTATGTTTATAAAAAGTTTTAAAAGAGGAAAGAAAAAAGAGATTATTGACTACGATAAGAGATTTAATTCTCAAATGGAGATTTTATCACAAGATAAGTGGGCATTTGATATAAGTTATGCCCTTAGAGAGTATATAGATAGCAGATATAACTCTCACTTTTTAAATGGAAACTATGAGAAAAAAGGTGTTTTAACTGATGAGGATATAATGTTTATACAATGGCTAGACAGTTGTAAATTTTCTGGAGATGTTCAAGAGAAGATTGAAACAAGCAAGAAAAAAGCCTTTGATATTTATAAAAGAGTAAAAGAGGGTGAGATAGATGTTTAAGTTTGCATCACCATATTTTTTATTGTTAATACCTATTATAATCTATCTCTTTTTAAGAAAAAGAAGCAATTTAGGAATAACAGTTCCAGGGATAGAGCCTTTAAAAGCTTACAAAATAAAGAGTAAAAAATATCTTTTAGGTAAATATCTAATTCTTTTATCTCTGATTCTGATGTGTGTAGCATTAGCTCGACCACAGATGATATATGAAAATAAAGTTGTTAAGAAAAATGGAATTGATATAGCTATTTCATTAGATCTTTCACAATCTATGTTACAAGATGACTTTTCTCCAAATCGTTTAGAGAAAGCTAAGGAAGTTTTAGGAGAGTTTATTGATAAAAGAGGAAATGATAGATTATCATTGATTGTTTTTGGTGGAGATGCCTATACAAAAGTTCCTCTTACATTTGATCATAATGTTGTAAAAGAGATGGTTTCAAAATTAACAGTAGATGATATTACAAGTAACAACAGAACAGCTATTGGTATGGGAATTGGAGTTGCACTAAATAGACTAAAAAATTCAGAGGCTAAATCTAAGGTAATAATTTTATTAACAGATGGAGAGAATAACTCTGGTGAGATGAGTCCAAGTGCTGCTGCTGATATAGCTAAAGAGCTAGGAATAAAAATATATACTATTGGAATAGGAGCAAGGGAGATACAAATTCCTACACTCTTCGGTTATCAAACTGTAAAAAATAATGAGCTTGATGAAAATCTTCTGCAAAACATTGCTAAAACAACTGGTGGAGAGTATTTTAGAGCAGGAGATAGCAAGGAATTTAAAGAGATATTTAATAAGATAGATGAATTGGAAAAAACAAAGATAGATGGAAGAAGTTTCTATGATAAACAGGAGATGTTTGAAGGAATATTGAAAATTTCTCTAATTCTATTGCTAATAGGTGTACTTTTCCAATATCTAATCTATATAATAATACCATAATTGTGAGGTGAGAAAATGGAATTTGGAAATCTTAATCTTTTAATATACTGTATAATTCCACTGCTTATACTCATTCTGCTGATTATAGGTATGCAAAAAAGAAATAGAATATTAAGTATATTAAAAATGAAAAAATATAATTTTGTTCAAAGTTTAAAAATATTTTTAATCAGTTGTGGAGCTTTGTTAGTGGCTATCTCTCTACTTTCTCCACAAAAGCCTATTGATAGTGAAAATGTAGAGGTAAAGGGATTAAATATCTATGCTCTAATAGATACTTCACGTTCTATGATGGCAGAGGATGTTTATCCAAATAGACTTGAGGGAGCAAAAAGAACTCTTGAAAAACTATTGCATAATTTAAAGGGAGATAGAATAGGTTTTATCCCATATTCAGATAGTGCATATATTCAAATGCCACTTACTGATGATTACTCAATAGGTAGCAACTATATTAATGCTCTTGATTCAAACTTAATTTCTGGTGGAGGAACTGAGCTTTATCAAGCATTGGAATTAGCTGAAAAATCTTTTAATGAGATTCAAAGTGAAAATAAGACTATTATTATACTTTCAGATGGTGGAGATTTTGATAAAAAATCTTTGGATTTTGTGAAAAAACATAAACTCAATGTCTATGCTATTGGAATAGGTACAGATGAGGGAAGTATCCTTCCAGAGTATATCAACGGTAAAAAAGTTGGTTTCATTAAAGATGAAAATGGCTCTCCAGTAGTAAGCAAATTAAATTCAGATTTTATGAAAAAACTAGCTGAAAGTAGTGATGGAAAGTATTATGAAGTAAATAATTTAAAGGATAATACAATAGATTTTTTCAAAGATACAGCTAACCTTGAGAGAAAAAACCAAAGAAATGAAAATATGACTGTGTATAAAAAATATTTTCAAATACCTCTCGAAATAGGAATGTTGTTTATTCTTTTAGGTTATCTTTTAAGAGGAGGTGCGAAAGATGAAAAATAAGGTAATATCAATTTTATTGCTCCTTCTTTCTCTCTTTGCTTTTGGCATCAATCTCAATAGTGCTAGAGCATACTATTATACCTCTAAAGGAAACTCATTTTTTAAAGATGAAAACTTTGAAGAAGCTAGAAAAAATTATGAACTTTCTCTAAAATTAAAAGATAACCCTAATGTAAAAAAGAATATTATCAAATCTTTCTATGAGGAGAAAAAATATAAAGAGGTTATTGAAAATGAAAGTGATGAGTTCTTTTTAAGAGGAAATTCATATACTTTTTTAGGTGATAGTTTAATAAAAGAAAATTCAGAAGAAGCAAAGAAAAATTATAAATTAGCTCTTGAAGAGTATAAAAAAGCTATGAAGCAATCTGATGATATAAATATTAAAAAGAATTATGAGATTGTTTTAAAGAAGATTGAAGATTTAGAAAAAGAGCAACAACAAAATCAAGATAATCAACAAGAAAATAAAGATAAGAATCAGCAAAATCAAAATAATCAAAACCAAGATAAAAATAATCAGAATAGCAAAGATAATCAAGAGCAAAATAATAGTCAAAACAATAATAACCAAGATAAGAATAATCAAAATGATCAACAACAAAAAAATAATGATAGTAATAACCAAGATCAAAAGGATAACTCAAAAGATAATAAACAACAAAATGACAAGCAAAATAATTCTGATAATAATAATCAGAAAGATAAGAACAATCAAGATCAGCAAAATAATAATCAACAGAATAAACAAGATCAACAAAACAATGATCAGCAACAAAATAATCAAAATGGTAATGATCAAAAAGATAAAAATCAACAAAATAATAGTGGAGAAAATCAAGAAAATAACAATCAACCACAAGGTCAAAAAGATAAAAATCAAGGTGATGGAGCTTCCACAGGTGATATAAAAGACTCTAAAGAGGACATTAAAAAGAATGAAATTGGAGTTATCTTAAAAAGACTTGAAGGTAATGAAAAACAATCATTTAAAAATAATGAGAGAGTTATGAATATTGAAACTGGAAATTCTAATAACAAATGGTAAATATGAGGTGAAAATATGAAAAAAATAGTAAGTTTACTTCTATTTTTATTGATAAGTGTTCTTACATTTACAGAGGCAACCTTAGATGTAAATAATACAAATCCAAGGGTAAATGAGCCTATTGCTTTAAATGTAGAATTTACAAATAGTGATAGAGAAGATTATACTATTGAAGGGCTTGATAATTTTAAAGTGCTTTCAAAAGGTGTACAAAGAAGTTATACTGTAGTAAATGGTAAAAAATCATCAACTATATTGGATAAATATACTCTTCTTCCAATTAAAGAGGGAACTTTTACTCTACAATTAAAAGGAGGAAAAGAAACTTCTAATCCTTTAGAAATAATTGTTTCAAAAGAGGCAAAAGTTAGTAATGTCAATATATCAGATAAGATTAGTTTAAAAACAGAACCTAAAAATAATCAAGAGTACTACTTTGGTGAGAAGATACCTTTTGAGGAAAAACTGCTTACTACTGTACCTATAAGTGATATGAAGTATGTTGATCCTCCAGTTTTTAATAATTTTTCTGTAAAAGACATTTTCCCTACAGAACAAAATAGAAGATATCCAGAAAAAACTTTTACAACTCCTCAAGGCAAACAAGGGTTAGAATTGACTTTACAACAAAGTATTTTACAACCTAACTCTTCTGGAGAGAAAACTATAAAAAGTGCTCATATAGCAGTTGTTGAAAATAATAACAATGATATGTGGTATTATGGAAGACAACCTGTTGTATATTTAGGTGGAGAGGAGATTAAATTAAATATTCTCCCTTTACCTACAAATCAGCCTACAGGATTTCAAAATGTAGTTGGAAAATTAAAAGGTGAATTTAGTTGGAATAGAGATGAGGTAAACATAGGAGAGTCTATTTTACTTACTCTAAAACTTTATGGAGATGTAAACTTAGATACTTTAGAAAAGATTATTCCATACGATATAGCAGGATTTAATATTTTTGAAAGTGTAAAAAGTAGCAGTGAAAAGATTATCAATGGAAAATACTATAGTGAAAAAACTTTTGAGATAGCTTTTATACCTAGAACTACTAATGAAAAAGCTATTCCAGAAATTAAAATACCATATTTTGATACAGAAAGTAAAAGCTATAAATATTTTACAATTCCTAGTAAATCTTTAAAAGTTTTAGGAGCAGGTACAACTAACAGCAATCTAAATAATGCTAAACCTACACAACAGCAATCTCTTCCTGCAACTTCAAATGTTTCTAAGGAAGAACCAAAACAACAAAAATTAGATAAAGTGGAGATCAGTAATATCCCTGCTATCTCTGAAGAAGTTTTAGATTCAACAGATCATAAACATTTAATAAAAATTTATGGTATAATGATTGGTGAAGGGCTTATTATACTAATTTTACTATTTTTACTTCTTAGAAGAAAAAAAGAAAATAAAGGAATAAAATATGACTTCAGATCTATGAAAAGAGCAAAAGATGATTTAGAGTTCTATGAGCTTTATTGTAATTTAATGAAACAACAATTTAATTTTAGCCCTAAAGTTCATCTTGAAGATAGACTTGTTAAAAGTGGAGCTAGCAATGTAATTGTTCAATTAAATAGAGATATTGAAGAAAAAATGTATAATCTTGAACCTTTAAATAAAAATGAAATTATTAAAATTTTAAAAAAGGAGATTAAGTAATGGGAGCAAATTATTTAGTTATGGATATTAATATAGCCTATAGTATGGTTAATATGAAATTGAGAGATTTCTACTCTTCTCTTGATGACTTTTGTGAGGGAGAAGATGTTGAAAAAGATACTATACTAGCTCGTTTTAATGATAATGGCTATATCTATAACGATAAAACAAATCAATTTATCTACAAATAGTTAAAAAAGTTATAGGCTGTTAGAAATTAGCAGTCTATAACTTTTTTATAAGACCTAATATTTTTATTTAGTTTTTATAAAAAATACTTTTAATTTTTGGTAATTTATGGTAAAATAAGTATGGTCCATTGTACAAGAAAAGGTGTCTCTTTTGTAGCTTAACTTAAACAAATTAAAATTACTTCTTGTCAATAACAAGTTGACATTTTGTTTAATTTATGATATCATCTTATGGAAAAATAATTAATTTATTTGAAAATAATTGGAGGTTTTTAATTTGGCACATTCAAGATCAGCTAAAAAGAGAGTTTTAGTAGCAGAAAGAAACAGAGAAAGAAATCAAGCAGTAAAATCTAGAGTTAAAACAATGACTAAAAAAGTTTTAACAACTGTAGATACTAAAGATGTAGAAGCAGCAAAAGCAGCTCTATCAGTAGCTTACAAAGAATTAGATAAAGCAGTAAGCAAAGGAATCATGAAGAAAAATACAGCATCTAGAAAGAAAGCAAGATTAGCTGCTAAAGTAAACGCACTATAATTTTTCTTAGTATGTGAGAGGATATCCTGTATTGGATATCCTTTTTTCTTTATATAAAAATTTAGAAGGGAGATGAGGAAAGATGATAAAATTAATAGCTTTAGATGTAGATGGAACACTATCAAATGGAAAGATATATACAGATGATAAAGACAACAACTTAAAGGCTTTTGATGTTAAAGATGGATTTGCAATAGCTCAATGGATAAAAGAGGGTGGAATAGTTGCAATAATTACTGGAAAATCTTCTAATATTGTACAAAGAAGAGCAGATGAACTAGGAATTCAAGAGGTAGCTCAAGGAATATCGAATAAAGTTCAAGAGATGGAGAAATTAATAACTAAATTAGGTATAACTTTAGATGAAGTAGCATATATGGGAGATGATATTAATGATCTTGGTGTAATGAGAATGGTAAAAATTGCAGCAGCTCCTAAAAATAGTGCAGCTGAAGTTTTAGAGAGAGTTCATTTTATTTCTACTAAAGATGGTGGAGATGGAGCAGTAAGAGAGTTCATTGAATTTTTAATGAAAGAAAATGGAACTTGGGAAAATGTAATAAATAGATTTTTAAATCAAAGATAGTAAAATTAAAAATCGCTGAAATTATATAAAAGTATCGTTAAAGGAGGTAAAATTTTATCTCCTTTTTTTATTTCTATAATTCATTAAAAAAATGAATTTATGATATACTATATAAAAGGGATAGAAAAATAAAAAAATATGGAGGACAGCAATGGAAAATTATAAGATTTTTTTAGAAAATTTAAGTTTAATTAGTAGGAAGTACAAAATAATTAATTCAACCAAGGAAACCTTTAATATTTTTTCTATCTTAAGAAATGAATATGATGAAGTTAATCTTCATTCAAAGTTTATAACTGAACTTTTAAAGGACAAGAATTATGGCAGAAAATTTATAGAACTGCTACTGCCTATTATAGGAGTAGAAAAAATTAATTATAAAAGAGTAAATATTTTTTCCGAATATTCAATTAAAGATAATGGAAGAATAGATATTATTCTTAAATTTTTCCTAGAGGATAATAAAAAGGTTATAGTCATAGAAAATAAAATCTATGCTGATGACCAGTACCAACAGTTAAAAAGATATTATGATTCTATGTTGATGGAAGGTTATAAGTCTGAAGAAATAGAACTTGTATACTTAACTTTAGCAGGAGCAGAACCAAGCGAGGACAGTATAAAAGGACTTCCTGCTGCTGTAAGAGAAAACATGAGAATAATATCATATAAAGATGATATTATAACTTGGATAGAAGATTGTATAAAAGAAGTTGCACAAGTTCCAATTATAAGAGAAACACTTGTACAATATGAGAGCCTTTTAAAAAAGATTACAGGTAAAGGAGAAAGAATAATGACTGAAGAAATGAAAAATATGATTTTATCTAATAAAGATTATTTAGATATGGTGTATAAATTAACAGATGTTTTAGTAAAAATAAAGCAAGAGTTACAATTAAAGTTTTGGGAGAAATTAGAAGAAAAATTAAACAATTCTTTAAATCTTCAATTAGAGAAAAGACTTGAATATCCAAACCATCACTATTCTGAAAATTTAATTGAAAAATTTTATACAAACAGCAGAAATAATAGATTTTATGGACTTATGTATTTTATCAAAGATTTAGAAAATAGAGGAAAACTATATTTAAGAATAGAAGTTAGTGATAATCTATATTTTGGATTTAGAATAATAAATAATGAGGGGAACAGTACAACTAATAAAAAAGATGATTATTTGGAGAAAGAGTTATTAGATTTAAAATTTTCAAGAACTGATTGGTGGCTTGGTTGGAAGTATTTCTGTAGTTCTGAACTACAGAATCAATTCATAAATTTTAAAGAATTAGATAGTAATTTAGCCAATGTTTTAAGAGATAATAAGAAATTAGAAAGATTAACTTCAGAAATAGAAGAAGAACTTTTAGAAAAATTAACTATATTAAATCTTTTAAATCAATAAAGTTAAGATTTTTTATTCAATAGAAAAAATCCTTCCTAATCTTAAATATAGGAAGGATAATTTTTTTGATTTTTTAACTCTTTTCTTTTTAACAAACTATACAGCCACATTATAATACTACTTATCCAAACAGCTATCAATATTAAAATCATAGCTTCTTTATCATTTCCACTTTCAACTGCTGAATATATAGCTGTTGGAATAGTTTGAGTTTTATGAGGTATATTTCCTGCTACCATCAAAGTAGCTCCAAATTCCCCTAAGATTCTTCCCATTCCCAAGATGATTCCTGCTATAATTCCATTTTTTGACATTGGAAAGACAATATATCTAAACATTTGAAAATGATTTGTTCCCATTAAAATAGCCTCTTCTATATACTCTTTTTCAATAGAAGAGATAGCTAAGTTAATACTTTGATACACAATTGGAAGGGAAACAACAATTCCAGATATAATAGCTCCATAAAGAGAAAAAGTAACTCTTATATTACAGATTTCAAATAGAAATTTTCCAATTACCCCTTGAACTCCAAAAACTAAAAGGAGAAAATATCCAGTTACTGAAGG